>MAAB01033054.1_pt1 | contig 25872 bp, 27 predicted proteins | sample 1115991 | NCBI WGS metagenome assembly MAAB01 (sample SAMN04961124, study PRJNA320927) | seawater metagenome | isolation source: sample BD02T18 sea water enriched with oil for 18 days | place: USA:Gulf of Mexico | collected 2013-07-27
AGAGGAAAATATGTGTCTATGAAACATCTTGAATCTCGTACGAATAATATCGACCCGCATCATAGCAGGGGGAGTTTAGCGCAACAAATTTAGCAGCTGGTTTTGTATCAAATTAAAGTTGAAGTTCAATTTATCTGCACTGATATCGCTAGGCTGGTTATCTCGTACTGCACACTCAATGGCTTCTATAGTGGATAGTCCACGTTGATTGCGGCGCAAAACAAACTCACTGGAAGCTGAGGTGATGCTGATTTTTGGTAAACCTTGTAACCACGAACTTTGATTGAGCATTTTTTGAGCTTCTTGCCATGTGCCATCGATCACCCATAAGTGCGTTATCTCATGCTCTAGTTGAGATATTGGCTGGCTATCTGGAGCGGGGAATAATAAAAAATGCCCTGCTTCGGTCGTAAACTCAAGTTGATTAAACTCGGGCTGGATTAGCTCAGGTTTGCGATGCCAGCGATAGCGCTTGATATCTTTACTGCTCAATACTGCCCACTGACCTGTATTGTCATTACGCTGCCATTCTTTGCTATGACTGCAAAGAATTATCTTAAAAGGTAATTTAGTCTCTTTAATTTGGGCGCAGATACAAGACTGCTCGGGTAGTCGGCAGTGAATGCAATGAGCGCAATAGAAAGGCGATAGGAGGCTAAGCATGGGTTAAATAAGTTTCACTATTTTAAGCTAGGCATAATAAAAGGTGATGTTGTGGAGGTCGTGAAGACATGCTTGGCCAGTGTTTGATGGATGTGTCCGCATTGATCGCAATAGACTACTATAAACCAAGGGGTTCCATTTTTTGCGCGCTCGATACTATCTTTGGACTTGAAGTGCTCGATACCTTCAGTAGAGCAGCTTGGGCATTTAGGTTCAGCCATGGTAATCTCGTTATTAATTAATTTATGTAAAAGAGTTTATAGGATGCAATTATCCGCTATGAGTTCCCATAAGCAAGTAATGCGCTTTATTTTAATACTGGCGTTGTCAGTATTTTCTGTTTTATCGCCGACAACAGCATTAGGCAATGAAGCATTTCCTCGAGCTGTATTAGAGCAAACTGAAGTGCTTGAGGATGCAGAGTACCGTTTGATACTTTCTGGCCTTAAAAATCGAGCAACGGTTATTAGTGGTAAAGTCGAGCGTTTAATCAATGCTGATGTCAAAAGAGAACTTTGGCAGCTATCAAGCAATCATAATATAAAGCAGGTGATGGATCATTATCTGAGCCAGTGGGCGGCTGGAGAGGTCCTGTATCAATGTAGCGGTTTAGATTGCGGCAGCAGTAATTTTTGGGCAAACAAGATATTTAATAATTCTAAACTCTACGGTCGTGATATTAACCAATCTTACGCAGTGGTTATCGATCCGAAAGAAAAAACAAAAATATATGTGTTATATGCCATTCAGCGCAGTAAGCAGACCATCTATTTTAACCTTGATGAAGTGGATAGTTCCGATGCGGTTGAAGATGATGCCGTAGAGAAGCAAAAAATCACAACAGCATTAAGTAAAGAGTCTGGTTGGTTACCTGGTTTACATACGATTGATGGCCGTATCGATGAGCAAGAGTCTGACATATTAATTGAGACCTTGAGAGATCTGGATGCTGGTATAAAGCGCCGTTTGTATTTGGTTGTGCACTGTTATCAGGCCAATAATATGGCAGATAACTTTGCCTGCTCAACTCGGTTATCTCAACAACTGCGCGCTGCGATTTATGATGACTTTGAAATTCCAGTATATGGTCATGGTGCTTTAACATTGCCACCAGGTAGTGAGCTAAAACCTCAATTACGCTTTATGTTATGGCCTAGGCAATAAAAAAGGTAGCGAGTCGTGGCAGAAACAGTCGCTTTAGTATTAGGCAGTGGTGGGGCTAGAGGTTTAGCCCATATCGGTATTATTGAGGAAATTGAGGCGCGAGGTTATGAAATAATTTCGGTTTCAGGCTGCTCTATGGGGGCGGTTATCGGTGGCTTTTATTGCGCTAAGAAACTCGATCTCTTTTATCAATGGGGCAAATCATTAAGCTACATTGATCTACTGCGTTTAGTCGACTTTAGCTTCATCAGTAACGGCGCTATTCGGGGTGATAAGGTCTTTTCTTTGCTGGCAGAAATGTTAGAAGATGTTCAAATAGAAGATCTGGATATTCCTTTTACTGCTGTCACTACTGACTTGGTGCATTCAAAAGAAGTTTGGTTTCAACGTGGCCCGCTTGAACAAGCGATGCGTGCTTCTGCAGCCATTCCAGGATTATTTCAACCGGTTGAACTTGATGGTCGTCTTTTTGTTGATGGTGGCGTATTGAATCCGCTGCCTATTGCGCCAACAGTTTCAGCTCATGCCGACCATATTATTGCGATAGATTTAAATGCTGATGTGCCTATGCCGGTGATGGAAGACATAGCGCAAGATGTTTCATTGAAAGCTGATACTGGCGAAACGGATGATAAGAGTGATTGGTTAAATTCTATTGTGAATAAAACCAGCCAATGGTTTAGCAATGACGATGAGCTTGCTGCTGGGCTTACTTCTGAAGAAACTGACGCGGTTATTAAGGAAAAGGCAAAAGCTACTGTCTCTAATTTGGGTAAGTTAGAAATACTGTATCAGATGTTTGAGGTGATGCAGGCTTCTTTAAGCCAATACAAAATCGCGGGTTATCCTCCTGATTTACTGATTCGAGTTCCACAAAGTGCTGGCGATACCTATGAGTTTCACCGTATAGAAGAGTTGGTTGAGTTGGGTCGTCATATTGGTAAACAGGCCTTAGATGCTTTTGAGCAAGGTCATAGTAGTTTGTATGGCCAGCGCTTAGGCTAATTCACTAACTCAGCGCTTTCCGCGAGTCTGAGCTTGGTTGCAGGCCCCGTCAATGCTAGAATAACGTCTAATTTTTTTGTCTGGTTGTGCTTGTGTCCAGTAGCCTCGTATCTGATGTAACTCCTATCCAATTGTCTATTGAGGCCTGTGAAGAGGCTTTAAATGAATTATCGACCTTACAGGATATGCTCCGTTGGGGCATAAGCCGCATGAATGAAGCGGGTTTGTATTTTGGTCATGGTACCGATAATGCCCGTGATGATGCGGTCATGCTGGTAACGGGCGCTCTACACTTGCCTTGGAATATCGATAACGATTGGCAAAATGCTAAGCTTACCCGCTCAGAGCGCGAAGCGGTAATCTCATTATTTGCTCGTCGTATTAACGAACGCATGCCTACGCCTTATTTGACCGGTGAAGCTTGGTTTTATGGTTTGCCATTCTGTGTAGATGAAAGAGTATTGATTCCTCGCTCTCCGATTGCAGAAATCATCGCTGCTCGTTTTCAGCCTTGGTTGGGTGATAAAACGGTACATCGAATTATGGATCTTTGTACGGGCAGTGGTTGTATCGGTATCGCTTGTGCGACTGAATTTCCTCAGGCTCACGTAGAATTATTAGATATTTCTTTTGATGCGCTGGCTTTGGCGGATGAAAATATTATTCGCCACCAGCTAAGTGATCGCGTGATTGCCTTGCAGTCTGATTTATTTGACGCCGCAGATGGCAAGTATGATGTGATTGTATCGAATCCTCCGTATGTGGATGCAGACGATATGAGCTGTTTGCCAGATGAATTCCATAACGAACCCGAGTTAGCATTGGCTGCAGGGGAAGATGGCTTAGATCTCGTACGTATCATGCTATCTCAGGCGCGCCAATATTTAGCAGATGATGGACTCTTTATTGTAGAAGTAGGGAATAGTTGGCCTGCTTTGGAAGATGCTTATCCAGCAGTGCCATTTATGTGGCAAGAATTTGAGCAGGGTGGTCACGGTGTGTTTGTACTGACTGCTGATCAATTAGATGAGTGTGCAGCTGCTTTAAAGCTGTAAATGATTAACTATATAGAGTGTTTATAAATCGATCCATGACTGGGTATTTATTCCACAAAACGGCGTAAATACATCCGTGTAGCCTTAAGTTCGGCAATCCCTGCCTCTCATATTTGCTCCACAATTACTCAGTAATGGATCTTTAAAATTTTTAAATTTAACAGCGGGCACAGATATGTCGGGTAATACGTTTGGTAAAAGTTTCACTGTGACTACCTTTGGTGAAAGTCACGGTATCGCATTAGGTTGCATCGTTGATGGCTGTCCTCCTGGAATAGAGTTATGCGAAGCCGATTTACAGCATGATTTAGATTTACGTAAGCCTGGCACTTCTAAGTTCACGACTCAGCGTCGTGAAGCTGATCAGGTTAAAATTTTATCAGGTGTATTCGAAGGTAAAACCACGGGTACGCCGATTGGTATGATCATTGAAAATACCGATCAGCGCTCGAAAGATTATTCCAATATCGCCGACACCTTCCGTCCAGCCCATGCAGATTACGCCTATACCCATAAATACGGTTTCCGTGATTATCGTGGTGGCGGTCGTTCTTCAGCGCGTGAAACAGCGATGCGTGTTGCTGCAGGAGCGGTAGCGAAGAAATTCTTATTATCGAAAGACATTGAGGTTCGTGGTTACTTATCTCAGTTAGGCCCGATTAAGATCGAAGAGCAAAACTTTGATTGGAATGAAGTGCGCAATAACCCATTTTTCTGCCCAGATGCTTCAAAAGTCCCTGAGATGGAAACCTATATGGAAGCGCTGCGTAAAGAGTGTAATTCTGTCGGTGCTAAAATTACGGTTACCGCGACGGGTTTGAAGCCAGGGCTGGGTGAACCAATTTTTGATCGTTTAGATGCCGAAATTGCTCATGCACTTATGAGTATTAATGCCGTTAAAGGCGTTGAAATTGGCGATGGTTTTGATTGTGTCGCACAAAAAGGCACCGAGCACAGAGATGAAATGACCCCCGCAGGATTTTTAGCCAATCACTCTGGTGGTATCGTGGGTGGCATCAGTACTGGCCAAGACATTATTGCGCATATCGCATTGAAACCAACCTCTAGTATGGCCATTCCAGGACGTTCTATTAATAGCGCAGGTGAAGCGATTGATGTGGTCACTAAAGGGCGTCATGATCCTTGTGTGGGCATTCGAGCAACACCAATTGCTGAGGCTATGTTGGCGATTGTATTGATGGATCATTTCCTACGAAATCGAGGTCAAAATGCCGATGTAGTGTGTGAAACCCCTATTATTAAAAGTCAGGCTGACTAGTTAGTAAGGGTAAGGTAATAGACCAGCTGGCCCTTAATTAATAAGGGCAGCAGCTTCCTTGTATAAACTTTCTCTTATAGAAGTACTTTGAATGCTTTGCTGATGACATTGGATGATAAGCGCTGGCGCCATGACATTTGTTTTAGTAAGTCTCTCGCCAGCGTCTTCTGCTTCTGCTTGGCGGCACTTAGAAAGGCGCTTCTTAAGTAGTGTTGCTTTACTTGTTCAAAGCCTTCTTCATTCTCGTAGGGCTGTATGATTATTAGAATAGATTTGATCATGCGCTCGACATTTTTGTAAGTGTTATTTGCATGCTTGCGGTAGTAAATCAATACATCATTTATTCGCACCATGCGATGCCCTCGATGGCTTAGCTTTAGCCACATATATAGATCTTCGATGGGAATTGATGGGTCGTAGCAACCTTCATCAATAACCACTGATTTTCTCAGCATGGCTGTCGGTGTCACAATGCCAGCACCAGTAAAGCGGAATAGGTTATCAAAAGTAACTTCGCGGGATGCAGGGAATTTCTGCTTCTTATTACTGATGACATTATCGCTATCGATAAATAAAGAGTTACCACCACAGACAGCAATATCGGGTTCAGCCTCCATTAATCCGACCTGCTTTTCCGTCTTATCGAGCATCATGATATCGTCAGAGCCGATAGGGCATATATATTTACCCTTGGCTCTTGCAATGGCCTCATTTAGGGTGTTCGATAAACCCTTGTTCTTTTGTAAGACTAGATCAAAGTTATGCTGCTTAGCCAGTTTTTGTAAGATCGATGGGCAAGCATCAGAAGAGCCATCATCAATGACCAACAACTCTATTTCTGGATAGGTTTGATTGATGATACTTTCAATGCAAAGCTGAATATATTTTTCATGATTGAAACATGGGACAATCACGGTCACCAAGGGTAGTGTCGACATCGTTTGGCCTATCGTCAAAACTGAATATTGTAGCATATTCCTTATGCCAGGTTAAAACTGGCATTATGTAGACTAATCTTGTCTATACATACAAGCACTAGAGTTTAAGAAATAGATGGTCGTCGCTTGAATTCCCTTGCTTGAAACCTTCTTGGTCAAATTGAAAACCTATATTTAAGAGAAAAAATTATGTTAGTGCCGTATTGGCGTTTGTCCGGGTTTTATGGACTGTATTTCGCTTTAATTGGCTGCATCATGCCGTTTTGGGGGTTATACCTACAGCAGCAGTCTTTTGCGGTTGAGGATATCGGTATTTTGTTAGCGCTGTTCAGTGCAGTTCGAATTTTTGCGCCGAATATCTGGGCGAGTACAACTCATCTATGCGAAAAAATAATAGCGCCTATTCAATTGATGCGAATCGCGGGGCTATTAATGTTCCTGTGTTTTATAGCAATCTATTGGGCTACTGAGTTTTGGCATTACGGCCTGATTATGCTTTGCTATGGTTTTTTCTGGTCGGCTATCCTACCTCAGTATGAAACCCTAACCCTTAACTATATTAAAGATGATCTAGATAAATACAGCAGTATTCGTTTATGGGGCTCTATAGGCTTTATTTTAACGGTCACGCTATTGGGTTGGTTATTTGATTTTATTAGTATTAATTATTTACCTGGGGTGATGCTGGCTTTGATGCTTGGGATTGTATTAAACGGTTTTAGCTTGTCTGCTCCTCAAAAGGTGAGGGCTGTATCCGGAGTAGACTCTATTGTCGATTCAGATGCCAGAGCCTTCAGAGATAGTTCTATGAACTTAGGGCTAGCTAGTTTTTTGATAATGAATATATTATTACAAATCACTCATGGTCCTTACTACGTCTTTTTCAGTATTTATTTGCAAGGTCTAGGTTATGAAAGCTGGGCCATTGGTTTATTTTGGTCTCTTGGGGTAATCGCAGAAATTGTTATTTTTTGGCGTATCGCATTTTTTCTACGGTATTGGTCACTGAGGCAGCTAGTAGTGGCTTGCTTAATGTTAACTACTTTACGCTGGTTATTGACGGCTTACTTTGCCGATAACAATTTAATCCTTATTGCTTCACAGTGTTTGCATGCCTTTAGTTTTGGTTTATTGCATGCGGTGTCTGTGAAATATATCGCTATTTTCTTTCCAGGCGGAAAGCAGCTTCATGGCCAAGCGCTTTATAGTGGTTTAGGTTTTGGCCTTGGTGGTGCTATTGGCGCTTATTTGGCTGGAGTCACTTGGGCATTAGAGGGGCCACAGTTTGTTTTTATCTCTGCAGCTGCTATTGCATTTGTTGCTGCAATTATTGCATTCTATGGTTTACCAACAGAAAACAAATCTAGATCAGAGCATTATAATAAAAACCCATAAGGAAATGTGTGATGAAAATTAATATTGAATTTGATATGACCCCTGAAGAGTTACGTAGAGCGATGGGCTTACCTGACGTGCAAGAATTTCAGAATGAAGTGATGAAAGGCATGATGGAAAAGATGATGTCAGGAGAGGAGGGCTATGATGCTATGTCTTTATTCAAACCTATGATGGCTGAAAGTGTGAAATCAATGGATCAGGTCCAGAAAACATTTGTAAATTTAATGGCGGGTTATATGAATAGCTCTTCCACTAAAAACTCAGAGTAATAAAGTAATCAGTAGGGCGTGTAAATAAGCAACACTGTAAATATTTATATCAATACTCAATGTTGGTGATAAATGTATTTTTAGGTGGAATACTCTATTTCTATAGGGTTTCTACTCTAATTATATTTAATTGGATTAACCATGCAATTGATTGAAATTGCAATAAGCACTTCTTTCTGTTCACTGAATAACTGGTCTCTTTTGCTTTGTTACTAACGCTAAAAAATACTCATACCAAACCCTTATTTTAGTAAATATTGTGTTACTTTTCGTGGCATTGGTAACACGCATGTAACATATTTACGCCTACAATCTTTGTGTCCATACTGGAAAACAAAACCTTGAAGGAGTAAGACCATGCAAGAGAATATTTTAAACGCATTTGCTGAACAAACTAAGAACCTATATAGCCCAATGCAGAAGTTCAGTGCATTGTTTGTTGGTAATATGGAAAAGATGACTGAATTCCAACTGAATGCAGTTAAGTCTTATGCAGATGCTGGTATTGAACAGATGAAAAAAGCTGCTGAAATTAAGGATGCTGACTCTATGCGTTCTTTTTCTTCTGCACAGGCTGAAGCAACAACTGAACTAAACAAAAAAATCATGGAAGATGCTAAGTCTCTTTCTGAAATGGCTGTAGAGTTTAAAGGTCAAGTTGAAGCTATTATTGAAGAAGCTCGTAGTACTGCTACTTCTGCTGCATCTGCTGCAACAGCAACTGCGCCTAATAAAGCTAAGACTTCTAAAGCTGCATAGTAGTTTTGGTTAAATAAGAACCGCTCGTTTAATAACAACTTATGGTTAGTTATTGCTTGCGGTTTTTTTTATTTTTTTTATCTATATTTTATTTCAGGGATTAGGAAATGAGCCAGCCAGTTGAAAATACCATTACCGATTTTATGGAAATGGCTACGAAAGCCAGTGACCAAGCCTATCGTTTTTGGGAAAAAGCAGCGAATCAAGAAACCAGTAATGAAGATCCTTCTGCTTCAATTATGAATGATTTTAGTAAGGCATTTGAAGAGCTGGGTGATGCTGTTTATCGCAACCCGACCAAGGTGGTCGCTGACCAAATTCAACTGATGCAAAAACAGCAGGCATTGTTTCAAAATACGGCGTTAAAATTTTTAGGAAAACAAGCAGAGCCTGTAATTCACCCTGAAAAAGATGATCGTCGCTTTAAAGATTCCGAGTGGACTGAAAATGTAATGTTTGATTACATTAAGCAGTTTTACCTTTTACAGAGTAAATCATTAACCGATATGGTTGGTGATGCCGATGGTTTGTCTGATAAAAGTCGTCAAAAAGTTGATTATTTAGTGCGTCAGCTTGTTAGTGCGTTATCGCCAACCAATTTTGCCAGTTTAAACCCTGAAGTCATTCGCAAAACCTTAGAAACAGGTGGCTCCAATTTATTAGATGGCATGGAGCAGCTATTAAAAGATTTAGACGCAAGTCAAGGTGGTAGTCTAAATGTATCCATGACTGATATGGATGCTTTTAAAGTAGGGCGTAATGTTGCAACGACGCCAGGCAAGGTTGTTTATCAAACGGACATGATGCAACTGATTCAATATACACCAACGACCGCAAAAGTTCAGAAGCGCCCGCTATTAGTCATCCCTCCTTTTATTAACAAGTATTATATTTTAGATTTGAGCGAAAAAAATTCCTATCTAAAATGGTTAGTTGATCAAGGGCATACCGTGTTTTGTATTTCTTGGGTTAACCCAGGGCCTGGATTACGCGATAAAAGCTTTGAAAATTATATGCTAGAAGGTCCTGTTGCGGCATTAGATGCTATTGAAAAAGCAACGGGTGAGAAAGAGGTTAATGCTATTGGTTATTGCTTAGGGGGGACTCTTTTAGCAACAACATTGAGCTATTTGCAGAAGAAAAAAGATGAGCGCATTAAGTCAGCTACATTCTTGGCCACACTGATCGATTTTAAAGATCCTGGTGAGATTGGTGTATTTATTAACGATACCGCGATTTCTGCCTTAGAAAAACAAATGGATGCTGTTGGCTATTTTGATGGTCGAGCAATGGCTTTCAGTTTCAATACCTTGCGTGAAAATGATTTATTTATTTTGGTCTTTCTTTATTAATAATTATTTGAAAGGCAAGCGTCCTTCTGCATTTGATTTATTGTATTGGAACTCTGATTCCACCAATCTACCTGCGACCATGCATTCTTACTATTTACGTAACATGTATTTGCATAATAGATTGAAAGAGAAAGATGGTTTAGAACTGGGTGGCGTGAAGATTGATCTGTCAGCGGTTAAGGTACCTACCTATTTCTTATCGACAGCGCAAGATCATATTGCTATGTGGAAAGGAACTTACGACGGTGCTAAGAACTTCTCGGGTAAGTCACGCTTTGTGTTAGGTGGTTCTGGACATATTGCGGGTGTGATTAATCCGCCAAAAGCGAATAAATACGGTTACTGGACTAATGATGCTTTACCAGAAAGCGCTGATGCTTGGTATCAAGATGCGAAGCAAAATGATGGCTCTTGGTGGACGGATTGGCAAAATTGGGCAACTAAAGAGGATAGTGCTCAAGTAGAAAAACGCACTCCAGGAGATAGTAAGTTAGTGATTATCGAAGATGCACCTGGCAGCTATGTTCAAGCTAAAATATTGAACGTAGCAAATAAGTAGTTGTCATAATCATTATGAGAGTTACCTGTCTTGCTAAAGCGGGTATCTTTTGCACAGTTTTTCATCAGTTAGATCCTTTTGCCGGCTCATTGTAATATTTAACAATATTATTTAATCAGTCGGCATTTTTTATTCCACAAAAATAACTTATCATGCTAATTCACTTTTTTACCTCATCATTTAGGTGGTCTTATAGCTGTGTCATCGTATGATCAAGAATCGATTGTTTATGGTGTGATTCGAGATATTCCTGCAGGTGGGGAGCTTGAAGCATATCGACGTCGCCGAACCAATTGGGCTGCCATTCAGGAATTGCCTTCAAGTTTAGATGAAGACTGGCCCTTTCTTTCTCGTGAAATGTTCTCTATGCCGGGCCCCGATGTTTATTCTGGCACGTATCATACCCAGCTCATTCACTTTGCTGCTTCGTATAACTCTATAGAATATGAGTGGGAGCGCTGGATTAGCCGCTTTGAAGCTATGTTGCGCTCTATGTATTGGTCTAGTGCAACTGTGCATTTAGAAACCGAGTTATCTGGCAAGCATACCTTCTCTTGGGAAAGCACCGGGGCTGGGCATAATCCCAGTGATAGTGAATTAAAAATGGTCTGTGAGTGGGAACGTGAATCGACCTTTAATCAGCGACCTAGGTCTTAATATGTCTATGATGAATGACGGTCCGCCAGATTATGACGATGATGAAGCGGGTGTTATAGAAATTCCGTATAAAACCTTATCTGCAGACGCTCTTGAGGGCATTGTGCAGGAGTTTTCGAGCCGCGATGGTACTGATTACGGTGAAATAGAATACAGCTTGGCAGATAAAGTCTCACAGGTTGAAGCGCAATTAAAAAGCGGTCATTTGATCTTATTATTTGACCCTATCAATCAAAGCTGCCAAATTGTTAATAGTAGAGAATGGAAATCTAATCTGTAATTAACGTCTTTATCGAGAGATAGGGGGTAGCATGAGTGATATTTCCCGCCAACGCTTAAAGCGCACGATTGCCTCTGCCTTACTGAATATTGATGAAATGCAGTACGAACTTGCGGTTGTTCGTGCTCAATGTCAGTTATTACAAGAAGAAATGCGTGCCATCAGAGTACGCTCTAAGCGTGCTCGTATCCATTCAGTCCCTCGCCCAATATCGCACACGGCCCCTCAAGAAGAGCATAAAAACAGCGCCTAGCGCTTATTTCTTATCATTTCACGAATAAAGAATCTTGCAGGCAGTAGTGCTTCGGCATGATCGATGGCAAGGGGAAAGTTCTCTTCGCAGATATAAGAGGCGATGAGCTCCGCACATAAAGGGGCAGACGTAAGCCCTCGTGAACCGTGACCAATATTTAAATATAACCCCTGATGAAACTTCACTGCTTGTCTTGGATAGCGTGCGAGATTTTTACGAATGGCTGTAAATTCGTGATCAAAAACTTGTTCATCAATAAGAGGCCCTGCCATGGGTAAATAATCGGGGGTAGTGCAGCGAAATCCCGTACGGCCAGGGAAGCTTTCTGCTGCCTGTTCTTGTAAGTCTTTATGCAGTTGTTGAAACTCTTGGCCGAAATCATCGAGATAATTAAAGTTTTTTTGATGATCGCTTAAACGCATCTGTGTTTCGTCATCTTTCATATTGTAACTGGCTCCTAGGCAAAATTTACCTTGATTTGCGGGAGCAATATAACCCTTGCCGCATAGTACTGTTTTTAATTTGATTGCTGATTGCTGATTGCTAGTGACCTCATCTAAATAGGTTAGCTGCCCGCGAATGGACTTAGTGGGTAAATAACTATCTGTTAACAGTTGCTGGCTTTGATTCGCACACGCGATAACGACATGACTATAGGCATTATTTTTCTTAAATTCCGCTAGGTCTTTAATATGCTGATTTTCTACAGTGATTAGCGGGTGCTTAACTAGCTGCTGGCACAGACGCTGCGGACTTACCCACCCAGCCTCGGGGAAAAATAAACCACCGTTATTCATGGCTACGCCACTGATTTCTGAGGCTTGCTCTTTGTTGATACTGTGCAGAAGCTGTTGCGGATAATCAGTATTGGCAATGAATTTTTCCTGCCTTAAGGCTTCTTTTTCTGTGCTGGCTAATTGAATTAAACCGCAGTTATCCCAGCCATCTCCCGTTTCTAGGTGTTGATGAAGCCAGCGTAGTGACTGGAGGTAGCCTTGCACGTAAATATCACTATGAGTAGCCTCACCTGCGGCCAATTTAGCGTACATGGCTCCTTGTGGGTTGCCAGACGCTTCGGTAGCAATACCGTGCTGATCTATGATGGTAACGGCGATGCCTCGGCGTGCGAGAGCGTAAGCCGTGGTGCAGCCTGCAATTCCAGCGCCGATAATAGCAATTTTTTTAATGGCTTCAACTTTGGGCTTTAACCAAGGTTTTAATGTATCGAAAGTGCAGGGCAGAGGTCCTTGGTTTTGGATGAATTCACCAAACATCATTTCGCGCTTCATACCAAAGCCAGAAACTTTATTTAGCTTAAAGCCTGTTGCTGATAATGCGCGGCGTACATCGCCAGCGGCAGTAAAGGTGGCAATACTGGTATTTTCTTTGCTTAGCCGCGACATGCTGGAATATAAACTATCTGTCCACATGTCTGGATTTTTAGCAGGAGCAAAGCCATCAAGATACCAAGCATCCACAGGGCTATTCAGTTGAGGTAGAGCGGTACTTACATCATCAAAAATCAGCGTTAATGTCAGGTTTTGATCTTTAAACTGCAGGCTGTGGAAACCTTTTATTAATAATGGATATTCAGCAATAAGCTGATTAGTCAGATGTGTTAAATGTGGAAATAAGTCTAATGCTTGCTCGATCTGCTGTTTGTCTAAAGGATATTTTTCAATACTAATAAAATGTAAGTGATTACTTTCATGCTGGCCGCTTTTAGCTTGGTCTCTTTTAGACTGGAAATCGATCCACTCTAGCCAAGTAACAATGAAATTAAGACCTGTACCGAATCCTGTTTCTACAATCGTAAAACTACCTGAGTGCTGCTGCCATCTTTGCTGCAAGCGACTTGGGTTGATGAAAACAAATCGACTCTCGTCTATGCCACTATCGGTATTAAAATAAACATCATCAAATGCTTCTGAAAAGGGCTGGCCTGCTGGATCCCAGTGTATCTTTGCTTGGCATAGCTCTTTTTGAGAGAGAGGCTTGTGAAGAGGCGACTTTTGACCAGGAGCTTTTTTAGAAGTAGTAGAAGGGGAGTTTTTCAAGATTTCAGCTCATAAAAATAACAATTGCTGCTATTTTAACCTGAGCTGAATCTCTAAACAAATGGCTCTTTATTGAGCGGCTTTGGCTTCAGTCTCAATTACTTTTACATATACTTTTTTAAGCATCACTGGATTAACAGGAACATCACCCGATTTTGTTTTGATTCGAGCAATCGCATCAACAACATCCATACCTTTAGTCACTTTCGCAAATACAGCATAACCATAATCACGACCGCCATGATTCAAAAAGTCGTTATCTTTATGGTTAATGAAAAATTGGCTAGTCGCACTATCGACTACACCAGTACGGGCCATTGCTATGGTTCCGCGATCATTCTTTAAACCATTTTTGGCTTCATTTTTGATCATGGCACGAGTAGGTTTTTGACGCATATGCTTATCAAAACCACCCCCTTGAACCATAAAGTTGTTGATTACGCGGTGAAAAATTGTGCCGTTATAATGGCCGTCTTCAACATACTGAAGGAAGTTTTCGACAGAGATTGGAGCTTTTTCAGCATTCAATTCAATTTCAATTTTCCCCATACTAGTTTCGATAATTACATCGACAGTCTTAACGTTAACAGGTGCCATTTCAGTAGCCGCTGGAGTTACTTCTGCTTGGGTGGAAAAGGATAGGGATAAAAGTAGGCCAATAGCCAAAGTGATAGAACGCATGGTTCAGATCTCCGAAGATTTATTATTGATGTTTATAAATTGCAAACATCATAATGGAGATCTGATTTGAGTGCACTAAATAGTACTTAAGCTGTTTTAGCTTGTCTTTAATGTGTCATGCAGTGATTGGTACTGGAGGGTGATATCTTCCATGCGTTTTAATATGCTTTCTGTGGTGCGAGAAATCACATGGGGGGCGTATTCCCCTTCTTCTAGGCGATTGAAACCTGATTTTGAAAACCTAAGCTGAGCGTCGACTTTTTTTAATGCTTGACTGATTTCAGCTGTATTTTCAACGGATGAGGTTAAGTCTTTAAGTCCTGTTTCGAATTCTGCCAAGCTATTTTTAAAACGAGTTACTGTATCGCCCTGACGTTGTCCTGCTAGGTGAGCGAAATAATACTTGGCCATGCGTTGGCTTAACATACGTTGACGGCCAGAGGTGTTCACTAATTTAGCACTGCTTGAACCAGAGAACTGCTGAATATTGAGTACAACCTGATGGCTTCTTGCAACCAATTGTTCTCCTAATATGATCAGCTCAGGAATTTTTTCAACCTGTGGTGTCGTTTGCACAATAGCGGATACTTTTAACCATTGCTGTTTGGCAGCATCAAGATTATGAGTGATGTTTGTTGTTGGTGAGTAGGCCATAAGTTGCTCTAGTTGCTGCTCAAATAATATGGTTGCGTCGTGGAGCTGCACTTCAGCTTTTTGCATATCAACTTCAATGCTTAGCTGGATGTAAGCTTTTACCATTCGTTCGCTGAGCATGCGTTGACGCCCAGCTATATTAATCGCTGCACCGTCGCTGAGTAGGGGATATTCTTGGGGTAAATTGGCTTGGCTAGTAATGCTGGTGAAAAGTAGAAATATAAATGATATCAATACGCTGGTTAGGTTATGAAAAATGCTCATTTTATGTGTCTCGGCAATAATTGGTTTGGGATAATAGCGGGCAACTATAGTACCAATATTGATTGAACTCATTAATTGTTCAGATTGCCGTGTATAAAAAATCTACTACTGCATAGAGGTAAATATGCAGTAGCAATAATTACTAGTCTTAAGACCACCCCCCCGATTTACGACCGCCGCGCATTGCAGGAATTGCTAAGCCTAAGATGATACCTAGAATGATTAAAGCGCCACCGATGATCATAAAGGTACGCTCTTTATCGTCTTTTAAACGAGTATTATCAGCGGTTAGTGTTTCTAGCTGTATTTCTAATTCTTGATTACGTTTGGTTAGTTTTATATTTTTACTATCAAGTTGTAGGGCGTTAGCCGAGATGTCTGTGATTCTCTTAAGTTCTTTTTCGAGGTTTTTCTTGTCACGGCTTAAGGTCGAACGATCGCCACTTAAACTTGATTTCTCCTTTGTTAAGGCATCTGTTTGCTGCTTGAGTGTTGTTAGCTCGGCTTGTACATTTTTTAATTTACGCTGAGAAAATATTAGTTTTTCTTTTGCTACTGGTTCATTAACAAGGAATTGAGTAAGTACCCAGCCTTCTATTCCTTTATCATTCTTGACCTTGGTATATTTTTTATCTTCAGTTTCTTCAATAAAAATAAGGTGTGAACCACTGGCAAGTGTTTTTAGAATACGAAACTCATTACTTGGACCACTGCGAAGTTGTAGCCATAATTGATCGCTAACGTAGCGTTTCTCAACTGCGGCATAGCCTGTTGCTGTCATCAGTGTTAATAAAAGTATGCAAAATAATTGTTTCACAAAAAAATCCTGTCTATTTAAGTATTGTTGTAAATGATTTTGTTAATCGTTATGTCTTTAGGGTAGTACTTTTTTAAAAGGTTTCACAATAACCTGTTGATAAACACCAGCTTCAATATACGGGTCGGCATCGGCCCAATTCTGAGCAGATGTTAAGCTATCAAATTCAGCAACGACCAAACTACCAGTAAAGCCTTCAGAGCCAGGGTCTTCGCTATCAATCGCTGGGTGAGGGCCCGCGATTAATAAGCGTCCCTCTGCTTTTAATGCTTGTAAGCGTTCTATGTGTGCAGGGCGAGCGGATAAACGTTTGTCTAAGCTGTTTTCCACGTCTTGACTCATAATGGCGTACCACATGTTATTTCTCCTCGCCTTCTGGATTCATGAAACGATATAGGTAAAAGGATTGAGCAACAATAAAAGCGAACGTTAAGCCTAGGAGGCCAAACAGTTTAAAATTCACCCAGATATCTTCGGAGAAATTATAAGCAACGTATAAATTTGCGATACCACTAAAGGTGAAAAATGCGACCCAGGCATAGTTTAATTTTTGCCATGCTGGGGCTGGTAAGCTCAAATTCTGACCCATCATGCGTTGCAATATGGTTTTTTCACCAAAAAAGCGGCTGCCGAGGAATGCTGCGGCAAATAACCAGTTAACGACGGTAGGCTTCCATTGTATGAACGTTTTATCTTGCGAAATGACGGTTGCGCCACCCATGATAACCACAAGGGCTAATGTCACTAAGTGCATGGTCTCAACTTTGCCCGTTGATATCTTGGTATATAAGATCTGTAGCATGGTTGCTGGAATTAAAACTGCGGTGGCTAAAATGATCGCAGGCATATCCGTTAGTTGTTGTAGTTGTTCGGCATTTAGAAGAGGGCTGATGCTATCTATGCATTCAGGAGCAAACTTATAAACGATGAAAAAGATGACGATGGGTAGAAAATCAATAAGTAACTTCATTTGTGGAACAATATCCTAGGGCATACAATGGGGGGGTATTATTGAGGAATTTTTATGGCTTCGCAAATCGACCTTCATTGTCATACTACAGCATCGGATGGTGCCTTGGCTCCAGAGGTACTAATTGACCGTGCAATTGAGCGCAATATCGAAACGTTAGCGATCACTGATCACGATACGATGGCGGGTTATCGTCAGGTTCGAGACTATGCCAAAGAGCGTGGTTTAAGCTTAATTCCAGGTATTGAGTTATCGTCACAATGGCGAGGCATAGGCATTCATGTCGTGGGTTTGAATATGGACCCAAGCCATCCTGTGATAGTTGAGGCTGAACGTTCACAGACGGTTGTTCGCCGTGAGCGAGCCAAGACGATTGCTCAGCGTTTAGAAAAGAAGCTGCAAAAAGAAATCGATTTCTCCGCGGTTGAGGCTTTAGCAGGTGGCGAAGTAGGTCGTCCACACTTTGCTCAATATCTAGTTGAGCAGGGCATGGTATCGGATCGTCAAACTGCGTTTAAAAAGTATTTAGGTGCTGGCAAAATCGGTGATGTAAAATCTGGCTGGCCAGAAATGGAAGAAGTTGTTCGCTGGATTGTGGAAAGTGGCGGCCAAGCTGTTTTAGCCCACCCACATCATTACAAGTTAACGCGGACGAAACTGTTGGATTGCGTGGCAGCATTTCAGCATGCTGGCGGCCAAGCAATGGAAATTTGTTGTGGCTTGATGGATAGAAATCAATCAGGCCAGTTGAAGAAAATTGCTCAAGACGAAGGGTTGTTGGGATCTTGTGGCAGCGACTTTCATGGGCCGAACAAATTTGGTTTAGACTTAGGGGTAATGCCTCCTTTCCCTACGGTTGATGAAGTTGCGGGTGTTTGGACTCGGTTTTGATTATTTTTTCAAGCGCCGAGAGGATGGGGTGTTTGATGTGCTGCATCTGTTAATTCATTTCAGGGTACGCCGTGAATACGTCGCTGCGCTCTCCCTGTAGGCTCGACCCCCGCTCCCTGCGGCGTGAACGCCCCCAAAATAAATCAACAGATACATCACTCATTATGACAATCAAAATTGATAGGCTTATATCAATTAAGATTTGACGGCTAATCATTAACCCAAAGCCGTTATCATTTAATGAATTATTTTAAAATCTAAATCACTGCGAGTTAGTTGCGGTGAGGTATGGGGTTTATTTTTGTAGGCCATCCGATTGCAGGACGCAATCGCTGAGCTTACAGGGAGAGCGAAGCGGCGTATTTACAGCGTGCCGAACAAAGATAAACTCCATGCCGAGCGCAAGCAAATAGCGGTTAAAGAACCGATACTGTGCCAAACTAAAATTACGGCGTTAGTCAGAATACTGAATACCAATAAATAAGTAATTAAGGATCAATCGTGAGTCAATTCTTTCAGATACATGCAGAAAACCCGCAAGCACGTTTGGTAAAGCAAGCGGTTGAGATCATCCAGAAGGGCGGTTTGGTTGTTTTGCCAACCGACTGTGCTTATGTACTGGTTTGTCATATCGGTGATAAATCAGCTATGGAGCGCATGCGAGCTTTGCGTCAATTGGATGATAAGCATAATTACACCCTGATTTGCCGCGATTTATCAGAGCTGTCCAACTATGCCAAGGTCGATAATGCGACTTATCGTCAATTGAAACAGCATACACCAGGTGCTTTCACCTTTATTTTGAATGCCACCAAAGAAGTTCCAAAGCGTCTGATTCAGCCGAAGAAGAAAACCATTGGTATGCGCGTGCCTGACAATGCGATTTTACAGGCCATTCTCGAAGAGTTGAATGAGCCTTTGATGTCGACGTCTTTGATCATGCCTGGAGATGATACTCCGTTATCGGATCCGTATGATATTCGTCAAAGTCTAGAGCATAGCCTTGATCTGGTTATTGATGGTGGCTATTGCGGCTATGAAGCGACTACCGTATTGGATTTAACCGACGAAGCAGCGGTATTGTTGCGCCAAGGTGTAGGGGATGCGTCAGCTTTTCTTGACTAGCTTGAACGAATAGCTCGCTGCAACACTTTTCCACTGAATATAGAATGGGAAAGGTCGAATTTGGCGGTATATTTAGGTATGATGACGGGTTTTAGCGCCGCATCTTTTATTTCTTTCTAAATAATATCTAAATTAGATTCAAATTCGGCGATCAGCATTCGTGTATAAGTGAGAAATTGATGAGTAAGCAGCGAGTTTTAACTGGAATTACCACCACAGGTACTCCGCATCTTGGTAATTATGTCGGCGCAATCCGCCCTGCGATTGAAGCCAGTCAAAATAGTGAAATAGATTCATTCTTCTTCTTGGCTGATTACCATGCCTTGATCAAATGCCAAGATCCTAAACTCGTTCACCAATCTACTATGGAAATTGCGGCAACTTGGCTAGCGCTGGGTTTGGATACCGACAATACCATGTTCTATCGCCAGTCTGATATTCGCGAAATTCCTGAACTAACTTGGATGCTCAACTGTGTTTGCGGTAAAGGCATGATGAATCGTGCTCACGCTTATAAAGGTGCGGTCGATGCTAATGTTGCCAATAATGAAGACGCCGATAAAGCGATTACCATGGGGCTGTTTAGTTACCCTGTATTGATGGCTGCCGACATCGTGATGTTTGGTGCGAACAAAGTCCCTGTTGGTAAAGATCAGATTCAGCACGTTGAAATGGCTCGTGATATCGCCCAGCGTTTTAACCACATTTACGCCAGTAAAAAACAGCCTATTTTCACCTTGCCAGAATACGAAGTGGGGGATGACGTTGCTATTTTACAGGGCCTTGATGGTCGTAAAATGAGCAAGAGCTACGGCAATACAATTCCACTTTTCTTGACAGAAAAGAAATTGCAAAAGCACATTAATAAGATTCAAACCAATCTGCTTGAGCCAGGTGAAGCGAAAGATCCTGATGATTCTACTGTTTTTCAAATCTGGAATGCCTTTGCTAATGAAGAGCAAACCGCAGAGATGCGTCAGGCATTTGCTGACGGTATTGGTTGGGGTGATGCTAAGAAACGTTTGTGTGCTTTGATCAATGAAGAGATTGGTGAAGCCCGTGAACGCTATAACGACTTGCTAACCCGTCCGCAAGATATTGAAGAAGAATTGCAAAAGGGTGCGGCTAAAGCACGCATTCAAAGCCAGCGCATGATGGATACTGTCCGTCAGGCCGTTGGTATCTATGGTCTTAAGTAGATAGGCCTAAATAGACAATGACTAAAGCAGCAGATTCTCAGACAACTGAAGAAACGATGAATACTGAAACTAGCAAGGTAGACGCTAGTAAGGTAGGAGCTTCAGCATCTATAGATAAAAAACCGTCAGCGTCTGTAGATAAAGAGGCGCCTGAGAAAAAAGAATCTGCTGCTCGTCAACAAGAAATGCCCTTTGCGTTGATTCAAGGGCAGCCGATGACGCAATTACCGATGGATTTATACATTCCACCAGATGCGTTAGAAGTAATTTTAGAACAGTTTGAAGGCCCTCTTGATCTGCTTTTATATCTTATTCGTAAACAGAATCTCGATATTTTAGAAGTTAATGTCACTGAAATCACCGCCCAATATATGGGTTATATCGACATGATGGGTACGTTGCAGCTTGAAATGGCCGGTGAGTATTTGGTTATGGCAGCGATGTTGGCAGAAATTAAAAGCCGTATGCTATTGCCGCGCAGTAAAGATGGTGAAGAGGAAGAAGAGGGTGATCCTCGTGCTGAGCTGATTCGTCGTTTGCAAGAATACGAACGCTTTAAAAAAGCAGCAGAAGATATGGAAGAGCTGCCGCGTATGGGGCGAGATAATTTTGTTGCGCAAGTGGATGCACCAGAAAAAATCCAGCAGCGCGCTCATCCTGATGTGGATATAAAAGAGTTGATGCTCGCGATGGGATCGATCGTTCGTCGTGCTCAGATGTTTGAAAAACACGAAGTAGCGAAAGAAGTGCTGTCGACCCGTGAGCGTATGTCACATATTTTAGCGACATTAAAAGGCGGTCACTTTGTGAATTTTAGTGATTTGTTTACTCCAGAAGAAGGTCGTTTAGGGGTGGTGGTTACTTTCTTGGCGATGTTGGAGCTGATCAAAGAGTCACTGTTAGACATAGTGCAGCATGAATTATTGGGCCCTATTCATGTAAAAGCACGAGTTGATGGGCCAGGGCATATTGAGTCCAGCCTATTAGATGTCGATTATCATTCTGAATTTGACTCTTCGGAAAAAGAAGGGACTGAGCTTTAATTATGGAATTGAAAAAATTAAAACAGATTATTGAAGCAGCGTTGATGGCCAGTGGTGAAGTGCTATCAGTCGAGCGCTTACAGTTATTATTTGATGATTATGAAAAACCGAAAAGCCCAGCGATTAAACAAGCATTAGAAAGTTTGATGGAGGACTTTTCTGATCGCGGTATTGAGCTGGTGGAAGTCGCTTCTGGTTATCGCTTGCAAGTACGCAAAGAAGTTGCACCTTGGGTGACTCGTTTATGGGATGAAAAACCCCAGCGTTATTCTCGAGCATTACTCGAGACTATGTCATTAATCGCCTATCGTCAGCCGATTACACGCGGTGATATTGAAGATGTTCGTGGTGTTGCGGTAAGTAGCCAAATTATCCGTACTTTATTAGATCGCGAGTGGGTACGAGTTGTTGGCCATAGAGATGTACCTGGCCGCCCTGCTATGTATGCGACGACCAAAGAATTTTTGGATTATTTCAGTCTTAAAAGTTTGGATGAGCTGCCAAGCTTGGATGAAATTCGCGAAATGGACGATGCCAATCAGAATCTTGATCTGATTAATGCCGAGAAAAAAGCCTCTGCAACTCGAGAATATGATTTTGATAGTGAAGAAGACGTTGCGACTCGCGGTGAAGAAGTTCTTGCTGAAACGGAATTGGAATTAGAAGAAGCACAAAAATTAATTGATCAGGTTGAAGATAATGTCTTCAATAAACCGAGCGAAGAAGAATTAGCCGCTGAGAGGGAAGCAGAAAGAGAAGTTGTGCGTCAAAAGGCTGAAGAAGAAAGGCTGGCTGAAGAAAATAGATTGGCCGAGATGGCGAATAAAACTCAGCAAAGACTTTCTTCTGGTTTAGGTGAGGATGACGGTCCATCGAGTGTCGACCTCGCGGATAAAATTGCTAGTCATCAGGCACGTTTGTCTGGGATCAATCTTGAAAGCGAAAATCAAAAGCCTGCTGTTGAAGGGGTTGTAGCTGAAGAGACTGTTATTGAGGGTGTTGAAGAGCTAACCCTAGTACAGCAGCAAGAAAGACTGATGCAGCAGTTGATGCAAGAAGAAGCACAGCGTCAGAGCTCAGGTCAGGGTTCAGATCAAAGTTCAGATCAAAATTTAGTTCAGAGTCAGCCAGAAGCGGTTGAGCCTTTGGTTGAGGCAAGTATTGAGGCCGATGTTGAAACTGAAATGGAAGCTGAGGCTAAGGCAGAGCAAGAATTATTAGAGCAGGAAGCTGCTGCTGAGCGTGAGTTGATGGAGCAAGAAACGCTTGAGCAAGAACAATTAGAAGAAGAGCTGCTTGAAAAAGAGCAGTTAGAAAAAGAGCTACTTGAAAAAGAAAGGCTAGCAGAAGAAGCTTTAGAAAATGAACTAGGCTTAGATGATGAATCTTTGGATTCTAGTTCTTCTGAAAATGCTTCGAATATTAAGAAAAATTCCTTGTTTGACGACTGATGGTAATTATTCGTTAAATATAACTATTGAAAAGATTGAAGGTTACATAAGCACTATGAACGAGAATGAGCGCTTACAAAAATTATTGGCCGTTGCTGGCCTGGGTTCACGACGTGAGATTGAACGTTGGATTGCTGATGGTCGCATTAAAGTTAATGGTGAGATTGCTGAGTTAGGTCAGCGTGCCAGTCACCTTGATAAAATCCAGGTTGATGGTAAAGATGTTAAGTTAGAAAGCACGGGTAAAACTCGTCGTATTCTTGCCTATAACAAACCTGAAGGTGAAGTCTGTACGCAGCATGACCCTGAAGGTCGTCCAACGGTCTTTGATAAGCTACCTAAGTTAAAAGGCGAGCGTTGGGTGAACGTTGGTCGCTTGGATATTAATACCAGTGGTTTGTTATTGTTCACCACAGATGGTGAGTTGGCGAATAAGTTGATGCATCCTTCTTCAGGTATTGACCGTGAATACGCGGTACGTGTTCGTGGTGAAGTGACTGAAACGATGATTAGTAACTTGAAAACAGGGGTTATGCTAGAAGATGGTATGGCGAAATTTACTGATGTTCAATACTTTGATGGCGATGGTTCAAACCAGTGGTATCACGTAGTATTGATGGAAGGTAAAAAGCGCGAAGTGCGTCGTCTGTGGGATTCCCAGGGCGTAACGGTAAGTCGCCTTAAGCGTGTTCGCTACGGTTGTATCTTTATGCCAAAACAAGTGCCAGTAGGTACCTGGGTTGAGTTGAAGCAAAAAGAAGCTGATGATTTGTGCACTCTTGCGGGTGTCGAACCTAAGCCAGTGAAGCACTTAGATGGTCAAGAGAAAGAAAAATATGATCGTCAGGCGCGTAAGCAAAAAGTTCGTCAGAAGACGACGTTTAAAAAGCGTCATTGATTAAAGGGTTGTTATTAATATTCTCTTTATAAAAAAAGCCTGCTGATGCAGGCTTTTTTCGTTTTAGGGCTAAGCAGTGATATAACGAGGCTTAAGCTAAGTTGGTTGTCAATTTAGTTGGTTACCACTTTAGTTAGTTGCCAATAGAGGTTCTTCGCGATCACTGATTACACGATTGCGACCGCTATTTTTTGCCTTGTATAAGGCACTATCTGCTCGTTCACATATGCTATGCATTGAATCGGTGGCATACAGCGTAGCGCTGCCAATGCTGCTGGTAATACTTAAGCTGCCTTTTTCATGAGTGAATACTGCTTCTTCAATTGAGCTGCGAATTCGTTCGGCAATGCGATATGCACCTTCGGTATCAGCACTGGCTAGCATGATAAGAAACTCTTCGCCGCCATAGCGGAAGCACATATCTGTTTGGCGAATGCAGGCGGTGATGGAGTTAACCACTTGCTTTAATACTTCGTCACCCATGGCATGGCCATAGGTATCGTTGACGTTTTTAAAGTGATCGATATCGAGCATTAAGACGGATAATGGTTGGCTATGGCGTTTAGCCAGTTCAACTTCACGCTCAAGGGTTTTATCGAGAGCAATGCGATTACCTGCCCCCGTTAGAGGATCTCTAAATGCAGCGGCAAGTGCTTCTGTATAACGCACGGCGTTACGCAGTGGATAGACTAGAGTGCTGATTAAACCTTCGATATTGGCCAGCTCGTGTTCGCGAAAGCGCGTACTGCGGCTAAAGGTTATTTCACCCATGTAGTCTTTGTGGGTGGTTAATCGATAGGTGCAGCTGTGTATGCTTTCTTTGCCAAAGGTGGTCAGTAAATTCTGATTACTGTTGCTATAGCACATGCTATCAACGAGCACGGTGTGCTTCATTTCGTTGAAAAATATGTCGAGCAGTTGCTCAAGCTCTAACGTTGTTTGTAAACGGCTGCTCAATTTTAGCAAAAGCTCAGGTTTAATATCTGGCTTGGGCATTAAGTCTGAGAATGATGTGATTTGTTTATCTTCATTCAATGCTGCTCTACCGCTGCTCTGCAAACGCGTAACCATATGCAACCTCTTCCACAAAAAGTTTATTCAAGTGTTGATTCATTGTTGAAGTAGAAGCTAAAACTGTGCCAGTCTTTTGTAACGTTTTATTTCTATATAAATCAATAGCTTGGCTGTGGTATGTGGGTAGGAAGGAGGTTTGATTGAAGTTTGACGGATATAAAAAAATGTCGCTGTCGGGTTTATGGCTCGAATTTTCAGGAAAGTGGTGGATTAATTGACGTATTTTTTACTTTTGATTAATACTGTTGAGTCAGGAGTTGAAATTGCGCTGCATTAGGTAATTCGCTACCTGAAACGAATCACCTAATGCATTGCCGCGGACAGAATTCCTAGCTCGAAGGTAATAAAGCTTATTTCTTTGGCTGAGCATCCAGTGCTTGGCCGTTGATGTGCTTAGACTCATCGCTCATCAAGTAAACGTGAATATCCATGATCTGATCTGGAGTTGTAAGGTGTGCTGGATTCTCGGCAGGGTAGGCTTCAGCGCGCATGCTGGTGCGAGTGCCGCCAGGGTTTAAGCTGTTTACGCGGATGTTACGGCTGTCGTATAGCTCTTCTGCCAAAATCTGCATCATACCTTCGATAGCAAACTTGGATACCGAATAAGCACCCCAGTAGGCGCGGCCTTCGCGGCCAACGCTGGAAGAAGTTAATACCAAGGAGGCGCCATGTTCTGACTTTTCTAATAGCGGCGTAATGGATTTGGCTAATAAAAATTGACCATTTACATTGATATCCATTACTTGCTTCCAAGCAGCCCACTTGTAGCTTTCTAATGGTGCTTTTTGGCCTAGAACCCCTGCGTTTAACAAAGCGCCGTCTAAGCGGCCGAATTCACGGGCGATTAAATCGGCTAGCTCAATGAATTTTTCTTCATCGTTACAGCCAAGATCAAAAGGAAGGACGGCTGCTTGTGGCAAACCTTCTTCTTCAATACGGTCATAAACAGCTTCAAGCATGTCTTGGGTGCGGCCTAATAGAATTACCGTTGCGCCTTCGCGGGCATAGGCCAAAGCAGCGTGAGCGCCGATGCCATAACTTGCCCCTGTCACTAAAATGACGCGATCTTTTAACTTTTGTTTATTTTCAGCGACTGCTTGGCTCATTTTTATCTCTG
>MAAB01029394.1_pt1 | contig 25866 bp, 25 predicted proteins | sample 1115991 | NCBI WGS metagenome assembly MAAB01 (sample SAMN04961124, study PRJNA320927) | seawater metagenome | isolation source: sample BD02T18 sea water enriched with oil for 18 days | place: USA:Gulf of Mexico | collected 2013-07-27
AAATCAGTACGTACTTCAGCTTCTAATGTTAATAAATCAGTCATTTTAATACTCTTCTGTTATATAAGTTAAAAAACTTAAAAATTATATCTTGTTTTTTGCGACCAAAAACAAGGAGACACCATTTTATACCCAGTATTAGCTATGAATAACTAATATATTAGATAAAAAAGGCGCGGCATAATAACATTTAATGTTAGGTAAAGCTATTAAATGAAGGTATTAATTCTGAGAGGTATACAAAGGGATAGGGGCTAATAAAAAAGCAGCCTAGATGAGGCTGCTTTTTTCAACATAATTCATAATTCGCTAGGAATTAATCAAACATTGCAGAGATAGATTCTTCATTGCTTACACGACGGATCGCTTCACTTAACATACCACTTAATGTTAATTGACGAACCATTTTAAGCTCTTTGATTTCTGGAGATAGTGGAATTGAGTCAGTCACGACAAGTTCATCAATTACAGATTCTCTAAGATTTTTTGCAGCATTACCTGATAATACAGGGTGAGTAGCATAAGCAATAACACGTTTTGCGCCATGTTCTTTTAATGCTTCTGCAGCTTTAGCTAAAGTGCCACCAGTATCAATCATATCATCTACAATAATACAGTCACGGCCTGCAACTTCACCAATAATATGCATAACCTGAGCAACGTTCGCTTTAGGGCGTCGTTTATCAATAATGGCTAAGTCAGCGTCATCAAGTAATTTTGCTACTGCACGAGCACGAACTACACCACCGATATCAGGAGAAACAATTACCGGGTTATTTAACTCACGGTTTTTCATATCATTTAATAAGATAGGTGTACCAAATGCATTATCAACAGGCACATCAAAGAAACCTTGAATTTGCTCTGCGTGTAGATCAACGGTTAATACGCGATCAACACCTACACTTGATAAGAAGTCAGCAACTACTTTTGCAGTAATTGGAACACGAGCACTACGTACGCGTCTGTCTTGGCGAGCATAACCAAAATAAGGAATTACAGCAGTGATACGGCCTGCAGAGGCACGACGCAAAGCGTCTATCATTACAATTAATTCCATTAAGTTATTGTTGGTTGGAGCACAGGTCGATTGAATAATAAAAACATCAGCACCGCGGACGTTTTCGTTTATTTCAACACAAATCTCACCATCACTAAAACTACCAACTGTAGCATCGCCCAAAGGCATATATAGGCGATCAGCAATTTTCTTGGCCAGTTCAGGGGTGGCATTACCCGCAAAAATCTTCATGTCAGGCACTTTCGATTCCTCAGAAATATTTGACATTAATAGTAGGCTCTTTGATTGATAGGCAATCATTGAACAATATACGCTGGTTTAACTGTAGCGGCTTTTTTAGCACAATGTAGCGTTTTAAAAATAGCCGTTCTGGTTAAATTAGCAAATTTATAAATTATTTACTTGTTCAATGATAGCTTTGCTATTACTGAACACAGTGGAGACTGATTAAGTCCCTGCGCAACAAAAGAGCTTATTCCCTTAGGGAGTTTCGCCTGTAATGCTAGCGCCTCATCTTGACTAGAAAAACGCGTAAAAACACACGCACCTGTTCCTGTCATTCTTGAGGGTGCGTATTCTACCAACCAAGCCAGTAACTTGGCAACCTCAGGATAACGTTTTATTACTAAAGTTTGACAATCATTATGAAAGCTATCATTGATGAAATCATTAGTTTTTAGGGCGTTAGCTGTTAATCTTTGTGTGTTTCTAGGTAAATCTGATGCTGTAAAAACTTGTTGGGTAGAAATACTGCATTCGGGTTTAGTGATTAAATACCAAGCTTCTTGTGGTTCCATGGCGGTAAGCTCATCACCAACACCTTGGGCAAAGGCTGAAAATCCGTGAATAAATATAGGCACATCAGCACCTAGGCTCAGGCCTAATGTTGCTAGTTCACTCAAGGATAACTGGCACTGCCATAAAGTATTAAGTGCAACTAAAATGGTCGCTGCATTTGATGAACCACCACCTAAACCTCCCCCCATAGGAAGTATTTTATTGATACTGATTTTAACGCCCAAAGACGTATTGCTTTTATGTTTTAGTAACTGCGCCGCTTTAACAATTAAGTTATCTTCATTATTTACTCCCTCAATAGGCGTTAATAAATCAATTTCAGGTGTGTCAGTGGCGGTTAATGTAAGGGTGTCGCTATGGTTGATAAATTGAAAAAGCGTTTCTAAGTTGTGGTAACCGTCATCGCGTTGTCCAACGATATGTAAAAATAAATTTATTTTTGCAGGAGATGGAAAATCAATCGCTTTATTTATAAAAGAGTTAGTGAAACAAGTCATTTAGATATTCTGCTTATTTATGAGTAATTGGTGGTGGCTTGGCACTAGTTAGCTATTTTTTGGTAATTGACCAGTCATTGATGACAATTTTAATTAGTAGATCATCATTTTTAATCGAGAATTTAGTCGCTAAGTTATATCCATCAACTTGTTGATAGTTAGCATAGCTGACTTGCCATAGCTCATTATTGTAATGGCTTGATAACGTTTGTGGTAGTTGTGTTGTTTTTTGGTAGCTAATACTATCAGTTTCTTGAAAGGGCATACCTTTGAGCCAAAATGTCAATGCTTGTGTTGGTAATTTTAGACCCGTGAGGGAATAAATTAGCCTTTCTAAATTGTGGCCATGGTAGGTTTTACCATCGACTTGGATTTTATGGTTATTAGCCATAGAGTCAAGCTGTAAGACGTTCATACCTAAATAGTGGTTCAATTTAAGCTGTTGACTCTCTTTGTTTTCATCTACTTGCCAAAGAAGTGTGAAGCTATTGCGTGTGTCCTTTTCAAAAAAGGCTATCTTACCCTTTATTTTCCACTGGTGTAATTGTTGTAGCTGGGTAATTCGCTGTTGAGGTGTTTGCTTATTAAGTAGTGGTTGAACTGCTTTATGTGAGGTTGTACTACAGCCCGATAGTGCCATAAGGCAGACAACAAGCATAAATAAGTAAGTTGAATAAAAGGTGTTTTTTAAAAATTTCGACATTGAAATAGAACGACTAAAACGATAATTGTTCTTATTGGAACATAGCTTTTTGGCCTTTGTAAATAGCATTATTATATTTAGGGTCTTTTATCACAGATCATACTTTAATTGTAGGTCTTGGGTTATACTTAGCCTACGAGTTAAAACAAGTTTAAAAAAGCTTGTCGAAAATGTTTTCATAAATAGGTTATTACTTTGTCCATAGTTGCTGTTGGAATTAATCATAAAACTGCGCCTGTAGCAGTGAGAGAGAAAATATCTTTTAATCCAGATAAACTCTCTATTGCATTACAAGAAATGCTTAGTGCCGTACAGTGTCGTGAAGTTGCTATTCTTTCTACCTGTAATAGAACAGAATTATACCTAGTACAAGACGGTGACTTTGATGTTACTCAGCAACGTCTTGTTCAATGGCTAGAAAATTACCATAACGTCCCCGCCTCAACTATTTTACCTAGTATGTATTGGCATAAAGACCAGCAAGCCGTTAACCACATGATGCGAGTAGCTTGTGGTTTAGACTCTCTTGTTTTAGGTGAACCGCAAATTTTGGGTCAAATGAAGCAAGCTTATAGCCAAGCTAAAGCTGCGGGCTCTATGTCTTTGGTCATGGACCGATTATTTCAACGTACCTTTGGCGTAGCAAAACAAGTACGCACGGAAACTGAAATTGGTGCTAGTGCGGTATCAGTTGCCTTTGCTTCGGTAAATTTAGCTAAACATATTTTTGGTAGTCTTGAAAAAACCAAAGTATTGCTTGTAGGTGCGGGTGAAACGATTGAGTTAGTGGCCAAACATTTGTATGAAAATAATGTGGGTAAAATAACCGTTGCTAACCGAACGTTAGCACGTGCGGAAAACATGGCTAAACAAATTGGTGCAGATGTAATTACTTTAGCGCAAATACCTGAACATATGTGTAATGCAGATATAGTTATTAGCTCTACAGGCTCTACTTTACCAATCATAGGTAAAGGCATGGTTGAACAAGCGTTGGCATCGCGTAAACACCAACCCATTTTTATGGTTGACCTTGCAGTACCGCGAGATATTGAAGAACAAGTTTCAGAACTTGATGATGTGTTCTTATATACGGTTGATGATCTACAAAGCATTATTGCTAAGAATATGGACAATCGACGTAAAGCTGCCGTTGAAGCTGAAAGTATTGTCAATAGTCAGTCTGATAATTTTATGGCATGGCTACGGGGTTTAAATACGCAAGACACTGTTATTAGTTATCGTAAGCAATGTTTAAATAATCGTGATGTGTTACTCGAAAAAGCATTTATTCAATTAAAGAATGGTAAAAACTCAGAAGCAGTTTTAGCGGAACTTGCTACTAAACTTACTAATAAATTCATGCATGCACCAACGAGTGCGCTCCAGTCGGCTGCCCAAGGTGGCGAACTTGATAAGTTACTTTATCTACGCGATATCTTTAATATTGACTCACAAGATTAGTATTATTACTTTCTTCCTAAGAAAAGTTTAACTTAAGCATAATTTCGATTTTAGCCAATTATTCTCTCTCAGGTTGCTCATAGTCAGCTCTTCGTCGATAGTCATAGTAAAAGCATACGCTTTTACTTAGTGTAGTCGTTTGCGCTATTCTATTAATGTCACCCATTTTCAAACAACTATTAATTGCTTTTAATCGTAGTTGCCAGTTATTACTCAATCAAGTGACTTGTTTAGTAAAATATATTCTCATTGAATTCTGTCACCATAATTAATTTAATTGCGATTACTGTGGTAGAATGGCCAGAATTTATTTTTTCTCATCTAAAATATAAGAACACTCCCAATGAAATCATCAGTTTATCAAAAGCTTGAAGTGCTAGTAGAGCGTTTTGAAGAAGTACAGGCGTTATTATCTGACCCTGCAACCATTAGTGATCAAGAAAAATTTCGTGCTTTATCTAAAGAATTTAAGCAGCTTGATGCAGTAACTTCAGTTTTTACTAGTTATAAAAGCGCTGAAGATGATTTTGCTACGGCTGAAATGATGCTTAAAGATGACGATCCTGATATGCGAGAAATGGCTCAGGAAGAATACAAAGAATCAAAAAAAGCCGTTGCTGATATTGCTGATGAATTACAAGTATTATTACTACCACGTGATCCTAATGATGATAATAACTGCTTTATGGAAATACGAGCGGGTGCTGGTGGCGATGAAGCGGCTATTTTTGCTGGCGACTTATTTAGAATGTACAGCCGTTATGCTGAAAAGAAAGGCTGGAAAATCGAAGTAATGAACAGCAATGAAAGTGAGCAGGGCGGTTATAAAGAACTGATCATGAAGGTTAATGGTGAGGGCGTGTATGGCCATATGAAATTTGAATCAGGCGGTCATCGTGTTCAACGTGTTCCTGAAACTGAATCTCAAGGTCGTGTACACACATCTGCTTGTACCGTTGTGGTTATGCCTGAAACGCCTGAAGCTGATGCGATTGAAATTAACAAAGCTGATTTAAAAGTTGATACTTTCCGTGCCTCAGGTGCTGGTGGTCAGCATGTTAACAAAACAGATTCTGCGATTCGTATTACCCATATACCAACGGGCGTAGTGGTTGAGTGTCAAGAACAACGTTCACAGCATAAAAACCGTGCGCAAGCGATGTCAGTACTTCAAGCCCGCCTTCAGCAAGCTGAAGATGAAAAACGTAGAAGTGAAGAAGAGTCATCACGTCGTAACTTGGTTGCTAGTGGTGATCGCTCTGAACGTATTCGTACCTATAACTTCCCGCAAGGTCGCATGAGCGATCACCGTATTAACCTGACTTTATATCGTTTAAACGAAATTATGGAAGGTAGTTTGCAATTGGTGATGGAACCGATAATGCAAGAAAACCAAGCTGATTTATTAGCTGAATTAGCTGAACAAAATTAATCGTCGTTTTGTCAGTAATATCAATGGAAAATAACACCATAGCCTACTGGGTAGCTCAGGGTCAGGAACAATTAGTTTCCTGTTCCGATAGTGCTAAACTCGATGCACAAATTTTATTGGCTTTTGTGCTTGAAAAGGAAAGGATTTACTTACTTACCTGGCCAGAAAATGAGCTGACTAAGCACTCGATACAGTTGTATCTTGCCTTGTTGCAAAGGCGAGTGTCAGGGGAGCCGATCGCGTATATTATCGGTGTTAAAGAGTTTTGGTCTTTGCCTTTTCGGGTGTCACCAGCAACACTTATTCCTCGTCCTGATACCGAAGTTTTAGTTGAATCTGTGCTTGAACACTTTGGTGAGTTAGATCGCATACATTGCCTAGATCTTGGTACAGGTACTGGTGCTATCGCACTAGCTCTTGCATCAGAAAAACCCAATTGGAAAATTGACGCAGTCGACTTTAACATTGATGCGGTAAAACTAGCTCAGCAAAACGCTCAAGACTTAGAATTAACACAAGTCAATATTTTTCATAGTAATTGGTTTAGTGCTATTAATGAAAAAAAGTTTGATGTCATTGTTTCTAACCCACCTTATATTGACGCATTAGATGAACACTTAAATCAAGGCGATGTGCGTTTTGAACCTGAGTCTGCTCTGGTAGCGGATGAACACGGGCTTGGTGATATTAAGCACATTGCACAACAAGCGTTGAACTTTCTTAATGCTTCAGGTGCTCTTTTTTTTGAGCATGGTTTTGAGCAAGGGGAAGCGGTGCGAAACATCTTAACTGCTTTAGGTTATGATAATGCAAAGACAGTAAGAGATTTTAATGGTCATGAGCGTATCACTTGGGGCACGATAGGACGTTAACTTCACTAATCGCTTAGTTTTCGCTTCATTTAGTTTAGCTTAATCGTTAAACCTTGGTATAGGGTTACACTTTGAAACGATTTGATAACTGAAAGCCGCTACACTATGCGCAAAATAATTTTCATACCAATCGGATTTATTAATTGTCTTACTTGGTAAAACAAAAGGAATAACTTTGAAACATTTACATATTACCCTTGCAGTACTTAGTATTAGCTTATTTACTTACCGTTTTATTTTAACGTTAATGGCTTCTAAAAATCTTGATCGAAAATGGTTAAAAATAAGCCCTCACGTTATTGACACATTCTTACTTATTATTGGTATATCGCTGGCAGTAAAACTCCATTTAAATCCAATGGAACAATTATGGTTAGCTGAAAAGATTTTAGCCTTGTTCGCTTATATATTTACTGGTTATTATACACTCAAGCTTGCACGTAATAAACCGATGCAAATTCTTGGCTTTTTAGGTGCTATGGGGTGGGTAATGTTGATAGTGCGCTTAGCAATGACAAGAGAAGCAATCTTTTTTGGCTAAAAGCTAGAATACAATTTAAGTCTATGTGACAAACACTCAATGGAGTCATTTAAATAAGCTGTTATGAATGAATTGTTTTTATCAGAATTAAAGTCAGTAGATAAAGATTTACTGCAAAAACTTGTTTTACTTGAAGATCATATTTTTTCCGGTAGTACACCGGATACTATGCACGCAGATGAATCTTTAGATTGTTTAGAGACTATTATTAGTCAATGTGTTGCTGTCATTAGTGAAATTGAATCACCATTAGAGAAAGCGGAAACGTTACTTAATGAATTGTATTTTCAACACTTATTTATTGACCGTTCTGGGACTCGTTGGCCTATCACTGCATACAGAGTTTCAGAAGGTTTAAATCAACGTGCGATGTCACCGATTATTAAGGCGGCTTTGGTGAAGGAAATCATAACTGCTTGCGGCTTTGAAACAGATTTAGTCTTTATACCGAACAAAATCATGTTGCGCCTGTGTTGTGATGAACAATACGCAATCATTTTTGATGCTATAACAGGTGAGTCCTTAGATTGGACTGAGCTTGACTTGCGTTTAGATGAACTAGAAGGAGATCCAGGAGAGCAAGAGTTAAAAGCGATTGAAGACAATGTTGCTTTGGTTGAGCACTTATCGGCACTGAAAAATATTTTGATTCATGAACAGGTATTTGATAAAGCATTAACCTGTGTTGATATTATTTTATCATTAACCCCTGACGACCCATTGCAACGAAGAGATCGAGGTTTTTTGCTGCACCAGCTTGATTGTTTTAAGGTGGCGGTAGATGATTACCGCTATTTCGTTGAACAATGCCCTAAAGATCCAGCAGCGAAAATATTAAAAATTCAATTAGAAAATATTGATGTTGGTAATAACACCCTTCATTAAGTTTTTAATTTATAAAAATAAAAAGAGATAAAAATAAAATGATGCAAGAAGATATTGTGGCAACAGCGCCACTCATTACAAACGATGCTGTGGTATTAGGGCTTTTAGCGCTTATCCTTGGGTTTGTTTTTTATACGTCCAATAGTAAAAATTCCGTCTGCCAAAAGTTTTATAAATATGTACCGGCTTTATTAATGTGCTATTTATTGCCTTCTTTCTTAAATACTTTTGGCATCGTTAGTGCCGAAGTTAGCCAAGTTGATGAAGTCGCTAAATATTTCTTATTACCAGCTTGTTTAGTCTTATTAACGTTAAGTATCGATATCAAAGCAATTGCTGGACTTGGTAGTAAAGCTATCATCATGTTCTTAACGGGTACCGTTGGTGTTGTCATTGGTGGACCCATTGCGCTGCTAATTGTTTCTGCTATTTGGCCTGAGCTGATCGGTGTTACTGGTCCTGAAGCTGTTTGGCGTGGTATGGCTGCTCTTGCAGGTAGCTGGATTGGTGGTGGCGCCAATATGCTAGCAATGAAAGAGATTTATGAAGCCGACGGTAGAATATTCACCATTATGGTTACGGTTGACATTGTTGTCGCTAATATTTGGATGGCATGTCTTTTATATATTGCAGCTAATCATAAAGCCATTGATGCCAAAAGTGGTGCAGATACTTCGGGTATCGATAAATTAATTGCTGATGTTGAAGCGTTTGACAAAGAACATAAACGCACGCCAGAATTGAAAGACTTTATGCTTATTATTGCAATCGCTTTTGGTGCTGCTGGTTTTGCCCATTTCGCTGCAGATTTACTAGTTCCATTTTTCCAACAAAACTATCCAGACCTAAAAAAATTCAGTTTACACAGTAAACTATTTTGGATTATTGTTTTAGTAACGTCTATTGGCTTGGCTTTATCGTTTACCAAAGTTAGACGACTTGAATCGGTAGGTGCCTCTAAAGTTGGCAGTAGTTTCTTATATATTCTTGTTGCAACTATTGGTTTGCACATGGATGTTACCCAAATTGCAGAAGCGCCTAAGTATGTAGTTATTGGTTTAATTTGGATGGCAATACACGTCGCTTTATTATTTGCTGTTGGTCGATTTATTAAAGCGCCAATTTTTTACTTGGCGGTCGGTAGTAAAGCGAATATTGGTGGCGCTGCATCAGCACCGGTTATTGCTTCTGCATTCCATCCATCATTAGCACCTGTTGGTGTATTGCTTGCTGTGCTAGGTTATGCCCTAGGGACATACATGGCTTGGATGTGTGGACAATTATTAAGAATTATAGGTAGTTAGCTTTTCATATAGTTAATAAAGCATCAGCTCGTTGCGGTATAAAACAATTTATGCGTCAAAAGTACTCATTGATAGTCATCAACTCCGTGCTTTTTCCTTCAAATTGATTCATACCACTTAGATTTGATGCTTTATTCTAGATCAGGCTTTTATTTAGCATCAAAAGTGTATTTCGATAATTTTTATAGCTATTAGCTAATACATCTACCGTACTTTTTACTAATACTTTATTAAAGAGGCGTGTGAAATACATTACTGTTAGGAACACTTTTTAGGAATAAATGATGACAATTAAATCAGTTAACGTTAAAGGCATTGAAGTTGCGAATGATCAACCATTCGTATTATTTGGTGGTATGAATGTGCTTGAGTCACGTGATCTTGCAATGAAAATTACCGAGCACTATGTTGAAGTCACTCAAAAACTTGGTATCCCATATGTTTTTAAGGCATCATTTGATAAAGCAAATCGCTCCTCAGTTAACTCCTACCGAGGACCTGGTTTAGATGAAGGTCTTAAAATATTTGAAGAAATTAAGTCTACCTTTAATGTGCCGATTATCACCGATGTTCATGAGTCTTACCAAGCACAGCCAGTAAGTGAAGTCGTTGATGTTATCCAACTACCTGCATTTTTAGCTAGGCAAACAGATCTTGTTGTCGCAATGGCTAAAACGGGCGCAATTATAAATGTTAAAAAGCCACAATTTCTTGCTGCCCATGAAATGAAACACATCATTACCAAGTTTTCAGAAGCTGGAAATGAGAACATTATCTTGTGTGAGCGAGGCAGCTGTTATGGTTATAACAATTTGATTGTTGATATGTTAGCAATGGACGAAATGAAAAACTACGCTCCTGTGATATTTGATGCAACGCATGCTTTACAAAAACCGGGTGGTCGCAGTGATAGTGCTGATGGCCGTCGTGCACAGGCAGCGCAATTAGCTCGTAGTGGTTTAGCAATTGGAATAGCAGGGCTCTTTATAGAAGCACACCCTGATCCAACTGCAGCTAAATGTGACGGACCTTGTGCATTACCACTGGATAAATTAGAACCTTATTTAGCTCAAATGAAGGCCTTAGATGATGTAGTGAAAGGTTTTACGCCACTTATTACTGACTAGTACTTGAGTTATACCCGTTACCATTCAAAGTGCTCGATTTCAGTGGGAATTAAAATGCCTTTAGGCAAGGAGAATAATTCAAACATAGTTACCCTATGTTTTGATTATTTACCGCAGCATAAAGTCATTTTAAACCCATCATAGAAGCGTTTGAACAATACCATTTCATCGTTGCAGTGACTTAGAAGGGAATTACCATTCCTTCATCACTGCGCCTTGAATTGGAATCGCTCAAGCGCTCTGAAACATGCATCTTGAATGGTGACGGGTATATAGGTTATCTACGTTTACTTAATTAAGTAGATAAAAGTCAAAATTTGAGTAATAAAAAAGGTGTCCTAGGACACCTTTTTTTATTTTAGGTCTTAATAGTTAAAACCTTACTTCAGTAAATGTGCGAGCATTTTGAAATATGTTAACATGCTAAATGATTGGAACAATCATATTGCTTTACACAGTGTAGCTCAATCTAGCTATTCAGCAATTAAACTTGTTCTGGTTAAGGTAACAAACTTATTCTGATTGGCAGATTGCTTTTGTTTTGCAAGATCAGAGCTAATAGGCTGTTGCTTATAGGTGATTATAACTGGCGCTAAAGACATCTGTAGGCTGTTATGTGCGGCAGTCGTTAGTTGAGTTTGAGTAACTGGCTCAGCTTTAACAAGTGCGGCTTTGGGTACGGCAGCAGCGGCTACGGTACTGAATAATGTAGTGGCTAATAATGTGATGAATACGTTAGTTTTATTAATGCTTTGTTTCATGTTTTTGTCCTGTATATGACCTAATAATAATAATTTAATTCCCTGTAGATATATTAGGACCTTTTCTCGCGCTGGTTTTACTCTTCAAAATAAAGCGTGTGGGTTGGGAGCACACGCCGTATCTGAGTTTCATAAAACGTTGAGATGATGTCCTTCATCTACGGTGTGAATAGTACGCATGTTGACTTGAAAAATAAAATGACTTAAATTAATGTTATGCATTAGAAAAACTAATGAATAATTGTTATGCTTTGTTTATAGGTTTTTATGCAGTATTTAAATGCATAATATAAATTGTATTGGATATTTGTAGGTGATTTTTGGCTAATAGACTCCCACCACTAAACGCTTTGCGAGCATTTGACGCTTCAGCAAGGCAACTCAGCTTTACCAGAGCAGCAGAAGAGCTTTTTGTAACGCAAGCTGCAATAAGTCATCAAATTAAATCTTTAGAAGAGCATTTAGGCATTAAATTGTTTATGCGAAAAAATCGTGCCTTACTACTTACCGAAGAGGGACAGTCATATTATTTGGATATAAAAGACATATTCACATCCTTGCATGAAGCTACTGAACGCCTGCTAGCACGTGGTGCTAAAGGGGCGATAACGGTTAGTTCACAGGCAAGCTTTGCTATCCAATGGTTAGTACCAAGGTTGACGACTTTTAATGCATTACATCCAGATATTGATGTAAGAATCAAAGCAGTTGACCAACCTGAGAACTCACTCACTGAAGATGTAGATGTTGCTATTTATTATGGTCGAGGTCGTTGGCCTAATATTCATGCGGACAAATTGCATACCGAATACCTTATCCCGGTATGTTCACCATTATTAGTGCAAGAAAATGCTGCTAATGGTAAGCCAGCTCTTTTATCTTTAGACGATTTGTCAGAGCACAATTTATTACATGATACATCACGTAAAGATTGGAAGCGCTGGTTTAAACAAGTCGGAGTGAAAGGTGCTAACGTCAATCATGGACCTATTTTTAGTCATTCTGCTATGGTCTTACAGGCCGCACTTCATGGACAAGGTGTTGCGTTAGCTTATAGTGTTTTAGCTAAGCCTGATATTGATTCAGGACGTTTAGTTTGTCCTTTTAATGATGTTTTAGTCAGTAAAAATGCCTATTTCATCGTTTGTCGTGAAAATCAAAAAGACATAGGTAAAATTACCGCTTTTAGGCAGTGGATGTTAGATATGGTCGAAGCAGAGCAAGAGCAAATTACTGATGGACAGATAAATTAATGAAGCGAGAAGAAATAATCACTAAAGAAGATGGTAGCAAGATCAACATCCTATCGAATACTGTAGAAAATGCTAAAGCGCAGGTTATATTTGCTCATGGCGCAGGTGCTAATATGTCACATGAATTTATGGATGACATATCTTCGTTACTTAATGGAGCTGGCATTAATGTTTTACGGTTTAACTTCCCTTTTATGGATAAAAGGGCACTGACAGGTATAAAATACCCCCCTGATAGGATGCCTAAGCTGTTGGTGTGTTATGAAGATATTATTAGACATGTAGTTGAGCAACTGGAAAATAATGAGTTACCCTTATTTATTGGTGGCAAATCCATGGGATCTCGTGTTGCAGCGACTTTGGTGGCAGATCCTGAAGGATTAGAACCTTATTTACTCAATAAAATATCTGGTGTTTTCTGTTTAGGTTACCCATTTCATCCGGCTAAAAAACCAGAGAAACTTCGCCTTGAGCCTTTAGTTAATGCGAAAAAGCCCGTTCTAATTGTACAAGGTGACCGTGATACTTTGGGTAATAAAGCTGAAATCATCAGTTATCAACTCGCTGAGCATTGCCAATGTATATTTTTAGAAGATGGCGATCACAGTTTAAAACCAAGAGTTAAATCTGGTTTTACTCAGCAGGCACATATGAATAGTGCCGTTGAAGAGATTGTGCAGTTTATTGACCAGTTGACCACAACCAACAACACTTAATACGAGCAAAATGATGAAATCTACTCATATGAATCAGCATCAGCGGGTAAAATTGAATAGTATGGCAATTTTACTTAAATGCTTGATGATTATTGTTGGTATCAGTGGCTGTTTTTCTGTACTATTCGGCGCTTGGCTAGCACACGGTGGTCAAACATTGCCTAGCAATGTGCAATCTAGCTTAGCAACAGCATTACAATATCAATTTATTCATACTCTTGCGTTATTAGCTACACTGGTTTGGTTAAAGACAACTAAGCCCTCAAAGGTCTTACTTGCTGCAAGTATTTCCTTTGCCGTTGGAATTTTATGTTTTTGCGGCACAATATATATTAAGTCTTTTTTTGAACTTGCCATTATCGGGAAGTTAACACCTTTTGGCGGTATTTCTTTTGCGCTCGCTTGGCTATTGTTAGCGCTAGAAGGTAAAAATAATTTTTAACGACATTTTTTGTCGTGTTAATACGCTTACGTTCGTACTCCGATAGAGGTGAACGTTAGCTATAGAAGGTAAAAAAACATATGACTTCCATCGTATTATTCTGTCGACCGGGCTTTGAAAAAGAGTGTGGTGCAGAAATCCAAGAAAAAGCTGCTTGGAATGAAATGTATGGCTATTTAGAGCTAAAGAAAAACCAAGGGTTAGTTTTTTTCCACTTACAAGAAAGTGAGCATGGTGAAGCTTTAATGAATAAGCTGCCTCTTAAGCGACTTATTTTTGCTCGTCAGTGGTTTGTTACAGTAACCGATAAAATAGATCTTCCTGATTATAATCGCGTTGAAGCGATTACTGAAGCTCTGGGTAATGATTGGCAATACAGTGATTTACGCATGGAAATGGCTGACGATAACGATGGTAAATCGTTAAGTAAATTTTGTCGAAAACTCTCTGTACCTTTACGCCAAGCTTTACGTAAAAATAAAGTGCTTACCCAAAAAGGTAACAATTCAGCGGATGATCCTGAAGGCGCAATTTTACATGCACTATTTCTTAGTGGGCAAGAAGTTATTTTAGGTTTTTCATTAGCCCGCAATAGCTCGCCGCATGTTATGGGGATCCCTCGATTAAAATTTCCTAGTGCATCACCAAGTCGCTCTACCTTGAAGCTTGATGAAGCCTTTTTATATTTTATCCCTCGTGATGAATGGGACCAACGTTTAACTTCAGGAATGAATGCTGTTGATTTAGGCTCAGCCCCAGGTGGTTGGACTTATCAATTAGTACGCCGTGGCATGATGGTAACGGCAATTGATAACGGCCCTATGGCTGAATCTCTTATGGAAACGGGACAAGTAAAACATAAGATGATGGACGGTTTTAAATATTTGCCAATGAAGAAAAATGTGCATTGGTTAGTATGCGACATGATTGAGAAACCCCAACGAGTCGCTAAGTTGATGAGTGAATGGTTATTACATGGTCATTGTAAAGAGGCTATGTTTAACTTAAAACTACCGATGAAAGGTCGTTACCAACAAGTTACTAACGATTTACAATCAATTAAAGATGCCTTTGCTTTACATAACCTGAGGTATGAGCTTTATGCAAAACACCTTTATTATGACCGTGAAGAAGTTACTGTACACGCACGCTTATTATCTCCAGCACCACTAGCTAGTAAAGAGTAGTTACCAAGGGCTGAGAGTTCTTGTATTTGAATGATTTAGCGATTTAAGTAATATTTACTTAAATCGCTAATGAAAAATTGATTCAATAAAAAAGACCCTAAAGTATTAATATACTTGAGGGCCTTTTGGGTTGAATATGACTGTTAATAGGGACTATTTATAGTCGCTCAAGTACAGCTTCAGTAAAGTCAGTAGTACCATGAGTACCACCTAAATCACCAGTCGTTCTATCACCTGTTGCGATAACATCTGTAATAGCCGCTCTGATATTCTCAGCTTTATCACCCATATCTAAGTATTCTAGCATTTGAATAGCTGCTAAAATAACCGAAGTAGGGTTTGCTAAGTTTTTACCTGCAATATCAGGTGCACTGCCGTGTACCGCTTCAAAAATCGCACAATCTTCACCAATGTTGGCTCCGGGTGCCATACCCAATCCGCCAACTAATCCCGCACATAAGTCAGATAAAATATCACCAAAGAGGTTGGTTGTTACGATCACATCAAACTGTTCAGGCTTCATTACTAACTGCATACAACAGTTATCAACAATCATCTCTGTTGATTCAATCTCTGGGTAGCGCAGGGCAACTTCACGGGCAACTTTTAAAAATAAACCTGAGGTCGATTTTAAAATATTCGCTTTATGCACAGCTGTTACTTTTTTACGGCCTTCTTTTTTTGCTGTTTCGTAGGCGAAGGTTAGTATTTTTTCAGCGCCATCACGGGTAATGATACTCATGGCTTGTGCTTCGTTGCCATCTTCAGAGGTGACTTGACCAGCGCCAGAGTACATTCCTTGTGTATTCTCACGAACGGTAAGAATATCAATGTTCTCGTAACGTGCTTTTGTCCCTTTAAATGACAATACCGGGCGAAGATTTGCGTATAACTTAAATTGCTTACGTAAAGTTACGTTGATTGAAGTGAATCCTTCACCAACTGGCGTGGTTAATGGGCCCTTTAAAGTTACCTTGTTTTTCTCTATAAGGTTTATAGTCTCTTCAGGCACTAACTCGCCATGTTTTTCTAAGGCGGTTAAACCGGCATCTGCAAATTCATACTCAAAATTACAGCCTGCTTTATCTAATACTTTAAGTGTAGCGTCGATAATGCTCGGGCCAATGCCGTCGCCTGGAATTACCGTGATGGTTTGTTTAGTCATTAAGTTCACCTTGTCATAATACTTTTGGGTAATACATCGCCAGTTATCTGTGTTAGTTATCTGTGTTAGTTATCTGTGTTAGTTATCTGTGTTAGATATCTATAATAGTTAACAACGATATACATTTAATTAATTGCGTAATACGTAGCTGATAGACTAAGTGGTCTGCCCAGTACTTTATTGGGTATTTTATATCATGGTAATGCTATGTATGCGAGCTTGAAAGTTTTCAATATCACCCCCGAAAATGAATTTATCGGGGGGATCAACTCAACAAGAGATAGTAGAGGGTTAGCTAATGAGTCGCAATCTGACTTTAGTCTATAGTTGGCAGGTTTTTACCTATACTTAGATGATTTTTAATGATGCCCCATTCCTCAGGGTAATGATCCCCTAAACCAATTTCTTTGAGCGTACCATTAACAAAGAGTAAAAAAGTACATTCATCTTGCGTGGTAATACCATCAGATTTTACGTGCTGAGTTCGATAAAACATAACTTGATAGTTTACTTCATCAACTGTTCTCGCCTCAGTGATATCAGGGCTTCCTAATTGGGTTAACGCTTGTTCAAAAGTGAAGCTTTCTAATTTTATTTTTGCAATGAACTGACGATTATAAGCCTCCCGATCATCCCATTTCATTTGGTCTGGACTGTCATCATAAAAGGTAACAACAAGGGCAACAAATATGGCATAAACCGTTAGCGCGAGTAAAATTCGGCCGATTACTTTTTTATTCATAGTTATTTATCTTTCTAGCTTTAGCTTCTGTCAGCATTAATGGCAATTATATTACCATTAATTTCGGGGGCAGGTGAAGGCGTTGTTAAGCGGATATCTTTTAAATTAAACCCTAAAGGTATATCTTTCTTCAAGGTTAATAGCTTTCTTGCTAAATCCATTGTCTCATGGCTTCGTGTTAACTTCTCAGCGAGTGACGCTTTTAAGTCAGTCGCGTTAAGTATTGCCTTGATTGAACCATATTGATTAAGTAATTTAGCGGCGTTAACTTGACCAATGCCACTTACCCCTTCAATTTTGTTGGTATTGTCACCGGTCAAGGTCCAAAAATCTATCAGTTGAGAAGATTTTACATTAAACTTACTTTGCACATGCTCTTCATCTAAATAACGTCGATTAAAGTAATCATAAAGATGGATGTTAGGACTCAACAGCGGTAAAAAACCTTTATCGGTCGAAATAATAGTAACTTTTTGACCGTGAAACGCCATTTTTACTGCCAATGTAGCAATAAGATCATCAGCTTCGTCTTCGTCGGATGTTAATGAATCAACGCCTTGTTCCATGAAGGCATCTTGTATGGCTGTTAATTTATTTGCGAGGTGTTCAGGCATTTTCTTTCTGCCTTTTTTATAGCCGTCAAACAATTTATAGCGCCAGCAAGGTTGTTGACTATCAAATACTGCCAGTGCGTGTGTGGGCTCTAGTTGGTCGATGATTTTTGTTAGAGCGTTTACCGAGGTCTGTTGGGTATTGAATAATACTTGTTTTAACGTACTCGCAGAGAGCTCGTCATCGTGTTGCTGTTTTATTTGTGTAAAAGGACGCTCTTGTACGGCGTATACACGGCGTATTAAATTTAGAGCGTCAATAAGTATTAAGTGAGCGGCCAATGTTAACTCTCAATAACTTTATAACATGGAATGTATTTGCTACCAGGTAACTTCATACGTTGTTGCTCGACAAATGAAGCAAGTAGTTTATCCATTAGAGTCATTATTCTTTTATCTCCCGATATTTCAAAAGGCCCAAATTCTCTAATCGCTTTAATACCACCTGACTTTACATTTCCTGCTACTATGCCTGAAAAAACACGGCGTAAATTAGCCGCGAGTTCAGCCGTAGGAAGATCATTGCTGATGTTTAAGTTCGCCATATTTTCATGTGTTGGTTCAAAAGGGTGTTGAAAATCATCAGCTATCATAAGAGACCAGTTAAAATGATAGGCATCACCCGTTTCTTTTCTATGTGCTAGTACCTTATCTAGACCAAGTTTCATTATTTGGGCAACTTTAACAGCATCGTCTACTACTATCTTGTATAACGACTGTGCTTTTTTACCTAGTGTGGCACCGATAAATGCATCTATTTCATTAAAGTATTCAATAGCGCTAGCAGGCCCGGTAAGAATAATGGGCAATTGTTGCTCTGAGTTTTTGTCGTTGAGCATGATACCTAAAATATAAAGTAGCTCTTCGGCGGTACCCGCTCCACCAGGGAAAATAATAATGCCATGGGACATGCGAACAAAGGCTTCTAAACGTTTTTCTATATCAGGCATGATAACCAATTCATTAACGATTGGGTTTGGTGGCTCAGCGGCAATAATGCTTGGTTCGGTTAAGCCAATATAACGCCCGTCTTTAATGCGCTGCTTAGCGTGGCCAATTGTTGCACCTTTCATCGGGCCCTTCATAGCACCAGGGCCACAACCTGTGCATATATTAAACCCACGCAGGCCAAGTTGATAACCAACATCTTTAGTATATTTATACTCATTGTGCTTGATTGAGTGGCCACCCCAACAAGTAATTAAGTTTGGTTCTGTTTCGGGTAAGATAACGTTTGCATTTCTTAGGATATCAAATGCAGCATCAGTAATATCTTCTGATGAGCTTGGTACTGTTCTATATCGACTATGCAGAAAAAGAATATCGCGCAACACTGCTGAAAGATGTTCTCGAATCCCTCTAATTATTTTGTCATCGACAAAGGCATGAGTTGGCGGGTTTTTTAAGTCTATTTTAACGCCACGCTCACGCCTTAGCACTTGGATTTCGAATGAAAGGTATTTTTGGTATATCTCTTCAGCATCATCAGTATTCGAGCCAGCGTTAAGGACGGCGAGAGAGCAATTTCGATAAAGTTTATATAAGTTACTACTAACAGACTGCTGTAATTGATCTACTTCAGCTTGCGATAACAAGTTCATATTACCCACGGGGTTGATTTGAGTATGCATTACTGACTCCTTTCATGTTGATTATCAAAGTATTATGATAATCAACAACTATGTGATGAGGTGTAGAGGGTTGTGCTTGAATAGTTATTTATATGGTTACTTAGTATAGATAACTTGGTTTTTACCTTGTTTTTTTGCCTTGTACATTGCTTGGTCAGCACGTTCGAAAGCTATGTGTATGTTATCATCAGATCTTATATGCGTTGCACCAATAGAAAGAGTAATGCTCACTTTATTGCTTTTAAATTTAAAAGGTAGGCGAGCTACGTATTTATTAAGCGTGTTAAGCTCGGCAGTTAACTCTTTTTCTTGGGTTTTAGCATAAATTAAAACAAATTCTTCCCCACCATAGCGACCAACAAAAACGTCTTTACCCACATTTTTTACAATGGTATTAGCAATCACTTGAAGTGTTTTATCACCGGCAGTATGACCATAGCTGTCGTTAATTTTTTTAAAGTCATCAATATCGATTACAACAAGAGCAAGTTGAAAGGGTTTATGATGAAATCGTACCATAGACTTAGCAAAAAACTCATCAAATGCAGCTCGATTAGCAAGTTTTGTCAGGGCATCTTGCATGCTTTTTCTTTGTTGTTCGACCAGCTTCTCTTCAAATATTTGACTCTGATTTTCAAGTAACTCAACTTTTTCTGACATCTCATTGAGTTTATTTACCAGTTGTTGATGACTTTGTTGTTCAAATTTTGACTTTTGCTCTAACGTACTAGCAATAAATTGCAGTTTATCATTAATGTCTTCTTTTACTTGATTTAAGGATAAAGCTTTTTTCACACTATCTGTCATCTCAATCAATTGCCCTTGCAGTTTTTGATTGATTTTGTCATTAATAAGCTGAGAGCTTTTTTGTGATGAAATAGTTTCTTTAACAGCACTTTGAACTGTGCTCAGTGTAGCACTTAGGTTAGTTAAAAAGTTTTTAGCACTATGTTGCTCATCCTTAAAGTCAGCAACAATAACATCGAAAATATCGATGAGATGATGCAAGATCTCATCACTTGATTGATCAGCCATTAATTTTTTCTTAATAGCCAATAAGTCGTTAGTATGCTCTGTAGATAATGGGAGTGAACTTAGCGATTCTGATATTTTTTCAAGCACACTTGAATCAAATGTTGTTGAATCATTAGCTTTTGAGCTTTGACTCGTGGAAGTAATAATTTCTGGCGGCTGTAAAAGGCCTTTAGTAGGTGTTGAGTTTTTAGCTTTTAGGGCATGATCATAAAAAGTTAATAGTTTACTCAGTAATGGAATATATTGAATTAATGCATCTTTACTGTCTTTCGTTTCGGTTAACAATGCCCGTAGATCTCTGCGTAAGTTACCAGGCAAACCATTTATTTTTTGTAAGCTTTGACCCGCTTGATTAAACTGATCATGCATATGAGAAATATTTTTCTCATTGGTTATACTATGTTGTTGCAATAATTTCGAAATAACGGCGACTTTTTCTTTAATGTCAGAAAATGGTGCTGCTTTGGTAAATAAGGTACGTAATTGCGCTAAGCGGTTATCTAATTCAAGATCAACACCTTTAGATATTAGTGTTAATTTACTAATAAATTGAATGAGCAGATTGGATTGCAGATTAAAATCATCTTCTAGTGAACTACGAGACTCGATGGCTGTATCAAGTTTTCTTTTTAGTGCCACTAGTTGCTTTTGGGCAACAGAACTGTCATTCATAAAACCAATTAATCCTTAAAGTCGAGGAATGTTGAGTGTTTAATAGCGTTTAAATAATATGGTCTATGTTTTCTTAACGACCATTTATTTTGTTAATTAATTTATAACTATTACATTGCCCTTAGTATAAGACACTTTATAACATAAAAATGTTATTTATCAGTATGGGAATGAAAAAAAACACTTTCATTGTACCATAGTAACTTTTAATAGCATTTCTTCATTGCTAAAATAGCACGACCGTATCCTAACTACTTTGTGTACCAATAATGAGAGAACTTACTCGAATGTTCAACTATAAATTCAAATTAATAATAGCTATATCTTTATTTTTCGCACAGCTTATATCCGCTAACGCTAACGCTAACGCTAACGCTAACGTAAAGGTTAACATTAGTATCGAGCAACCAGAACACCACTTAGCGTTTGTAGAGCTTAGATTTGAACAAGTTCACAAGAGTAAGGTTAGTTTTCATCTTCCTACATGGCGTACAGGCCGGTATCAAACGTTAAATTTAGCTAATGGTATTCGTGAGTTCAGTGCTAAAGATAGCCATGGTAATGCACTTAGTTGGCAAAAAACTGATAAAAGTACTTGGCAAGTGCATGACACCGAAAATAAAAAAATTATATTATCTTACCAGGTTTATGCAAATCAATTGGCAAAAAGAACTCGTCACATTGATGATAGTCATGCATTTTTAGATAGCTCTGCCGTTGTTATGTACAGTGATGTAAGTCGAGGCTTAGAGCATAAAGTACAGTTATCAGTACCTGGTTTATGGCGAAGTTTTTCGGGACTTGAAACCGGGGGTAATGAGCATCAATTTATAGCAAGTAACTATGACCAATTAGTAGACTCTCCCATTGAAACCGGTATTAACGAACATCATCAGTTTAGTGTTGATAGTCGTCAGTATGAATTGGTCATTTGGGGAGAAGGTAATTTTGATAATGCAAAAATGGTTAAAGATTTACAAATACTAGTAAAGCAAAGTAAACATATTTGGCAGGGGTATCCTTTTAAACGTTATGTATTTATGGTGCATGCAACAAGCGGTGCTCGCGGTGCAACAGAGCATGTTAATTCAACCATCATTCAGCGTTCGCGCTTTAAATTTTCTACTCGCAAAGATTACTTAAGCTTTATTGCTGTTGCGGCTCATGAATTTGTTCACACGTGGAATGTAAAGCAGTATCGCCCACAAGGTATAGTGCCTTATGATTACCAACAAGAAAATTATTCGAATTTATTATGGTTAGTCGAAGGCTCAACCAGTTATTTGCAATATCAGCTTTTATTGCGGGGTAACTTAATGACCACAGATGAGTTTTTTACCGCACTAGCTAAACGCATTACAGCTCATCGTCATAAACCCGGAACAACAAGTCAAAGTGTCGCACAAGCAAGTTTTGATGCCTGGATAAGTGAAGGGGGAGATTATGGTAATAACCATAGTGTAAATATTTATGCGGAAGGCTTTTTAGCCTCTTGGTTACTTGATTTTGATATGCTAACCAAAACGGCATTGTCGAAAAGTTATCGAAATGCGCATAATCAACTCTATCAGCAACATCGTTTACCAAAAAGCTATAAAGAAGAAGATGTTTTAAATATATTAAAACAGATAACGGGTGAGGACTATCAAGTTTGGTGGCAAGAAAATATTCAAAGCACAACAGCAATTGATTTTAGTCTTTTATTGGCCAAAGCCGGTTTAGAAATGAGTTATGGTAAGAGTGATGATGATAAGTCGAGCACAAAATATAAAGTGTGGACGGGTCTTAAAACTAAGGCCAATACTTATGGATTAACTGTTTCATCGGTAGAAAAGAATAGTCCGGCATGGCATGCAGCTATGACGACAGGAGATGTTATTGTCGCTATTGATGGTTTACGTATGGCCGAAAAAGAGCTTGATAATCGTTTAAAAGACTTTAAGCCGAAGCAAAACATTACTATTACTTACTTTCGAAGAGACAAGTTAACAACAACGTCACTTGAACTTGCTGAAATCCCTAAAAACAAGTTAAAAATCATACCTATGGCGAAGGTAAGTACAAAGCAGAAGGCCTTTTTTAAAGCATGGACAGGTGTCGACTTCCCACAAAAGAAATAGTTGTCTAGACCCTCAGCATTAAAGCGTATTAATTCATTTGTTATGAATACGCTTTAATGCCTGTTTTTATGCGGGTATAAGTTACTGGCGCAGTGTTCTAGCAAAAGGCGCTTTATCAATATGACTACTTCTAAATGGATTTATATCTAATCCACCTCGCCTGGTGTAACGTGCGAAAACAGTTAATTCATCAAGTTGGCAGAGTTGCTGTAAATCGCAGTATATTCTTTCGACACATTGTTCATGAAATTCATTGTGTTGGCGAAAAGATATTAAGTATTTTAAAAGCGCTGAATGATCTATAGCTTTACCACGGTAGTGGATGTAGATACTTGCCCAATCCGGTTGATTGGTTATTAAACAGTTAGATTTCAACAGGTGGCTAACTAAATGCTCTTCAATTTGAACTTCTTGTGTTTTATCTTGTGCACCAGCAAGTAATTGTGCGTCATATTGATAGTTATCTATGCTGATATCTTCACCATCAATGCAAAAACAATTCTCTGTATTTTTGGCAATATCTAGGGCCGGGCAGTGATCAACACCAAATAAACTGACACTTGCCTCAGCGCCCGCTATTTTTGAAAGGTCTTTAATTAATATACTTTCAACTGCTTTAATACTAGCAAAACGTGTTTGATTAAAGCTATTTAAATAAAGTTTGAACGATTTTGACTCAACAATATTTTCACTAGTACAAGCAAAACGAAATTCTGCCACGGCAACGACAGGTTTACCTTTATTATTGAGCCATGAGAGTTCATAACCGTACCAGACATCTTCACCAACAAAAGGTAAATTGCTTTGATTTAGTGATAAGTCATCCCTATTTAAACTTCTAGGTACTCCTTGTAGTAAATCTGCGGTATATTCGCTGCAATATTGTGTACTTTTACCCAGTGTTAACTTGCTGAGTTCCGATGCATTTTGATAATTGGCCATAATTTTTTCAGTAGTGAGCTAGTATCACGCTATTTTAAAGGATCTTTTCTTTATATGACATCTACAAATAAAACTTTAGTTCAAACGCTTTTAAATTTTAGTAAAAACTATAGTGAACAATACATTGAGCAATTTGGACACCTTCCTACAATAGTACATGATGAACAATGGCTATCACCGTGTGAGTTGGGTGCACATGATACTAACCAGCATTACTGGCAAGCGGTAGCAATGACTAGTGAGCTGTTAACTAATGAGCAAGAGGAATTGCTCTCTTTTACAAATGTTGAATCAGCATTAGATATTGAATTACATCAAGACATTAAAACCTATTTTACTACAATTTTCAGTGGCGATATTGAAGCACAGTGCGAGGAAGGCGAGTTATCGCTTCTATTTGCTTGGAATAAAGAAGACTTTGAACGACTACAAGAAAATATCATTGGCCATATCTTAATGAAACAAAGGCTAAAACAAGCTGAGACTGTGTTTTTTGCAGTGACTGATGAAGAGGATATGATCATCTCTATAGACAATAATAGTGGTGAAGTTTGGGTCGAACAAGTTGGATGTAAACCGCATAAAAAACTGAGTGACTCATTAGTTGAATTTATAAGCCACTTATCACCAAAAATTGTGGTGAGTGAGAAAGAGTAGAGCAAAGGTTGTAATGGTTACTCTTTTTCACTCAATTGTTTCGCTAAGTCATTAATGAGTAATTTCATTTCCGATAACTCACTTTTTATTGCCGTTAACTCTGATTCTAGTGATTGCTGTATTACTTTTTTTATTGAACCATCTTCAAGTAAGGATTCAAGTAATGCTGCAGTACCTTTAGACGATGGAATGTCATTGATTTGTTGCACTTCATTGTTAATTGAGCTGATGAAATCAGGTTGATGTTGCCAATTTTTCAGTGTTGTTATTACCGTCGCTAATGGAACTTTTTGATTTAGCTTTGCTTTTACTAAAGCTACCGTTGGTTTTTTCCCCGCATTAGCGAGTTGATTGGCAGAGATTAAAATTTCATCGATAATTGTCATTTTACTTACTGATTTTAATATAATTAAGGTAATTAACTATATTTTAGCCAATATAACTAAATATGTCTCTAACTTCATCTCCTGTATTTTTAAAGTTTAATGAATTCAATGCCTTATGTTTCTGGCTTGTTTTTTGCTTTTATAAATAAAGAATTATTATAATTATTACATTGTACCTCTAGGGAATTTCAAACATGAAAAAATCAATAATTGCTTTACTGATTGCTGCGCCACTAGCTATGACACTATCTGGCTGTGTTGTTAAAATAAATGATGATGGCATCGACCATGGTTTTGTTGGTGATAGCGAAGACCGTACTTATAAAAACCGTAAAAAGATTGCCAAAGTACAGCTAGGTGCTTCTTTTATGGATATGCAAGAGAAACTAGGGGTTTCTGACTTTTCAGAAACTTACGCCGATGGCGAGAACACGGTACGCGTTTTATATTACCGTACACAGCGTAAACATAAAGATGGTTTAACAACAAAAGATGAGTGTACCTATCTACAGTTTATCAACGGTAAGCTAGTCGAAACAGGTAATGGTGGTGATTATTCAAAAACTGGAAAAGTTAAAACTAATTAGTTATCACATTGTATTTAGTGTAATCGGTATAAGGTACCTCGCGCAGCGGGGTATTTTTTTATCTTAATTTTGGTGGCATTACTAATACCAAGTTGATTAAGTTCTTTCCCACACAGCGAGAATTAAAAGGCTTAGAGGCAAGGCATTGATTGATGAGAATGGTTATTCCCTTATCAAAATCAATAACGCAGCATATAAGCCTTTTAAACTCGCCCTTGGGAGCTCATTGGTAAACTGATAATTTCACAAAATTAACTAAATATAGAATGACTATGTTTAACAAATTTTGTTTATTCTAAGCTCACCAATGTAGCT
>MAAB01001370.1_pt1 | contig 25854 bp, 20 predicted proteins | sample 1115991 | NCBI WGS metagenome assembly MAAB01 (sample SAMN04961124, study PRJNA320927) | seawater metagenome | isolation source: sample BD02T18 sea water enriched with oil for 18 days | place: USA:Gulf of Mexico | collected 2013-07-27
CCGAGCTAGCAAGTTTCTATCAGCAAAAAAGAGACCTGCTTATTGATGCACTTAAAGGTTCTCGGTTTACGTTACTGCCTTCCAAGGGCACTTATTTTTTATTACTCGATTATTCAGCAATATCTCCCCTAAATGATCGTCAGTTTTGCGAGTGGTTAACGAAAGAAGTCGGCGTTGCTGCCATCCCACTTAGCCCACTTTATCCCGTAGAGCAGAGAGAGGCTTATCATCAAAGTAATAAAGTTATTCGCCTGTGTTTTGCTAAAAATGATGACACCTTACTTAAAGCCGCAGGAATATTATGTCAACTTTAACCATAGCCGCCGTACAGTATGATATTCGTTGGTTAGACCAACAAGCTAATTTTAATGCCTTAGAAGAGCTCATTGAAAGTCACTTCACTAACAATGTAGCTGCAGACTTATTATTACTGCCTGAAACATTTTCGACTGGCTTTTGTATTAATAGAAAAGACGTACAAGAATCGCAAGATGGCGGCGCAGCCTTAGCTTGGTTAAAGAAAATGGCACACCAGTATAACTGCGTCGTTGCCGGCACCGTTTTAGTGAGCCACAACGACAAAAAAGTGAATCGTTTTTATTGGGTATTTGCTGATGGCACGGTTGAACATTACGACAAACGCCATTTATTTCGTTTGGGTAAAGAGCAAAATTATGTAGAACAAGGTCAAAACAGAAAAATCATCACTATTAACGGTATAAAAATACTGCCACTAGTTTGTTATGACTTACGCTTTCCTGTTTGGTCTAGAAACCGCCAAGATTATGATCTTATGGTTAATGTCGCTAATTGGCCAGCACTACGACGCCATGTTTGGGATACCTTATTAAAAGCCCGAGCCATGGAAAACCAAGCGTTTGTTGTCGGTGTTAACCGTATTGGAGCAGACGGAAAAAATAATGAACATTCAGGTGGAACAACCATCATTAATTTTAGCGGTGAAACCATCGTTTCTGCAACCGACAATCAACAACAAATCATTTCAACTCAACTCGACTTTAGTAAACTTGAGAAGTTCAAACATGACTTCCCAGCCTTTTTGGATGCTGACAAATTTGAGCTTGAATTTTAATTTGAATTAGAATTAGAGTTAGAATTAGAAGCACAGTTAATAGCGAAAATATGACAAAAAAAAGGGCCTCATAATGAGGCCCTTTTTATCAAGTAATAAAGTTAAAGTACGTGATTATTCACTTTGTTATTCAATAATTATCTAACAACATTATTAAGCTCGTTAGTAAAGCACTGCTCTGTGCGACAAATACTCTTGTCTTTCAAAGCTTCTTTGTGATCGTCATCACCTTGATGGGCAGTACCAAAACTTCTCACAATAATGGGTTGAGTTTTTTCTATTATTGAAGAGAAAAATGTTTCCATATCGCTATGAGTTAATTTTTCAACTTCTGTAACAATAGTGTCATTGGTATTAAATTCAAACGCTTTATTATTGATTTCTGACCAGTAATGACGGGTACGTTCGCTTAAGTTTTTATCCTTAGCTTGCAAGTCTTTAATGAGCCCTTGTTTATACTCATTAAATTTCTCCGCAGTCATCTCATTCAAAGTACCTTTAAAATCAGCCATGAATTGGTCGATTCGGCGTTTTAATTCAACAGGTCCGGCTTTAGGTGATTGAACTAAGAATGACAATCCCGGTAGATTATCTAATCGAGTATTTCGGCCACTTACAATATAGCCGAGTTGCTGATCGGTACGGATAGACTTAAAGAAAGGAGCACTCATCATGCTGCCAAATAATCCATATTTAGCTCGATTAGCGAAAGAGTCATCATTACTAATGTAGCTTTCAACTATGGTTGAATCGTTATGGTCAACCACTAACTCTTGAATTAATGCATGATTCGTATTGTTTAATTTAACTATTTTATTAGCACGCTCTTTAGCCGTAGAATTGGTTAAATTAAGTGCGTAAAGTGTTTTACCTAATTCAACAGACTCTGTTTTAAGCATATTTCCGTGTACTAATACTTCAACTTCGATCGCTTTATGGAAATCTTTAATATATTGAGCCAACTGTTTTGTTGTTACCGTTGCAAGCGCACCTGCTAATGCTTTGGCTGAATAGACCTTAGTATGTTGCATTTGACTTAACGCTGAACGAGCTTGGCTGTATGGGCGATCAAACTTTGCATTATTCCATTTACGTATCAAACGCTCTTTATGTAAATTAAAAGCAGCTTCATCAATAGCTAAACCTCGAATGCGTTTATTAATGGTACTTAAAAGCATGGCTTGTTTCTCGTCATAGCCATTTACGCCAAAGCCCATTCCTGCACTAGTAGACCAAACGTTATAGTATAATTCAGCTTCTTTAGCAGGATAACCAAACTCATTTAAACTGTCTTTTAATAACGCGCTGTAGAGGTAGTTTTGAGCACGAGATAATGCGTCTTTTCCTGCTTGAACAGAGTATATCTGTACGTTAACAGTAGCTTTAGGCACTCTAAATTCAGTGTCTTGTTTATGCCATAACGTAAATCCTGACTTTTCAAAAACAATCTCTGGATTGAGCGCATCTGACTCTATTTTTTTCATGGCTAGGTTAGTAGCAATAAACGGGTTAGGTGCTGGCAGCGAAAAGGCATTAATCATTTTAGGAAGTTTATAACGACTAATGTCTTTCGCACTGATTTTAGTCATTGAATACGGAGTATCGTACTCCGGTTGAACTTTATCCGTTGTTAACCCTTTAGCAACTAGCACTAATCGCATGTTCTCAGGAGTTAATTGTGCCAAATATTCAGTGACTAATTGATGAGAATAATCACCATACAAGTAACCTTCATTTAAAATATTTTTTGGTGAAAAATACTGTAACTGTCGAGAAAGATTGCTCGCAGTACTTGAAGCCCCTTGTTTATCTAAAAAATCAAAGCTATTTTTTGAAATAGCCGCTTGTTCTTTAAAATACGCTTGGTTGTATTTCTCATCTGATAACAGTCGTAAATAAGAAAATACCGCTTCCGTAACTTGTTGATAATTTTTTAAACCTTTAGGTGTCAGAGTAATAGATACCGTAAAACGTTCAAAATCATCAGGCCCATAAGCTCCGGTACCTAAAGATTCGATTAAGCCTTTATTTTTTAAGTGACTATATAAACTGCCTTTGCCTTCTTGACCAAGTAAAGACGAGATAATGCTAAGTGGCTTTTCTTCAAAATACTGAGTTGTCTTAGTTACAGGAAATGCCAAGGTTAGCTTTCGAGTATCTTTCATTGGTTCGATATTAATTTGAACGCCTAACTGCTCAGGTAAATAAGGTTTCATTTTTACAGGAGTAGATTTTGAACCATTATTTGGAATAGCTGAAAACTTTTCACGGGCCCATTTTTCTAATGTGTCGAGATCTTCACGACCGACTAATGAAAGTGACATACGGCTCGCGGTGTAATTCTCTTTATAAAGAGCTTTTAAGTCATCAATAAGTAGATCATTATCACGATCGGCTAAGGTATCTAAATTACCGACCGAAAATTGGCTTGATGGATGGGCTTGATTTCTCGTATCTTTTAATACTTCTCTGATTCGGCGAGCATCATCTTTAATTTTCATACTGTATTCAGAGTGAACAGCATTTTTTTCTCGATCAACGTATTGCTTATCCAAACTAGGCGAGATAAAAAACTGTGCAAAACGGTCAGTAGCTTCTTCTAAAGAGTCTTGATTCACTTGGAAAAAGTAATTGGTATGCTCTTGACCTGTACCAGCGTTTGACCAACCGCCATTAGCCTTTAAATACTCATTATATTCACCCACTTTAGGGTATTTTTCTGTGCCTAAAAACAACATATGCTCTAAGAAATGAGCAAGACCTTCCCGATCTTTAGGGTCAGCCATATGGCCTATATGTACATCCATTGAAGCAGCAGATTTATCAGCACTGCTATCAGAAACAAGTATCACTTTTAAACCATTATCGAGTTCTACATAACGGTATTGGCGTTGATCATTTTGACTTTTAATTACCGTTTGGTTGGCTAATAGTGAGTTAGCTGATACCGATTGAGTGTTAGCAGTAGGCTCTGTGGTGTTGCAACCACTAAGTGTGCTAACACCTAATGCTGCGGCAACTAAAGTTGCGATTAAAGTAACGTTATTCTTTCTCATGATTATCCCTGATGTACAAGTTTAAAGATTATTATTATTAAATAGTTAAAGTAATATACACATTAACATTGGCTTAGTGAATGTATTCCCTCCCCACAAGATGTAACATAATATTTACCAAAATATTACCTAGCCATAAAGACATCTAAATTGGATAATCTCATCGCCCGACTATTCTTGCTGTCTTTAGTTTAGTTCAAGTTTTATTCCTTACCTGACTTCATAATTACGACGACTGTTTCTGCAATATATCGTGTAATCAATTGAAAGTTATCGGACCAAGCCTTGTCTCCATGCTAATACGGCGGCTTGCGTTCTATCACTAATGTCTAACTTACTGAGAATATTACTCGTATGAAAACGAACGGTTTTAATATTCACAGATAACTCGCCAGCGATATCATTATTACTTAAGCCGCCTGCTAGCATTTTCAAAACGGTTAATTCTTTATCTGTTAGTTCTTTTAAGGCGAGTCGAATGTCATCTTTAGGTTTGATATCCGGTGATAAATACCGCTTACCATGATGAGCATCGAGTATTATCGCCGCCAATTTATCGGGTAAAATAGATTTACTTATGAAACAAAAAGCCCCTGCCGAAACAGCCTGAATTAAAGTTTCATAACGATGAGCCGAACTTAAGACTAAAACCCTGATACCCATAGCAACTATGTCACTGATATGCTGCAAGCTACTTTGCTCCGCTAACTGTAAATCTAATAAAACGATATCAATAGGTGTTCCGCTCAACCTTAACTTTGCCAAACTAGTAAGCATGCTACCTACGGTATCAGCTTGGGTAATTACCTGCATATCTTCACAGGCGTTTAAATAGCTGACAATTCCCTCTAGCACTATAGGATGATCTTCTATTACGACAATATTAATGCTCATTTAATTGCACCAACTCATCCGGTTTTAACTCGCCTAAATCAAGCATCGGCAGCTGTATCCGTAATTCAGTACCTGAACTGTCCCAACCTTTATTAATAGGACATGTGGCTAGCTGCAGTGAACCACCAAATGAATTGACACTCGTGACAAGTAAACTTAATCCCTGCCCTAAAACAGGACTTTGACCACAACCAATACCGTTATCTTGTACCAATACTTGCAGTGACTTTTCATTGTGGCTAATATCAATATTCACTTGAGTCGCCTTGGCATGTTTCACAATATTTTGTAATGCTTCAGTGATAACTCGCCACAACAGTGCAATATGTTTATCCATTGGTTGCCAACTTTCTGGCTTGTCATACTGTATGTCGATTACGTGCTTAGTTTGCCAGTTAACTAAAAACTCATTCAATTGTGACCATGACTTGGTTTCGTTTAACCTTAGTGCATCTATTGTATGTTGTAATTCAACAAAAGCTTGTTGGCATTGCTCAGAAATTTCATCTAATAATGTTTGTGCCTGCACCGGTTCTTTTAACATGATCTTTTCACATAGCGCTACTTTTAAACTCGTCGCAAAAAGTCGTTGCTTAACTGTGTCGTGCAACTCTATTGCTAAGTGTTGACGTTCTTGCATCGCCGCTATTTGCGCCTCTTTGACGAGTGATTTTTGTAAACTATCAGCCATATTGTTTAACTCAAATGAACAATGCGCTAATTCATCGCTGGCATTGTCAGTAATGCGATCGGTAAAATCACCTTTTTGCCATTGTTGAACACCCTGAGTTATTTTTTTAATTCGCCGATTAAGATAAAAGGCCATGACCAAAGCAAAGAAAAAACAGGCAAAGATCAAGTTAATAAAATAACCAACAACGCCTTTAGCGACTGCCTTAAAACCAAATGCCAGTCCGGTGAGGTTGTCACTTAGTTTTCGTCTTTGATCGATAATTAACGCGCCGACAATTGTGCCATTATTATCGGTTAAATTTATGGCCACAGTAACACCTGGATAGGCTTTAGTTTTACTCGTTCCAAAAGGATCTTTACCTATCAAAGCTTCGACTAAATCTTCTCGAGCATGTAGATTAAGCTGGGTGAATAGGTTTCCTTTTTTAAAACGCTGTTCACCAAGCTGCCCAATAAGTTCGCCATTGAGGTTTACAACGGCAAGGTTATCAATATTCAGCAATAAAAATGGCAATTCACCTTCATGAATTAAATACCCTTCTTCAATAATGTAATCATTAAAACTTTCGCTAATAAATGAAGGTTCTAGTTCTGCTAATTTTGTTACCTTTGACTCGCTAAGGCCATGTTGAAACTTTTTCTGCATAGTGGTTAGTTGCCATTCTTGCAAATAAAGTTGTCGCATAGCGTCACTCGATATTAAAAACCTCAACAAAATGTTCTGGGTGATCGCAGCAATAAAAATTAAACCGCCACACAGCAGTAATAACTTCCAAAACAATGATATTTTCAACTTTACTTTCATCAATTAAATATTCTTTTAAGTTCATCATTTAAAATAAGTAATTATCATAAGCTTGTCCGGCGAGAAAGCTCTTTTATACTCGTATACATTTTTCCAATAACACCAAGTTCACTGTCACCTTCACTGCTGTTTAATAACCTGAGTGCACGCTTAGTTTTTCTGGCCTCTTTCTTAACAGAATCATAATCATACCATTGGCTGTTAACTGTTTGTATTTTAGCTTGCCCTTGTTCTATCAACAATACTTGACCACTTTTATGCTCTGCATGCACTGGCCAAACTTGATTATCAATTTTAGCTTCCAGAACATCCACCGCTGAATGGCCTATCACTAGTACCTCAGCCCCATACTGCTTTAAAATGTTTGCCAGTTCTTTTGAGGTAGGAGTATTTTTTTTATTTTCACGCAATTGACCACGAAACCAAATTAGACCTTCTCGACCTAATGTCAAAGAAAATTGTTCTGTGGGGTTAAGTGTTGAAAGTTTATCAGCTCGATAATATTCCCAGACACTTTCATTTAACTCTGACAAGGTATATTTGCTCTTTAAGTGTGTTTTAGATAAACCGCCATGAGTAAACAAGTACTTGCCTAAACGAATAACAATCGGCCGAGTTCTTAGCCATTTACCTAGTATCGTTTGCTGACTATAAGTTGTAGTAGAGGCAGTTAAGTTTTCTGCCATTGCAAAAGCTTTAACGCGCAAATCGGTATGTAACCGAGAATGGTTGCCGCGTAGTTGATAATTTTCATGATTACCAATGAGCACGTGTACAGTGCCGCCAGAGTTTGTCGCTTGTTGTGAAAGCTGATATAAACGCCAAAGAACGGCAAAATCAGCAGGCCCTTTATCGACACTGTCGCCCGTAATAACTAACTGATTTTCTTGCCACTGCCAGTCGCCTTTTTCATCAACAACCTTCATTTCAGTCAAAATGCTATTTAGATAGTCGATATCGCCATGGATATCACTTAATACTAAGATATTATCAGCTAATAGGTCTTGTTCAATTACAGGTGTTCCAAATGTTTCCGACCACTCAAAAGAATGAGAATCCCCTTGGCAATCTATCGTTATTTTTTTTTGATTTACTTCCTGACTATAAGCCTGGTTTAAACAGTACCAATGCACTGTATTGTTACTGTGCTTAGTCGCAATCTTTTCATTATCGAACTCAACTATCGGTCCGGAAAATGGATGATTATCGAAATGCGCTTTTTCAGCAGCTCCACTATAAGACAATTTTGCCGAGATTATTCCCAATAAATATAATTTATAATAACTACCTGAAGGGGTTAGGCTTACTTTGGCACTAGCAACGAGTACCACAATAAATAACACACTTATAATTAATAATCCGACGATAGTCTTCTTCACTATATTCCACTTCCTTGAACTCTGTTTCATGCTTAATCTCATTAAATTCATAATGCAGCTATACTATGAGATAGCAGTGCAAGTGACACTGGTCTTAAGACCAGTTTTACTGATTCATAACTTGTATTGTTCAAAAAGATGTTACGAAGTTTTTCTCCACCGAGGTAGACATTGCTTATTACCTTTATGCTCGCTAATCTATTAACAAATCTTAATCATAAAACACATAAATATGATCCCATCATTTTTCAAAAAAGCATTAATCATTGGCTGTTTGATAGCTTTTATTTTTCCGCTTTATTTATTAGGCCAAGGGCAAGAATTAGATACATTACCACCACCTAGAACACTAACAATAGACCAAGCAAAAGTGGCTTCTGCTAACTACCAGAAATATTGTTCGTTATGCCATGGCGCAGACCGACAAGGTCATGTTAATGATCACGCACCGTCGCTTCGCAGCAAAAGCCTATTTGAGTCAGGTGTTCCGCACGCTATTTTAAGACCTATGTCTTATGGTAGAAAAGGCACGGCGATGGGCGGTTATCTTGATGAAGTCGGCGGCCCTATGACACTAGCTGAAACATGGGATTTAACCTACTGGTTATTTGAACAAGCCGGTGTAGAGCGATTAAAACTATCTACCAACCCTGTCCATGGCGATATTAAACGTGGTGAGCAGGTCTATTTAGCAAATTGTATTAGCTGTCATGGTGTCGAAGGTGAAGGAGTAACAGCTCCTGCACTAGGTAATCAATCAGCTCTTGCCCACAATACCGATGAATTTATTCGTCATGCTATACAAAATGGTCGACAAGACACGCCGATGCAGCCCTATAAAGATAAATTGTCGGCGCAAGACATCAATAATATTACCGCATTTTTACGTAGCAAAGCATTAGGTTGGAAAGAAGAAAGAACCATACTTAAAGCACTGCCAACTCCGGAACAATACGTTATCAATAAAAATGGCGATGATCCAAACTTTACCTTGCAAGACGGCATGTACGTATCATCAAAAGATTTAAACACAGCATTATTAGCAAAAAACAAAATGGTACTGCTTGATACGCGCGTGACTTCAGTTTGGCAAACTGCGCATATAGAAGGTTCAATTCCTTTTCCATATTATGCTGACCTTGATGAGACCGTGGCAGGAATTCCAAAAGATGTGCAAATAATTGCCTATTGTTCTTGCCCTCGTGCGGCAGCCGATTACACGATAAAAAAATTAAGAGATCGTGGCTACACACGTACTGCTGTTTTATGGGAAGGAGTTTTTGGTTGGATGAATTTAGGGTATCCAGTAATGCGTGGCGATATTGAAGGCGTTGACGACTAAAAGTTAATATAGCCCCTTTCAACTTGAATCATTTGCCCCGTTAAGCGAAGTATCGCATTTAGCTTACGCTTAGTGGGCGCAATATCATAAAACATGATCTGATCTTTCTGATTACCTAGTTATTGGTTTAGAGTTTTAGCATTATATTCAGGGTCATTTTTATCGAAATACGGAGGTGAATAAATCAAGCTTTAATCAATTAAACATTTTTATATCAGCACAGTGGCTCTAAATATCTCTATTCGCAAAGTAATACTCATATGATTGTTTAGATAAAGCTTTTTGATAAGCTGTATTTAATAACTTGTATATTTGAACGTTAGCAACAGCAACATATATTGGCGTAGAGTAACCATGAAAATACGAGCAGGCTACCTCTTTATATTCAGGCGTATTTCGATGATAAACTTGTACAGGACTTGGATGATAAAAAGCATCAAACCGACCTCTTTGCGTCAATTCTATCCCTCGATTTACCGCATTCTCTCCCATTAAAGGGATTAAATTAGCTTTAGAGTCTTTAAGAGCAAACACAAGTGATGAGTTTACCGGAAATCCTATCATTAAGTCCTTAAACCTGTGTGTAGCACTTAATATTGGAATGAAATTTTCTTTTTTAAAACAAAGACCTGGAGTAGCATGAAAGAGAGGTAAAGGAAGCATCAATATTGACTTTTTAATCACAGGAATAGGCATCAAAATGTCGATCCTACCTTCCTCAAGTTCAACAGAAGCTCTCACTCTGGGCAATTTAACATATTCAAATGAATAATTTAAAGGCAGTAAAACGCTATTCATATATTTGATTAACGGGCTTTTATTTAACTCTTCATTGAAATTAATATGTGGAGGATAATCTACAACACCTATCTTTATGGTTTGAGCAGTTACTACAAACGATGAAAAGTAAAATAGTGCAACGCAGATTAATCCCTTTCTAAGACTTACCATTTAAAAGCACCTCATGACTTTATTTTTCGTCAAACTCATTTGCTATTGAAATACTGATTTTTCTATTGAAATACTGATACCGCCACCAAAGTCGGCCATTGTCCAATTTTCCATTTCAAACCCTGTGATATCAATATTTGTCCAATCTGACTTTTTCCTATTTTTATTCAATGGATTATTTTTTGGAGAACCGTGACATGCTAAACAATAAGGAGCCATAGGAAGGGGAGTGAATTGCCGAATAGCGGGTTTGCCATTTAGTTGCGCATTCTCATCATAATATATCTGTGGTTTTTTTATTATTTTTAACATTATGCTACTTTCCCATTTGTCTGGCTTATTTAACTTGTTCCTAATGTTTTTTTCCGTTCTGGTGAATTTAATTTTTAAACCGACACCTTTCGTTGCCAGTTTTGCGGATAACTGAAATGCGAATGTAGCTGGAATGATGCCCTTAAACCCTATTTCATCATCATAAATAAGCGCCTGATTATCTTTCATAACCTCTACCATAGCTTCTATTAATGCACGTTTTGCCAAGTGATCTTCTAACGGAAAATTTTCATCGTACTTAGCAAAATAAGTCTGTTTGATATTCTGAATAAAACGTTCGCCAAAAAGATCGCCTTTATCTCCGCCTTTTTGATTAATTAATGGCTGGTTGATAAAAATATAGACCATAGACGACATATACATTTTGGTAATGTCGTTAATAAGAGGTTTCATTGCATTTGCATTTGCGTTTGCGATTGACAGGAAACATGTAAACAAAATACAAACGTTTATAAAAAATTGTCGGAAAAATGAATTTATTTTCTTTTTTGCTAACATTATGCTTTCGTACCTACCATTAAATATAATAATTGAATGATTATTTACAAAACTACATTCAACGTACCTTTTTAGTTTAGCCCTTTTTTATAGTTAAGCGATAAATCAAAATGGCCGTTTTTTCTATATTTTTATTTAATGTTGTTATGTCAGCAATTTCATTTTTAGTATGTGCACCAGAGCCCATTAAACCTAGGCCATCAAGCGACATATCTACATGCCCAGCTGCAAATGAAATATCTGCCGCTCCTGCTTTGCGTGGATTTGCAGGTTTTACTACGTTATACCCTAAGTCTTGGCTAACTTGGCTATATTGCGCCAATAAGTCTAAATTACCTTGGGTTAGCGCCATAGGCGGATAACCGGCTTCAAAAATGAGCTCTGCTTTTGTGTGCTTTAAATTATTTCTAACAATCTTTTGCATGGTTTGTTTAGCGCTTTTTAGCTGATTGTTTGAAAGTGCTCTTAAATCTCCTTTTACTTTAGCTTTTTGCGCAATAACATTACTTTTACCAAATGCCGAGCCTGATGATTTATCGAGATCAAAGTCTATACTGGTACCACCGACTATCATGCCAGGATTAAAAGTCAGGTTTTCTTCTTGTTCTAGCTGAGATCTAAAAGCTTCTAAAATACGTGCTGTTTCATAAATCGCACCATAACCAATTTCCTCATTAAATATTTGCGAAGAGTGTGCCGGTCTCCCTTCGACATTTAATGTCCAGCCGGTATAACCTCTACGCGCTGCCATTCCTGTATTTATATTGTTATCACCATTTTCAAAACCAAGCGCTATGTCAGCCCAAATAGCGCCATCGACTATGGCTTTTTTTGATAAAGATAATGGGCGACCACTGCTTTCTTCATCGCCAGTTAACAGCACTTTAATATTGGCATTATCAAGTAAGTTAAGTTTTTTTAATGCTCGCAGCGCAGAGATAATAATAGTATTGCCGCCTTTCATATCCGCAACGCCTGGGCCTGAGGCTTGAGTTTCACTTAACATTGTAAATTTCTGAAAACTATCATTTTTCGCAAATACGGTATCTAAATGACCAATCATTAAAATTTTAAGGCCGTTTGGATTGCTACTTTGGTGAGTCGCTAAAAGATGGCCTGCTCGATTAAAAGGCCTACCATCGAGCCATTGAACTTTAAAACCTATTTCTAAAAGTTGTTGCTTAGCCAATAAACCAACTTGCTTTACACCTTCAATATTCATTGAACCACTATTTATATTGACCGCCTGTTCAATGTCTTTAAGTGATTGCGGTAACGCTAATTCCACTTGTTTAACTATGTTTTGTTCGTTGAGATCTAATGGTGTTTTTGCATAGGCACTATTGACGAATAAAGAACCGAGTGAAGATCCAAATGAAGCGGCTAATAAAAGTAATGCTGGCGTATAAATGAGTTTAAACATAGCTATCTAACATAAATGTAAAGTGTATTAAATATCTATTAAAAGCACTTTAATTACAAATGATAACGCTTTTTTAATATTGCCTATTGAAAATTAAGCTTGCAACAACCGTATTAGTGTATTATCGTATTGATACACTATGTTTTAGGTGATCAAATATGATCCAATTTAATATTGAAGCGAGCTCAGGGATCCCTATTTATAGGCAGGTTTTTGAACAGGTTGAGCGAATGATTGTAAATGGCTACTTGGTTGAAGGCACTTTTCTCCCTTCTGTTAGGCAAGTTGCTAATACCATTGATGTTAATCCTATGACCATATCAAAAGCGTATGGATTATTAGAAGAGCGTGGGTATTTAACTCGTCTACGCGGTAAAGGAATGATGGTTGCGCACCAAAGTGAAGAAAAATCTAAAAAGGAAAAAATGATGATATTAGACAAAATGATCGCCGAGTTGGTTTCAGATGCTGTGCAAATGGGTATTAACAAGCAAGAGTTATTGGCGTTGATTGCCGATAAGGCTGAACAATTAAATTTGACTGATAACATTAATTCACAAGGATGATCATATGACTATTCAAATTTCAAAATTATCAAAAAGTTACAAAAATCAGCAAGTACTCACTGAGCTGGACTGGTCTATTAAACAGGGTGATGTTATCGGACTATTAGGTAAAAATGGTGCCGGCAAATCGACATTAATTAATGCCATACTCAATATTAACCCTGCCGATAGTGGCTCTGTTTCATTGTTAGGTGAAGACAATAAAGTTTTAACCTCTGAAACTAAAGCCAGAATAGGTTATGTGCCACAACAAAATGATGAAATAAGCTGGCTTACAGTAAAAGAGCTTATTCTTTTTAAAAAACAGTTTTATGCTCATTGGAATGACAACAAAGTTGCGCAATTGCTTAGTCGATGGGAGATAGACACTAATAAAAAAATGTCTGAGTTGTCAGTAGGCCAAGGGCAACGCGTATTGATTATATTAGCTTTGGCTCATGAGCCAGACTTAATGATTTTTGATGAACCCGCGGCTGCATTAGATCCAGCAGGTCGTAGAGATTTTCTCAAAGAAATAGTTAATTTAGCTGCCGATGAAAACAAAACTATTATTTTCTCAACTCACATCACCACAGATTTGGAACGTGTTGCCAATAAAGTGGCTATTTTACATCAAGGAAAAATTTGTCATTTTGATGACTTAGATAATGTTAAGGAAAATGTCGTTAAAGTGTCGGTTATTACCGACCGAGCAAGCGATATTAAAATTCCTCATGCAATTAATGCTCACCAAGATAACCATCAAGTTAACGGTGTAGTCACTCAGGTTGATTTTCTGTGGAAAAAAGAACTAGAAAGCCAAGGTCATCAAGTTGATATTACTCCAATGAGTTTAGAGGATATTTTTTTGGAGTTAACCGTATGAATATTATAAATATCTTAACTAAGGGTTGGTTGTTTAGAATATTTACCGTTTTATTATTGTTAATTGCTATTGGTGTCAGTTTTTTTATGGAGGCATCAGAAAAACAAAGTACATACGGAGTGGCGTTCCTTATTTTTTTTATTAATTTTTACTTGTTAGGCTTAGTCGGTTACCGAGTTGCATTATTAAGTCAGCACACTATGGCTAAAGTAGTACCTGATTATTATTTACAGCTTAAAGGGGCGGTAAAAAAAATATTAGGCTTTAGTTTATTAACGACACTAACCCTGCTTCCTAACGTTATCATGATGTTAGGATCTATGACTTGGCTTATGGTTATTTTTTTGTTTTTAGCCATTTCTTACATTCAACCTAGCGTATGGTTGGTATTTTCAGCTTCAATATTTGCGGTTACGTTCAGCTCGTTCGATTTTACCTTGGAACAAGCGGATTATTGGCTGTGGCAAGTGCCAGCTTATTGCTTACCACTATTTGGCTTTATTAGTTACCAAGTTATTGAGCGTTTAGAAAAGTTTAAAATGAAAGAAGAACTAAAGCTACGTTACTCTACTTATTCAGGGCTATCTATGGCTAGCTCATTTAACAGTATCGACAAAATGCCAGAAAAGGCTCGTCCTAAGTTTCAGCAGTGGATTATTGATAATAACTTAGTGATGTTTCGTAAGTTATTGCGCTCAGATAAAAAAATAAGCAAATTAACCTTGGTTGATATTGCTGCATCAGGGATTAATCGTTTTGGCAAAGCTACTTTCTTTGGCTGGTCAACAGCGGTTGCACTCTTTTGTCTTTACCAACAATTCTTCCCATTATCAACTAACACAGCAGATGATTTTTACATGATGTTTTTTGGAATGTTTTCTATCAGCCTTACTGCCATGGGGTCAATAATTTCATTCTTTACTTTGAATGAACGTAAAGAATATTTAGCGCGTTTGCGTTTAATGCCTTTGTTTAACAATGAGCAAGAGTTCTCTCGATTAGTGCTAAAAGTGTTTTTCATTAATCAAGGCAAGTTACTATTATTCACCTTGGTCAGTAGCACCCTTGTTATTTCGATGGTCTGGTCTGAGCCAACTGAATTGCTGGCGAATACCTTGGTGATAAATACGATTTCTTTTTGCTTTTTTTCTGCCTTGGTTTTATTTGGGTTGCATACAAAGAAGCAGGTTAAAACGATTATTATGGTGATTATGATGATATTGTTTATTTTATTAATTCCTGTTGCAGTGATAACTTATGATCAAAATATCCATTTATTAATGAGTAATACAACGCAAGGTGTAATGGTTATCGGTTTTGTATTATTGATGCTGGCTTTAGCTAAATGGAAATTCAAAATACCTAACTGGCAAAAGCTAAGCTAGTAAACGAAAGAGAATTTTTTTACTATACCATTGGCCATTTATAAAACTTACAACTTATAAATGGCTTTTTTATATCCTATTATTATATTACTTCGAAGTAGTGCAAATAAATGTCCCTTTAATTTGTCTCATGATATAAAGCGTCCATCACCATCTTCAACCCTTGTGCAACTTCAACTTCACTCATTGCTGCAAAGCCCAAACGAATAAAGCGGTAGTCAAACGCAGGCAAATTTTTTAGAATATTAAACTCTACTTCGGTTTGTAAATAGATTTTTTTTGTTAAGAGTTTTTCTTTTAAACCGACGATGGACTTCCCCGTATCAAGCCATATAGCCATGCCGCCAGCAGGTATTTTAAACTGTATTGGTAAACCTTTATCTTGATAAGATTTTAGCTCGAGTACCATAAAGTCACGACGTTTTTGGTACAGTCTGGTCATACGTCGTAAGTGCCCTTCAAAACCGCCTTGTTGCATCCATTTAGCGACAGCTTGTTGCACTAATACATTGTTTTTGTGATTCATCAGCATTTTATAAGCCGACAACTGTTCAATTAAGGCATTATCTGCCACAACATAACCAATACGAGCACCACCAAACATTATCTTGGAAAACGTAGAAATATAAATAACTAAACCCGCAGGATCATCCGCAGCCATCGGAGCAATGGGTTGGCTGTCATAATGAAACTCATGGTCATAATCATCTTCTATAATAGCTACACCATAATGTACGGCCAGTTGATAAATTCTCATGCGCCTAGAAATATCCAAAGAGACTGTCGTGGGGTATTGATGCAATGGCGTAAGGTAAAGTATTTTAACATCGCCCTCTGCAAGCACCTTAGCCAAATGATCAGGGTCGATACCGCAGTCATCTTGTTTAATGGCAATTAATTCAGCCCCTGTTCTTTTAAAGGCAGCCCAAGCAGGTGGATAACCTAATTGCTCTACAGCCACTTTATCACCGGGTTGTAGTAGTAATTGTGAGATCATGTATAAGGCTTCTTGTGAGCCATTACAAATCATCATTTTTTTATCGGTAATTGAGCGAACACGACGTAAATAAGTTGAGATTTCGGTAATAAGCTCAGCTTCTCCTCGACTATCTCCATAACTTAAATCATCAATTTTAGGTCGTTGGCACGTTTGTGCAAAATAACCTTTAAACTCATCAAAAGGAAACTTTCTAATGTCGGGCTGTCCGCCAGAAAAGTTATAAGTATACAGGCTCGCTTTGACTTTTTCCGTAACGGGTACATCTTGCTTTATCCGAAATTTCCAATCGAAATCTTGTTGTGTTTGTTCTATTTTAAAGACCGTGCGACTAGTTTGAATGGGGAGATTCGCGACCACCCGATAACCTGAACGCTCTTTTGCTTCAACCCACCCCTGTGCCACTAACTCAGCCAGTGCAGCCATAATTGTATGACGATTTACCGCTAGCTGCTGAGCAAGATTTCGCGCAGATGGAAGCGCTTCAGTAGGGGCAACCTGCCCTTCTTTTATGGCGTTACGTAATGCCTCAGCAATAGCTAAATATTTCGGCTGTTTAGCTGAGATTTTTTCCGTATCTAGGTTTTCAGTAAATAACGCTGAGTTTAGGTTTAGGTTTAAAGACTTCATTCTGGTCTATCTATTTATATAAATCTGGTTGTAGTAGTTATACCAAAACAATTCATAATAACAACACCTATTTACACCTTGATGGAACAATGAATGCAACAACAAATACTAAAACCAATCACGTTAGAAACCAGTTTAATAAAATTAGTACCTATGAAGCTGCAACATCTTAATGACTACTGCTTGGCAGGAAATTACCCGCAACTATGGCAGCACATGCCAGTTAACCGTTGTCAAAGTCATCAGGTTGCTCAAACTTGGATGCAAGAAGCCATTAATGAAATGTCACAAGGGCTGCAACTCGCATTTATCACTATCGATAAGCATACCGATGCAATTATTGGCTCGACGCGCTTATTTCGCTACAACGAAAAAGACAAAATGATTGAGCTGGGTCATACTTTTATTACTCCTAAATTTCAACGGAGTTATGTCAACTCACATGCAAAGTATTTAATGCTTAAATATGCGTTTGAACATTTAAAACTGGCGCGTGTTGAAATTTGTACTAATGAAAATAATGAACAGTCACGTAATGCTATTGCTCGTATTGGTGGTCACTTTGAAGGGATTTTGAGAAAGCACCGTCGTGCGCCTGATGGGAATTATAGGAATACCGCTTTATTTAGCATCATCGATGATGAATGGTTACAAGTGAAAAAAGACTTATTAGCGACCAGTAAAACTGAAATGGAATTTGAGCATGTATCCGCCTAAACACTTTAAAAAAAATGAAGATGAAAGCCATAAATTAAGCGCGGTGATTATTGATAATCCGTTAGCAACACTGCTAATAAATATTAACGAACCACTACCGCATATTAGCCATATACCTTTTCATTTCTCTGGGTGTCAGTCTAGCTATGATTCACCTTCTGAAATAGAAAACCAAGTACTCATTGCCCATGTTAGTAATCATCATCCATTGGCAAAAATATTATTAACACAAGAGCAAATACAGGTGAGTTTAGTGTTCCATGGTGAGCAAGGTTATATTTCACCTCATTGTCATGACAATGTTGAAGGAAATATTAATGGCCAAGTTGTGCCAACATGGAACTATGCCAAGGTGCAGGTTACTGGCATCGCCACGGGAATATTAACACCAGAAGAAAAGTATCAACAGATGAAAATAAGCAGCCAACATTTCGAACGAGAACAAGAAAACCCTTGGGAAATAACAGAGGTTAGTGACAAAAAAATAAGGCAAATGTTAAGCGCTATAACTTTCTTTGAAGTGAGTATTAATACTATTAAGGGAAACTTTAAACTCAGTCAAAATAAAGCGGAACAAGTGAAAAAACTAATAGCCGAGAAGTTAATCAGAAAAGATAAAGCTAAGCTTGCTGCCCAAATCCTCTAGCGGGTTTATTTTATTGTTGAGAAGTCGTCGTAGTTTTGGTTAGTGGTACGTGATTGGCCATTTAATAAAAATTACTCTTGTCTGACACCTAATACCTGATAATATTTGACCAATTAAAGTACTTTCAACAATTTAAAAGAAACCATAAGACATTTTATATGAATAATAAGAAAAAAATCATTGCGAGCCTTTTTGTAATAATAACTTTTACTGGCTGTTGGGGCGGAGATCCCGCAGTAGAACAAGTAGATAGCTTCATAACGACAGAAGCGGTGGATAAAACAGATCCCACTTGGAAGACAACACTAAGTAAGCCACCTTTACTTACCTTTGCACCAGAAAAAGATTACTTTTGGGAGCTGCAAACAAACCAAGGTAATCTTACTATCAAGCTATTAACCGATTCAGCACCTATGCATGTTTCTAGTACGATTTACCTCACTAAGCTTGGTTTTTATGATGATTTAATTTTTCATCGAGTTATTCCAGGTTTTATGGCGCAAGGCGGTGATCCTTTAGGTAACGGTACCGGTAACCCTGGCTATAAGTATGATGGCGAATTTGATGGCGAAACAAGTCATGACGAACCGGGTATGTTAAGCATGGCGAATTCAGGTCCAGGTACTGACGGAAGTCAGTTCTTCATCACCTTTTTACCGACACCATTTTTAGATGGCAAACATACTGTTTTTGGTAAAGTTGTCACTGATGCTGAAAATAGCTTAACTAAAATAGAAGCACTAGGTAGTAGAAGAGGCAGAACCAAAGAGGAGGTTAAAATCATTAAAGCTACAATTCGTATAGCTGACAGAGCATCAATCGAAACGTAACTTTAGATGATTAGACACAGCGCTAGTTCTCGATGTAACTGAGTTCCTGCCGTGCCACTGCTCCATATGAGTGAAGTCATAATAACGAATATGGGTTAGAATCCTTTATTAGTACTGTTCAAAAAAGCAAACCATTTCTGGTTTGCTTTTTTATTTTTCATTACGGATACAAATCAAGATACGCACTGAAATTATTGATGATTTAATATACGTTATGGGAGATTAATTACAGAGAAGCCTTGTCCATAATTTTGAAAAACAGACAGGAACAAGAGGAAATCATTACGCTGCTTTTTTCTGTTAATCTGCTAAAATGGTCGCTTCGAGCAGATGTTTTCCGACATGGTTTATTCAACAAGGTCATTCGTTTATCTTGAACAATGCAGTTGCATAAACGACGATTTAACTGTCAGTTCGGCCGATAATACATAATTAATTTTTTTGCTTACAATACGAGCAACTAAAATGCTACGCATATAAAGAGAACTTACATGTCTAAGTCATCAAAAGATAGCCCAGCCTATTCTTCACCCGCAGGTGGCTGGGGAGCATTAAGAAGCTCAGCTAAACATTTGATCCAAAGTGAAAATGCAGCCAAAAGCGTTAAAGCGTTGCTCAGAGCGAATCAACCTGGTGGTTTTGACTGTCCTGGTTGCGCATGGGGAGACTCTACAACGGCTGGCAAAGTAGACTTTTGCGAAAATGGCGTTAAAGCCATTGCATGGGAAGCAACCAGTAAACGTGTTGATAGCAGCTTTTTCAGACAATATTCTCTAACAGAGTTACAACAATGGGATGACCATTCTTTAGAAAAAAGCGGCCGATTAACCGAGCCAATGTACTATGACGGCGAAAGCGACCACTACCAACCGATTAGCTGGGAAGACGCTTTCAAAGTGATTGGACTTAGCCTGCAACAACTATCTTCTCCCAATGAAGCTTTACTTTATACGTCAGGTAGAGCGAGTAATGAAGTCGCTTATTTATATCAATTATTTGGCCGAGCACTAGGCACAAATAACTTTCCTGATTGCTCGAACATGTGCCATGAAGCGTCAGGCATAGGCATGACTCATAGCATAGGTATTGGTAAAGGCACGGTTACCATGGACGACTTTTCTGCAGCTGACGCCATTTTCGTCTTTGGTCAAAATCCTGGGACCAATCACCCTCGCATGCTGGGAACTTTACGAGAGGCAAGTAAACGCGGCGCTAAAATTGTTTCAATTAACAATTTAAAAGAACGCGGCTTACAAAAGTTTTCAGACCCGCAAAGCCCGAAAGAAATGATATTTTTAACCGGCACTACCATTAGTAAATATTATTTCACGCCTCGGTTAGGCGGCGACATGGCGTTATTGCGGGGCGTAGCTAAATGTTTGTTTGAGCGCTTTGAACAAGACAAATCGATTCTTGATACTGACTTTATCAATGCACATTGCCATGGTTTTGAAGACTATCAACGCAGTGTTGCAGCAAGCGATTGGGATAAAATTCTCGACCAATGCCGTTTAACTCGAGAAGAAGTTGAACAAATAGCAAGTATATACACCAGTAGTGAAAAGGTTATTTTTACTTGGGCTATGGGCATTACTCAACACCGTCATTCGGTTGCTACGGTTCGAGAACTAGTAAACGTGCTAATGCTCAGAGGTAATATTGGAAAAACTGGTGCGGGTGCATGTCCGGTACGTGGTCATTCAAATGTACAAGGTAATCGCACCATGGGAATCAACGAAAAACCATCCATGGACTTTCTTGATTCGCTAGAAAAGCGTTACACATTTACGGTTCCACGTGACCATGGCTTTAATACCGTTGAATCGATTCATGCCATGCTTGAAGGCAAGGCTAAAGTATTTATTGCCTTAGGTGGTAACTTTTCAGCGGCAACCCCCGACACCAAACGTACTCATCAAGCCTTAAAAAAATGTGATTTAACCGTACAAATTAGCACTAAGCTTAACCGAAGCCATGTAATAACGGGCAAGCGCGCGTTAATTCTTCCATGCCTTGGCCGTACAGAAATTGATCGACAAACAAGTGGCGAACAATGTATCACGGTAGAAGACTCGATGAGCATGGTGCATGCTTCAAGAGGCCAAAATGAACCAGCATCTGACAAACTTCGTTCAGAAACATCTATTGTAGCGGGTATGGCAATGGCATCTTTAGGCGATAAAAAAGTAAATTGGAATAAATTAGCCAGTAACTATGCGTTAATTCGTGAAGAAATAAGTGCGGTATTACCGAGCTTTGAAAATTATAACTCACGAATAAAACAAGGCAGAGGCTTTTACCTGCAAAATCCGGCAGCACTTCGACAATGGCGTACCCCGGAGAAAAAAGCCACTTTTTCTGATGCTAATTTACCAGAAAAACTCGCCCATGAACGCGCACAATTGATGACAGAAAAACCCGTATTAACTCTGCAAACCATGCGTTCTCATGACCAATACAATACCACTATTTATGGTATGGATGATCGTTACCGGGGGGTATACGGCGAGCGAAATGTCATCTTTATGAATGAAGAAGATATCAGTAAACAAGCATTGAACAGTGGAGATTATGTAAAAATAACCACAGTATCAAACGATAAGATTGAACGCTCAGTCTCTAATTTTAAAATTATTGAATACGCAATTCCTTCAGGATGTGTGGCTGCATATTATCCTGAAACTAACCCATTAGTACCATTAGAAAGTATCGCTGATGACTGCGGAACCCCAACCTATAAATCAATTGCGGTTTCAATTGAGAAGATATAAATAAAACCGAATTTCTCAATGAAACAAAAGCCAACCAATATTTACATCATTGAACGTAGTTTTTTGATGTAAATATTGAAAAGTAATTATCACTGAATTAATAAGTTAACCTCTATTAACGCTTAATCTTCTTTGTCAAAATAGCATTTAGTTAACTGCTAATATCAATTATGCGCTTACTTCAAAATTGTCTACTTTTAACTTTGCAGTACCATCTTGTTGAAGTACCCATAATTCTTTAGAAATTGTGCCACCCGCTTTATTCATTTTCCAACCAGAAGTTAAAATAGCACTTGTTTCATCAATCACTTCGATGCTTGGCTTTACATACTCCACATCACTAAAACCATCTTCAACTAACTTTTTCCAAAATGCTTTTATTGCTTCTTTACCTATGTATTGACCAAATGGCACAACATTCATTACGGCTTTATCTTCATATTGTTCTGAGCACTCAGCATAGTCGCCACGATTAAATGCTGATTGCCATTTATCACTTGCCAGCTTTACCGATTGTAATATTGCGCTGTTATTTTCGTTGGTTAACATAATATTTTTCCTTCTTTGTAAATAAATAATGGGTCATTAACTTTAAGGCATCGCCTGCCACAAGGTTCAAACATGTAGGAAGTCGATTATTCCTAACGAACTAAGTTTAATAAGTTATCCGTACTTTCCACATTACAATATCCAAAACTTAACGCTGCCATAAACGCATTATGAACATGTTTAGCCGGTACCGTTTCACCATTAAACTCAAGATCTAATGTGGCGCAAGCATCATGTGCAACATTACACTCATAACCAAAATCTACTGCCGCACGAGTAACAGCATCAATACACATATGGCTCATTGCTCCCGCAATAACTAATTTATCTACCTTCAAGTTAGTTAAAATTTGTTGTAACTGTGTATCTCGAAAACTATTAATTTGATGCTTTAGTACAACGGGCTCTTCGTCAATAGCTGCTACACTATGATGAATTTTAGCCCCAGCAGATTCGGGTAAGAAAAATGGGGCATCATTGGTTGGAAACTCGTGACGAACATGAATGACTGGCAAGCCTTGTTTTCTAAATTCAGCTAGCAAAATCGCTGCATTGGATGCGGCAGTTTCAGTACCAGATAATGCCCACTTGGCACCTGCGTAGCTTGAGTAATAGTCGTTTTGAAAATCAATTAATAATAAAGCAGTAGTAGACATAATAATCTCTCTTAAGTTGTTTCAGTGTTTTGTTAAGGTTATTATGCAAAATACTGATCACTCACGCATATGGCGTAATTGCCATAAACCAGTTTAAAAATGACAAAAGTTATTCATGTAGTAATTATCGACTATCCTAATGCGTTACAGAGTTCAGTTCATGGATTAAAAGAGCTGCTTTTATTATCTAATCAGATAGTTATCGATAATAATCTTGATATGAAGTTTGACGTTCAGGTCGTTAAACCTAATAACGAATTAGAGAATGTCAGTCAAAGTGATGTTGTTATTCTTCCTCCAAACTTAGATGGTTGTTATCACAATACCCCACCAGAGCAGTTATTAACGTTTATCAATAAGGCTCATCAAAGGGGAGCAATACTATGTTCAGCCTGTGCTGGTGCCTTTATATTAGCCGAAACAGGCCTGTTAGATAATAGAGCAGCGACTACCCACTGGCAGCTAGCAGAAAAATTTAATGAAGAATATCCTAAGGTAACGCTTAATATCGAGAGTTTGTTGATTAACGACGGAGACATAATTAGTGCTGGCGGCCTTATGTCATGGATCGACTTAGGATTAGAAATAGTGGCACAATTCACTAAGCCACACATTATGCGTACACTTGGCAAATACCTTATTGTCGATACAGGCAAAAGAGAGCAGCGCTACTATGGCAGTTTCGCGCCAAAGTTTAACCATGGAAATCAACAAATATTACAAGTTCAGCACTATATACAGGCAAATCATAACCAACCTCTTAACATCTCTACATTAGCTTCTTTAGCCTACATGAGTGAACGTACATTTCTCCGTCAATTTACCAGTGCAACAACCATGAAACCTGTACAATATATTCAAAAAGTTAGAGTGCAAAAAGCATGTGAATTACTAGAGTCGACCACGCAGAGTTTTGAGAAAATAGCCCTGAATATAGGCTATGACGACGTAAATAGTTTTCGGAAGGTTTTTATTAAAATTATTGGCTTAACCCCATCAGCATTTAAAGCGAGATTTGTTTGAATCTATAGAAAAGTAAATTTAATAATTGAATTTCCCCTACCTCATTTATTACCCTTTAATTTATCTTTTATGCTCAATAAAAAACACCACGCAAGCGTGGTGTTTTATCAAAGTCGATTCAATATTGTTCTATAATTACGCTTATTTAAGAACCTTATTCGAATACCTTATCTACAGCAATAACGTCAACGTTTTTCGACGGCAGCGTTAACTTGTAGCTTTCGATGATTTTATCGGTCGCTAAAAGCTCTGCAGGCTTATCACTGTTATATTTTAACGGTGATACTTGCTCAGACAACAAGCGTTTTTTCATATCTTTGCCATCGCCTGAAATAAACACATAGTGAATATCATCTGTTTGTAAGTTTTCATAAATGACACGATTAACATCGGCCAAGGTTAGCTTTTCAAATTGGCCTCGCACGTACTTAACAAACTCTTGTGTTTGGTAAAACTCACTATCAAGAGCGTAACCTAACTGTTGGTCTTGGCTAGCAACTAATTGCGGCGCATAGTTAGTTAAATAATTACGCGTTGACTGAAAGTCTTTTTCGCTCATACCATTTTCAATCAATTTGTCTAGTTCAAACAAAGCAGCACGTGTTGCGAAATGAGCATCATTATTTGAACGTAGAGGGCGTAACCATACTTGGAAAATTTGGCTAGAGCGGCCTAAGTTTGCGTCAGGTTTAGTTTGGTACATACCACGTGGAAAATATTCAATATAAGAATAATCACCATAGTTCATACCACGCGCTTGCCGTATTTGTTTATACAAGTAGCTGTTAGAGCTACGGTGCTCACCAAAGTATGAACGCACTAACCAAAGCGCTGCCCAGTCTTTATCACTGCGAATAGTATCGATTGGAAAACCAAAAGATACTGCCGTCGATTTTGCGTTTTTTTCTATAATGGTCGCATGATGCCCTTTCAAAACAGGTGCTTTGGCAATAGTTAAGCGTTTTTCATCACCTACCGGCAAAGCCGTCAAGTCAGTCATTAACTGTGCTTTTAAGGCAATAGGCATAGCGCCGGTAATACCTAAGTTTAATTTAGCTTGTGTTAGTTGACTGTTGTAGAAAGCTTTAACATCTTCAATGGTAATTGTTGCTAAATCAGACAAATCACCACTGTTGAAATTTTCATAAACATGGCCCTGATAAAGTTCGCTATAAAGCACCTCTTTACCTAATTCTTCATCATTAGAAGATTTAAGACCTGATTTAATACCATCAATTAACTCTTTCTTCAGACGTTTAAAGTCATCTTCTCGCCAGCCCGGATTCAATAATTGGTCACTGATAAGTTCATACCATTGGGTAGCATTGTCTTTGTGAACACGGCCGGTAAACGACATCATTTCTTTATCGAGCTGAGAAGAGAATCGTCCGGCTAAAGGATATAAACCTTTTTGAATATCTTTATAACTACGTGTTGCTGAACCACCTTGGGTTAACATGCGCGCGGTTAATGCCGCTACGCCCTTTTTCCCAGCAGGATCTGCTGCTGCACCCGTATAAAATAAGAAGTTAACATCAATCAAGGGTGAGTCATTGGTTTTGTCTAATACCGAAAACTTTGGATCACTAGGTTGTGCCCTTTTCATTTCTATTTTTGCCACAGCAGCGTTTAGGTCAACTTCATGCTCAAAGTTAGCTACTTTATCTAATGCTGATAACGTTACTGTTGTGCGGTTTTCATCAACAAAATATTTATTGGCAATGCGCTGAATGTCTTCTGCTGAAACATTGT
>MAAB01001371.1_pt1 | contig 25838 bp, 26 predicted proteins | sample 1115991 | NCBI WGS metagenome assembly MAAB01 (sample SAMN04961124, study PRJNA320927) | seawater metagenome | isolation source: sample BD02T18 sea water enriched with oil for 18 days | place: USA:Gulf of Mexico | collected 2013-07-27
GCGGCAATCTCCCTTTGTTCTTCTGTTATGGGCTTACCAACCGTTAATTCACCACCACGCTCACTTTTTAATTTTCTCACCCATTTATCGAGGGTCGAAACGCCAACTCCCATCGCTTCCGCCGCTTCTCGAACGGAGTAGCCTTGGTCTAAAACCAATTGGGCTGATTCGACTTTGAATTCAGGGTTAAACCTAGGTCTTGTCTTCTTTGTCATGTTGTCACCGTAAAGAATGGAGGGCATTCTAACACCTCCTATTACGTGACCAAAATCAGTGTGCCACTACAACTGCACCTCAATCATCTCAGTGATAATACCTCAGGGCCCTCCAAAGCACGCACTTGCCCAATAGGTATATAGGTTGATTAATTTTCGGTTGCCAAATAGGTTTATTCACCATTGGCCACTTTGACAACTCCTGGCACATAACTCGATGCTTGGCCCTCTGACCATCTATTTGTACCGATAATTGAGCCTCAGGGTTCACTGTAATGCGCTTAACTAGATAGCGTTTAGCGATATCAATTGAGTCGTATTTACCCAAAGGCCGTAGACCTACCTGTATTGGTTATGCTCGGTACGACCGAACTCCTTAATGTACTGCACAATCTTTTAATGTCCTGCACATTATCCATGTTCGCCACTAACAGCGCATCTGAGTGCCTACAATCACTAGGTTATCTACACTCAAGGTGGTGACCAAGCGCTTTTCTATATGAATAAAGCTACTAATTGCATTTTTTAAAATGCAATCACCATTCACCGCATTGCCATACTCATCTTTTTTAGAAATATCCCACAGTGCAGACCACTTGCCTACATTATTCCAACCAGCATTCAATCGAGCCAGAACTACCTGCCCTGTTTTGGTAAGGAACGCCATTACGACGCAATCAATAGATTCAGCTGGGCAGGCTTCAAACGCCGCACTATCAACCCGTAGAAAGTCTAAGCGTTGCTGGGTATTGGCCACGACTTTTTCACATTCATTATAAATATCAAAGCGAAATTTCTTTAGATCTTACAGGTCGCTATCAGCATGCACCAAAAACACACCACTACCCCTAAGAAAACCGTTTTCAACATACCCAGCCGCTAACTGCGCATTTGTTTTTTCAACAAACTCCTGCGCTTTAGAAACTTCATTATGTTCACCACTAGCTTTAATATAACTGTACCCTGTGGCCGGCTCGGTAGCTACAATACACAATACACAATACACAATACACAATACACAATACACAATACACAATACACAAGGCACCAACATACCTTTTTGCACATATAGTAAAAGACCTAATACCGATTTTTGAAATGTGGTTACATCCTCAATAACATTGTCAGCCGCTAACACCAACAAAACCACTTCGCTGTCTTTTTTAACTGCTTCAATCGTAGCTAATGCAATGGCTAGCGCTGTATTTCGGCCCACAGACTTTAACAAAACAGGGATATAAAGCGCCCGCACACGCATTTGCGCAGTAACTAAAACCAGTGCACTTCATTACAAATAACGATGAGAGCTGCCTTAGTTAAACCATCTAAACGATCAGTCGCTTGTTGTAACATGGTTAAATGAGAGGCTAGCGCACTAAACTGATTTGAAAAATGAGTGCTTTATTCATACTCAATTTCTTTTCAAAATTAGCAAATTAGAAACCAAATTATACCTATAACATAACTTTGTTAATAAGCTACTTTTTGACTTCTCTGATGTTGGCGATGCATTACCGCCATGCCTGCGGTATTCCAATAAAATGTCTGGTATCAATGATACGTTAAAGTGACACTCTGCTACTAATCCCAGCCACCAATCATGCATAGGAATGCTTTTGGGAAAAGGCAATGCAACATCGAGTAACTCCCTATTAAATGCCATACAGCAACCCAGATATGAGTTACTATAAACATTATTAAACAATCCAGCCTTTGAACGATTGACGGCAAAAAACGATTCGTATAAGAGATCTAATTTTTCATCAGTTACCCTGCAATCAGAAACTACCAAAGTTGATGTTTCTAATACTTCAAGCATTCGCTTTACCTTTCCATCTAACCAGACATCATCCTGGTCTGATAAAAATATATATTTACCCCGCGCTTGATTTAGAGCATTTTCAAAATTACGAATCAACCCTTCACATGGACCTTCGACCAGAACAACTCTAGAATCCTTTTCTAGAATGGACCGTAATAAAGAAGCTGCTTCAGGGCAAGAGCCATCATCTGATATTATTAGCTCATCGCCCTTCCTAAGCTGCTTAAGAATACTACCTACCTGTTCATCTAAATATTCTTGCCCATTAAAAAAAGCCATACAAACACTTATCATAATATACAGATCCAAATTTAAAAATAACAAATAAATTTACTATTAAAACATAAGTAAAAGACCTAGATACAATTTCAACACAAATAAAAGAAGGTAACCTAATAACCGAAATAGAACCCCATTACTTTAAACAGTATTTAATACCATCATACATAGCCCTAACGGTTGATTTGCAGTACAGTTTGAACTCACGCTGAGTAACAATCATAATACAGGAATGAATGGAAGCAATTAGAATCATCTTTAATGAATACATCACAGGAACATGTCGATAGGCAAGAAGATAGAATGGGTTCCTTTGTTTATAGTAATGCCTAAAAGAGTTGTGTACCGAGCCCGTCATAAAACTTCTACCCAAGCCAATAGAATGTTTCATTTTAACTTCTGGAACACAAGTAATTGGAACCTTTAATTCCATACACCTAAAACACCACTCAAAATCAACTAAATCAATAAACAAATCAGAATTCAGCAAACCAACAAGCTCAAAGGTCTTTGACGTGACGACAGTGCCTGATGAGATGACCAAATCAACCCTATACTCTTTAGTAGAACCTTTACTATATACCTTATTGGGTAGCCCAAATTGGGATATTCGAAACGAAGGAAGCTCAGTCCCAGTTTTTTCATCAAAAATTGATGGGCTATACACTGATAAGACACTTGGATCCCTATTTTCGATGAGACAACATCCAAAGTTATCGGGAACCTCACTATCTTGATCAAAAAAACATACGAATTCTGCCCCCGCCATTGTCGCGTGGCTAACCCCAATGTTTTGCGCGCCCGCAATACCGTTCTTGTTGCTATTTTTTAAAATTTGAGTAGATTTAAAAATAGCATTGTCAAAATTAAACTCGGAACTATTGTCAACAACTATTACCTGAATTCTCTGCTTCAGTAAACTACCCACTAAAGTAATCAACCTATCCAGATCAGGATGGTATGTCACAACGACGGCAAATGCTTTCATTTTTTAGTAACTTTTAATATATTAGCCCAATACCACAATACAACGATAAACCCAAAAGAATTTATCAACATTGGATTTGTCAATGCCATCAAAATATAAATAGACATAACAGCAAAAGGAAAACCGTTATCAACCCTCCAAGGAACCCGATTTAGAATAGGCCATAATACTGCAAAATAAAAGATCAAGGTAAGCGGAACCCCGAAATACCTAACATTATCAAGTAGGGTAATTTCTGTCTGAGAAACTAAATATCCACGACCGTCTGAATAGTAAAGACTCGCCAAACCCTCTCCAAACAACAAATTAACCGGCCGGGCCCAATCTACAAATGAGCCAACATCCTTTAACTTAATTGAGTTACCGAAATCATTTGAATCAAACATAGTGCCTGAAAAGTCAGTATTCATCATAATACATACAACACTAAATAACACCAACGGCAAAACTAGAGTCAGATACTTCCTAAAAAGAATAAAAAATGAAATTAAAATACATCCAATCAAAATAGACCTAGTTGAGCTTAAAAGAATACAAGTAACAATTAACACCAAGTAAATACAATCCATTAATTTTACATTAGAAGTCATTCTTTTAAGTAAAATGGAAAACCCAACGTATAGAAAAGGCGCACTACCCAACCGAAAAAACTCTTGACTACCGCTACCTACATCTCTAGATCCAACTGCAATTTCACCATATTTTTCGAACAATAGAAAAATCACTGAAGTTTCATTTACAACTGAATAAACCAAAAGTAAAGTTGATATAGAAAAAACCACTGACGAACTAATTACAACCTTATTCATATCTATTGCAAAAGTTTCTATTAAATAGATTAGAAATAAAGTAAAAGTAACAAGCATTAATTGAATACGCAAGCCAGAGGAATAATCAAAGCCAAAAGAAAGAACGAAGGAATATAGAAAAATAGAAAATATTATAAAGGGTGAGAACGTTTGTAGTTTCGCCTTGAAAATAACACAGGCCAAAACCATAAACATAAGGAAAAATACAATTTTATTTACAAAAAGTACCGGTAGCACTAAAGAAAAGCAGCAATACAGAAGCATTGACACATATATCAATCGTTGATTCACAAAACTACTCCAATCAAATACCTACTATACATACCAACTCTTAAAGTGAAAGCAAACAGCAACCCACACTAACTAATAGGCTAATCTTATGCACTCAAGTGTAGTAACGTTTCCTTGTATAAAATATTTTCACGTATATTTTCTATTTTATTGTTATTAACAATATTTAAAAGAACACCTGTATAGTCACTAAGATTGGACTCAATACCGTCCATTAAGTAATTCAGTTTAGCGTTTTTCTTAATAAATAAATAATGAAATAATATCCTAGATACATCAATTTTCTCCTCAGTTAACCGATCAACTCTATCCAAGTTCGCTATCGTGTGCCTATACTCTAATTTGGAAACAGGCTCTATGTCTAAACCATAACCGGAATAACAACCCTTTCCTGCAGTAACAACAGGTATACCAAATGTAGCGAACTCTAATCCAGCCGTACCTCTAACTGTTAAAATAATGTCGGCAAAATCTTTTATAGACGAGGTATTCAAATCCTCAGGTACAATCTTAACATTCTTAACTTTCAACTCTACCAACAAATTTTCCACCGCACCTGTCTCATTGAAAAAATACGATGTTGGATGGGGCTTTATAATCCAGTTTACGTTATCTACCACCCTGACTATTTTTAACAATTCCACTAACCAAACATAATAATCCGAGAATAAACCCTCAGCAACATGAGGGAAATCACTGAACGCGTGCGGCATTATAACTACATTTTTCTTGTCCCTATCCAAGTCCAAAAGATCTATAACCTCAGCTTCAGAATAAACTTTTTTATTCCTGTAAGAAGTAACAACATCAATTTGATCAATAGCACCAGAAAAACGTTTTTGAAAATACTCCTCTAACTCCTTTTTGTAATTTACACCTACCAATTTCTTCCGCAATAGCGTAAGTGATAATTCTGGATGGTAAAAGTGTGTGTTAATATTATCCTTATGAAGTAACTTTAATTCTTTCGTGGGCATCAATACTTTCACTCCTTTTTCGATTGCCACCCTATATAGAATACCGTGTTTTATATAGCACTTATCTGCAACCACTAAGTATTCAACATCATTTGTTTCAAATATGTAATTAACCATTTTGTATTTCAAAAGGGATTGCACAATAAGCTTAAATAAATAGAAGTCCTTTTTTGGACTATAGCCCTTATCTAATAGCCTAATATAGGTATCGTAAATCAAATCTCCTATCAATATTTTTTTATATATAATTTGTTCAATATCTTCAAGCGAATGAGTTTCTCTATATAAATTAATCGCTTCAATTAAACTCTTTAAAAAATACACACTCTTTCTAAAAATAAACCGTTCAAAAAGAATGACTCTGAATACGGAATATGACTTAGCTAGCTTATAATAAGGCTCTCCAACACTCAAAAAAGAAGATAATAGCACGACGATACGGCCACCATTATTCTCCTCTATTGTTTTCGAAACCCTCATATTTGACTCAAGCTCAAACGGGTTCTTTTCAGAGATTTCAACTAGAATAACTTTTTTATTTCGCTTTTTATTCTCATTTTTATCGTCCTCCCAATAAGATCTATTTTGAGAGATAAATAAGCGCCTAATCATTATTTGTTTCTTAATAACCGCTAGACGACTTAGAATTTTATTCGATATTTTGATTAACATCACTCACCAACCAAATATTCATTATAAATACTAGATACTTTATCACTCAAGACCATGGATGGTACTCCAGCTACAACTTGATTATCTGAGATATTTTTGGTCACCACCGAATTCGCACCTATTACGACATTACTTCCAATTTTACATGGCCCAATGATCTTAGCGCCAGCACTAATTTGTACATTATCCCCAATAACAGCCAAACTATTAAGCCCTTTAAATATATTATTTCCAATCGTAACCTGATGTAAAATAGTACAGTTGTCACCTATGATGACATCTGGATTTAATACAATCCCATTAAGGTGGGGCAAAAACAACCCTCTACCAATTTTTGTCCTCGGCTCAATTTCTACACAAAACCGTCTCTGCACCCGATCATAAAAAAACAAACCCAAACGATAAAGGAGCTTACTTATTATTCCATTTTGACGATTAGCATATAAAAACTGACACAGTCTAAAAAGAAAAAAGAATTTATAACGACCATTAAAAAGTTTAGTGGCAATACCCACCCTTACTTCCCCAAAATTCCTAAATAAATCTGCTTTTAACGCTAACTTAAAGTCATTAAGATTATTCATAATTCAGCTATATCACTTTTTAATGTATCTCGCCTTGAACAATATGTCATTCTACACTTCAAATAATTTATTTAATTGAATAAAATATTTCTCTTTCGAGAAAAAGTTTTTCATAACTTCCCGATTACCATCTATATCAGCACTACCCAAAGGATCAATATCTATCTTTTTAACATCAAAAACCTTTACACCAACAGACTCAAAAAGCTTCCAAGACGAAATATCAGTCCGAAGAAACACTTTTTTCCCTAGACCAAGAAGTGAAATTATATTCCCCATCCCTTGCTGCTTCTTGTGAGCAAAAATCGCAATATCAATCCCTCCTAAAAAGACTAAATACTCTTCATAATTCATGAAATCTGTGATAGCTACAAATTTATCACCAAAGATGGACTCACCTCTTTCCATTACTTTATCTATCCAGCCTTTAGACCAAGGTTTCTCACCGTATGATAATATACAATAGATTAGTATATTATCATTTTTAAACGGCTTTAAATCCTCCAATATCTCCATGTGATTATTCGCAGAATCTGCAGAGTTCCCTACCTGGATCCGAGTAACATCGTCATCAATAGAGTTTATTACAATATCTTTATAAACATTACTTTCATACATCAATGATTCATGGCAACTACCTTTAGCGCCATACAATTCTTTTGCTATCTCATAGTCCCCAGGTAAATATGTAACATAATTGGAGAACCCTCCTTTAACCGCACAAGTTAATTTAAACCATACGGTTTCGCTTTCTTTTTCCGTAGGTACATCTAAGTCACCCCCACCCCAAATAATCCAATATGATTTATTCAAAAACACTCTAAATAAATACAGAAACAAAATAACTTTCTTATCAAAGAGACCATGAATATAAACTTTCTTATATCTAATAAAATATTTAAAAAGAAAGAAGAATGCTGAAGGAATTTTATATAAAAACATTAGTTTTCGGATATTCCCATTCTCACTATCGTAAGGCTTTAGGACCTTTACATTTACGATTGATTCCATTGCACTAGCATCACTGCCATTTGAATTCAAAATCAAAAATAAATGTTCATTTTCATTAAAATTACTGTTTACATATTGAACGAATGGTTTGATAAATTTTATTTCATTACCAACAATATGCAAATATTTATAAGGAACCACTTTAAACCTCCCTCGATTATCAATATTACTTCCTATAAAAATATAAATTAGTTCGTATGAGTACAATCAGTAAAATATCATATTAAAAAACCTATACTTTAAAGAATTCTAAATATAAACAAACCATTTAGCTCAATTTAATACCTCTATTGCACCCGAGCAATGTCTAATTAGAAACCTTTTTTATTAGCACATAACAACAAAATTTATTTAGCGCAAGAACAACAAGGCTCCCCATTAGAATTGAGTAAGCTGACGCTAAAACCCCAAACTTAGGCACTAATGACATTGACAACCCTACCACTACCGCAGCTCCTATAGAAACGATAATAAGCACGTACTTAGGACGATGAAAATAGTAGAATAAGTTACTTTCTACACTCCTAAAATTGTAGAAAAATGCGCTTATAAATAACACCCTAATAGCCGCTTCGCTCCCCAAATACTCTTCTGGTGCAAAAAACAAAATAAACTCTTTAACGAATAAAAGAGACATAATTAATAAAACAAGCATCGCAGCCTTATAAATCAAAGCGATTTTTTTTGCCATGTTAATCACATCAGCCTCGTTCAATTTGAATAAAATTGGCTGTATTGCTTTTCCGGCGGATGCAGCAAGAATCCCAATAATAGATGACAACTGCAATGCGAATGTAAAAAAAGCTAGTTGTTCCTTATCCACATAATTTTGTAAATACAAAACATTATACTTGTTCAGGAAAAAATACATTATATAGGCTAAAAAGATTGGCATTCCAAATATCATGGTAGATTTTGCTACCTCAGCAAGACCATTTGTTCTAAATTGATAGCGCAAACCGAATAGTGATACCAACCACATCAATGATCCACTAACTACCAAAGCAAGAACAACAGATTCGAGTGCGCTATTTAGAAACTTTTGAAAACAAAAAATAAGAATTACAAACAAACTAACTGTGGCGACCTGTATAACGATGAAAACCCCGGGTTTTTCAATAATACGTAAATACACAGAATACAAAGCATTCATAAAACTAAAAAAGGCTATAGCTAACACACCGTAAAAGTATAAAACATTATCTATCGCACTTAAAACCCCATTTAGGAAATATTCTTTTCCATACAATGCCAGTAAAACGAATAAAAGCGACAAACCTAAATGAATTAAAATAATATGACCAGTGTATATCTCTCGATCATCATCCGTTTTACACATAAAATAGTAACGAGCATAGGCTGACACCATTCCAAAATGAACAATAAAAGTCGTTAACGCCACAGCGGCACTCACAACTCCAAATACGCCATATTCTTCTATTGACATAGCCCTAGTGTAATACGGCAGTAACAGAATCCCACTAACGGCTAACGTTAGGAAATCGCCTATTGTATAAATGAACGTATTTTTAAATAACTTACGAATCAATTTTATTTTCCAAAATGTAAGCTGCAAATTGAAAATCAAGGCTATTATCAATATCTATTGACGATCTACTTTCCATAATATATGAATATGTATTTTCATTATAAGTGATCCCATTATTTTTTATTAAGCTATCTATTCTATAACAATAGATAGCTCCATTAAGGCGATAGAACCTATCTAAATCTTGGGATCTTTTATTACTACCGGACGCTAGAAAATTATACATATTACCATTTTTAGGAAGAGTATTTGCCCACAAAGGACTATGTTCACAAGGTGTTACTGAGATTACCCCTTCGGCAGACTTACTCATTAATAGCTCTAAGCTTTCATCAATATGCCTAGCCATCCTCAATGGGGAAGTAGGCTGCAGAACTATTACAATATCAGGTTTATAATCCAATGTTTTAATTGCATGAATTATTACGTCATTTGAAGTAGCTGTATCGGATGCTAAATTATCAGGCCTAAGGAAAGGAACCTCAGCTCCATGCATCTCACTAGCTTTAAAAATTTCTTCATCGTCAGTTGAAACAACCACCTTGTCAATATATTTACTATTGAGCGCAGCATCAATTGTCCAAGCAATTAGGGGCTTACCATTAAGTGGCAATACATTTTTCCTTGGAAGACGCTTACTTCCTCCTCTGGCAGGAATTAAAGCCAGAACACGACGATCATCAATCACATAACCCCCCTAAATTGGATTGGCGTTGGCTCTTCAAAACTGTACATTATCCGGACAAACGTTAATATAATAACCATTGAAATTGTGCTCCGAAAATTCTATTTGTTACCGTATACAGTTTCGTATTTCACAATAAACAGACTCAATATATTCCTCTATTGGTGAACAGAAGAAGAGGCTTATACCAATTATATAACTACCAACTGGATCACCAGTTATACGATATCAAACAAAGGAATAGGAAAATACCTGGGAAACCTTAACTTTGTTTTCCTTTAATATCACCATTCAAAAAGGTGCTATATACCCGGCCTCGGGTGTACTGTTAATCCAAAATAGGTTGTATTTGCATACAGATACTACATCGTCATTTTGTTTAACCTGCGATACTTCTAAAGTATTATCTATATCTATCATTTTTAGTTACGGCGACGTTGGCTGTAAAAAAAGCAAGGTAACATAAAAATCCTTATCCATAAGTAACGCAGTACATGCAAGATAATACTATCTGTAACTACGGCATCATCAGAGCGCATAACTGAAAAGTCAGCGATTTTACCAATGCTGGCACCAATAACAATAGGATCAATATACTTTGCATCAAGTCCGGCTAAAATAGCCTATGCAATCAGTGTATTTTCTGTAAGGACTGTACATTATTGCTTGGTAAGCGTTCTGCCACCCCGAAAATGGGTAATTGAGAAAACTAACTTTCAATCTAACATTAAAGATCTAGGGTTTTAATATCGACCTGTGCTCGTTCAAAATCTTCCATACGACCGATATCTAACCAATATTCGTGCAGTAGAAACATACAAACCTTTTTATTGTATTCTATACGCTGCTCTAACAGCGTAGGCATATCAATAACAGTATTCTGCTTAACGCTATTAAATATTTCAGGGCTGACCACATAGATACCTGCATTTACATGAAAATAATGCATCGGCTTTTCAGTCATGCTTACGATACAATTTCCTTCGGCCTTAATGACACCATATGGGACCTGGTATTCATATTCACGAACGCACATGGTTGCATCTGAGTTTTCGCTGATATGAAACTCTAACAATTTACTTAGATCCATATTAGTCAGGACATCACCATTCATCATTATTAGCGGCAATTGAGGAATTTCTTTAGGAAGTAAACCTAATGCTCCTCCTGTCCCGAGAGGCTTACTTTCATGTACATAAGTAATGCTCACCCCCCACTTATCACCATTACCAAAATGATCTTGAATCATCTCAGGTAAATAATGTGTAGATATATAAAAGTTACTAAAACCATATCTAATTAAATGCTGGAGCGTAATCTCCAAAATGGGTTTATCGCCGACTTTTAGTAAAGGCTTTGGACAATTATTGGTTAATGGGCGCAATCTTGTACCAAACCCTCCCGCCATTAAAAACACTGGGTTTTCGTATTTCTTTATCGTCATCAAATCTTGAAGCGTTACCAACCCCACTAACACATTATCATCAAGAACAGGTAGCGCCAGAAAATCCTTTGCCTCCATTATAGATATTAGCTCTTTCTCTGATTGTGCCGAAGAAACTGTTGTCGGGTTAATATTCATTACACCACTAACAACATCTTGCATATCAAGACCGTTTAATAAACCACGGCGGATATCGCCATCGGTTACAGTACCTAACAATCTAAAACTATCATCAACGACTAATACGATTCTTAACGCCTCTGCATCCAAAACAGATAACGCATTTCTTAAAGTACTATCTGGTAAGATTGTAATTTTTTTTAGACGGCCCATAGAATTTCCCTATAATTTTTTAGCTGGAACACCAGCCACAGTGACATTTTCTGAAACATTTTTAGTCACCACGGATCCAGCTCCAATCACAGCATTAGCACCTATAAGCATAGGGTTTTCAGTTGATGCTCCTTGAAGAATTACAGAACCTGTACCAATATAAGCACCTTTATTGACGATGACATTCCCAGAGATATTAGCCCCAGGCATACAAGAGGCAAATGAATCAATTTTTGAATCATGCCCTATCGTTACGTTCAAATTAAAAACAGTAAAGTCACCAATATCAACTGAGTTTGTTATTCTGACACCTGCAGCAACAATAACCCCTATAGCAGAATCTAACTTTTTCCGCTGGTTATTACCAAAAGTCGCGCTAGAGTGAATCAAATTTACAAAGCTAAAGTCTTTATATTTTTCATACAAACGCTCTCTAACTTTTCCTTCCCCTATCCCAAATGCAAAATCACTATCTTTTTTTAGATCTTCTATACTATCTTCAAGAACCTCTTGCTCTCTTGGGTTAGACTGAACGGCAAAAATGATTTGTTCATAGCCTTGGTCGAAACCAATATCAGCAACTTCTTTAGCAAAACCACTGTTCCCAAAGATAACTAATTTTTTCATATGCCTTCAACTCGAATAGGTTCATCAGTGTAATAATCTTTTGATGCTTTTTGACCCAAAACATCCCAATATTTATTTGGCTGCGTTGCCCCTCGCCCTCTTTTAATGCACAGGTTTTCTGAAGAAAAAGCCTCCCCTTTGGTAATATTACATTTAGCCAAAATAACTTTTCTTATTTTACCTAAATTTTTCAACTCAGATTCAGTAGGGCGTTTAGAAGTAATGCCTAGAGCCTCTTTTGCTTGTCGAATTGAGCGCACCATCTGACTAAACTCTGAAGGGTCTAATGAAGCCAAATGATCAGGGCCAACCATTTTTTTATCAAGAGTAAAATGTTTCTCAACAATTGAAATATCATAAGCTACAGATAAAATAGGAACAGTAATTCCTTCACTATGGTCTGAATAGCCAATTTTCGTACCAAATGCGCTTCTGATGGTTTTTAGAGCATTTAAATTTATTTCACTAAAGGGTGCAGGATACTCTGTAGTGCAATGAAGAATCGTAACTTTCTTTTTTATAAGTTGTTGCCCTTCATTTGAGTTATAAGCAGAAATAAATTCTATATCTGATGGAGTTTTGGAAAGGTCATTAATAAAGCCAAAAGCTATTACACCTAAGGCAGATTCTATATCTCCGAGGGTACACATACCTGTGGATAGTATCAAATCACATCCAGTCTTAGCATGTGCCAATAACAGAGGGTTATTTGTTATTTCTCCAGAAGCTATCTTTAATGTTTCCAATTTTAATACATGAACTAAAAAATCTAAACTTTCAAAGTCAAATGCAGTAGAAAGATATTTAATGTCAACCGAGTCGCAATAAACTTTAAGCTTCTTGTGCTCATCAAAAGTAAGTTCTAAATTCTTAACCATCTCATATTGACTTCCAACACCAGTATTAGAAACTTGATAGTCTGCTTTCCCTATATTCTGACTTAAACAATTTTCTGTGATAAAAGTTTGAAATTTAACAATATCCGCCCCTGCTTTTTTAGCTTCATCGACTAGCTGAATAGCAAGATCAAAGGATCCATTATGATTAACACCTGCTTCAGCTATTATTTCTATATTTCTCATATAATTTCCTTAACAGTCATAAATGCTTCTGCATAGTAACATCCAGCAACGGTTCCTCTTAAGAGCGCCAAGGCCTTTAAAGAGTCAACCGATCGAGGAAAAGGATGATTACCCATTTCTCCTTCATACAATGACATTATTTTAATTTTTTTAGGTAGATAACTTGATACATCAATAAAAGTATTTGGTTTAAACCCTGTATTCTCTGGTCTCATACCAAATTCAGTTTCAGATAAAGTTTCATAGACTCGCACTGTTTTTATAAAAGGATATCTAAATGACTTTGTACAAGCCATAGCTGCATCATGAACTACCTCATGATCACTATGAGCATCTAGACGAAAAGGAACATAAACTGTATCTGGCTTAACTTCGTTAAAGACACCACTCATAGCGGCAATTACTACCCCTTTTTCTAATGTATCGAGCTGCATAGAGTTAAATTTCAACTCATGAACACCTTTAAATCCATATTCTAAACTCACTTTTAGTATTTCATCACGTCGAGAATTTTTCCTGTCATCAGTAAAACAAGATAATTCATCTATTGACGTAACAACCACCCAATGAACTTCATCACCTTCCTCAATATGTCGCAAAATGGAACCACCACAACCCAACGTTTCATCATCAGGGTGAGGCGCTATAACCAATATTTTTTTCACAAGTATTCCCCTGGTAGTGGTAATTCATTTTCACTGAGGCCTAATATCCAAATAGCACCTTGATAAGCACATTTAATAAGTAAATCGTTGCCATTGCGAGCAAGTATCTTTCCTGGCTCAATATTAATTGGATAGGTATTTCCATCAAGTTTGCTTTGCATAACCGTGATGAATTTATCACGCCATATAAATTCAGCACCGGGATAAGGTTCAGTTAAAGCCCTAATTAAGTTATGTATTGAGTTAGCAGACATACGCCAATCTATAATACCATCTTTTCTCGACCTTTTTCGCCAATATGTTGCATCACCATGCTCTTGTTCTCGTAATAGACAACGATTCTCTGCAAGTGCTAATGTAAATTCGGGAATCTGCTTCATCGCACTTGATAATACCTTCGAATAAAGCGATTTAGCATCGTCTTCCACATCTATTAAAATATTTTTTTGACTTACTATTGGTCCAGAATCAGCGCCTTCGTCCATCTGAAAAAAAGTAGAAGCAGTCTCCTTCAAACCTAAAACAAGAGACCAGATAATGGGGTGCCGGCCTCTATTTTGAGGTAGCTTAGCAGGGTGATAACCAATAACTCCTTGAGGTGCAAGAGTTAACAGTTCTTTACCTAGGAGATAACTCCATCCAAAACAATAAATAACATCTAGTTGAAATTCTTTAAAAAAAGAAATAGTTTTATTTCTATCTTTTAAATCCTCGTATATACAAGGTATATTATTTTTTATACATAGCTCTGATAAATCCACAAAATCGGAATTAAATGAAGATTCTTTTAAAGTAACAACAGCAGCAACTTCCACCTCCTTTATATTCAAAAGAGTGGTTAATGCACTATAACTCGACTCGACACAGCCAATAAACCCTATACGCACAGGTTATTCCCCATTAATATCATAAAATGACTTTGAAATAATATTTTCAAGAGGATAATTTATTAATTTATCAACTATTTTTTGAGAACTGTCTCCATTACCAAATGGGCTTTTCGATTGCCTACAAGTATCAATAAATTCTCTAGTTAGTGCTAGCTTAATAGCTGCTCTAATTTCTTCTGTTCCCTCACCACTCTGAATAACAGTATCGCCAACCCATCGACCCTGTTGACGAGTACCTATATTAACAGTTGGAACTTGAAATGCAGGTGCCTCTACAATACCACTAGATGAATTTCCTATTACAGCACCGCAATACTTTAACAGACTCAAGTAGCGAAGCTGCCCCAGTGATTGAACCAATAAAACTCGGTCAGGGTTTTTTTCAGCATAAACTTCTAAAATATCAATTAACTTACGTCCATGAGTGTCAGCATTAGGATAAGTTATTACTAACTTATGTTTCGAGAAGTAGCTTAAGGCCTCCAATAAATTATTCAACGCCTCTGGAGCGCCACCCGCTTCTAATGTCACAGGGTGATAAGTAATCATAAGATAGTCTTCATCTAAGTCTATTCCAACTGAACTCGACAACTCATTCCTTTCTAACAATTTCATATTTACTATATTGTCTATAGCAGTTGCACCAAAATTGAACACTGAGCGAGGATTCTCCCCTAATTGAATAACTCTCTTTCGATATATTTCATTTCCTGTGAAATGTATATGGGACATTTTGGTAATTGAGTGCCTTACCGCCTCATCAATTAGTCCTTCTGTTGTTTCCCCGCCATGCAGATGTGCTATTGGTATGCAAGCAGCCATCGCAGCTTGGGCTACTGCCATAGATTCAAATCTATCACCTAATAATACAAGTAAGTCTGGTTTTCGTCTTTCAAATGCCTCCGCTGTGCTAATTAAAGCAAGCCCCATTGATTTTGATATACCAACAGGGGTATCGGAGGAAAGTAAAAATTCAAGCTTTTCTGATATTGGGAAGCCGTCTTTTTCTATTTGATTTACCGTGTAGCCAAATTCATGGGATAAGTGCATTCCTCCCACAAATAACTGTAATTCAGCTGAACTTGAATCTTGAATTCTTTTGATTACCCAATAAAGTAAACCATACTCTGCTCGAGTCCCTGTAAATACGGCAATTTTTCTCATTTACTTATTCTCCATTACTGACGAACTGGGCATATTAACCAGACGTTCTTCCAGCCACTCAGAAACTGTCAATTCGCCACGATGGGCATTCTCAAACATAGGTAGGCGGTGCATCAACTTCCAGACTGGACGAGTCATGACCCCTGCATCATTCGTCGTTTTTAAAAGATGATCACGAACATTTATATTTGGGCAAATAATTGCATTCAACCAATAATTTGATTGAGCATACGTAGGTTCATCAACAAACAGGAACTCCGACCCTATAAAAAACTTTCGGTATTTCGATGCCAATTGACGTTTTTGTTCAATATACTTAGGTAAAACTTCCATTTGTGCACAACCAAGTGCGGCATTCAAATTAGGCATTCGATAGTTAAAACCCGGTTCATCATGATAAAACTCATAAGGGTGAGGAACTTTAGCTGTAGTCGTAACATGTTTTGTACGAGCGCCCTCTTGCTTATCACGGCAGAGCACCATGCCACCACCACCGGTAGTGATGATTTTATTACCATTGAAACTTACCGCTCCAAACTCACCAATGGTGCCAGTGTGTTTACCCTTATAAAAAGAACCCAGACTTTCTGCCGCGTCTTCTACCAACACTAGCTGCCACTTTATACACACAGCAATCAGCTCATCCAATTCTACCGGGTGACCAAATGTATGCATTGGCATTACTGCCCGAATACGCTGTTGAGTTTGTTTATGAATACAACCACGTTCATCAATTATTGCATTTTCTTCCAGGTATGCCTCAACCGCCTTAGGGCACAAACCTAAGCTGACTTTAGATACATCAATAAAAATGGGGGCAGCGCCCATATGATAAAGTGCATTACAGGTAGCTACAAATGTGAGGGCCTGGGTGATTACTAAATCCTCAGGCTTAACTCCTGCCATATACAGTGCAGTATGAAGTGCTGCTGTACCATTAACGGTCGCTACCGCTTTACTTGTTTTAGTAAACGCTTCAATTCTATGTTCAAAATCGTCAACAAACTTACCAACACTCGACACGAAAGTACTTTTGATAGTTTGCGAAACATAATCAAGTTCATTACCATCAAACGTTGGCGCATGGAGAGGAATAAACTCAGTTGTCTGATAAATATCGCGAACAAATTCTACTATTGTTTTGGTCATAAAGTCACTCGCTCTTACATTTTACTGTCAAGGTATTTACCCGTCTCTTTATGGCCAAAATTTGGAATCATCTTAAAAAACAACGCTACTATTTGTTCTTTTGACCACGTTTTTTCATGCTTCATATTTGTAATATTATCTTCAAATAAGTTAAGCAATTCTTCTACATATAATGCTTCGTTTTTGATCACCCCAAGATTCTTAAAGCGATTCATATCTAGTGTTTCTTTATCGGTAAAGAATTCTTCAAAGTCTTTTTCACCCGTTGTATCGCTTGATGTAAATAAACAAGGCCACTTACCTTGAGAGGGTAATGATTTTGCTAGTTCCCTAGCCTCATCTTCGTTTTCACACAGATGAGGCTCATAGCCACACTGTTTAAGGTACTTTACGGCGATTTCAGAAAAGGAAATAAGATGCAACGACTCACTTAGTTTTGGAAAAAAGATATCTCTATTTCCACCAAAGATGCAAGACATTAAACAAAGTTCACCAGATTCTTGCGGAGTAACGAAATAACGCTTGATGTCGTTTGGAGCCACTATCGGCTGTTTCTTTTGGATGCGCTGGTTAAAGCCATGCAACAACGAGCCATCAGAGAAGGCAACATTCGCAAAACGCGCAGTCGAGATAACAATCTCTTCACTTTTACGCATTAAGAACATTTCCATAATACGTTTAGACGCGCCCATCATATTCACAGGGTTAGCCGCTTTATCAGTTGATACACAAAAGTATTTTTTTACACTTGAGTCTATCGATTGCTGAATTGTTTTATCCGTATTGAAAATATTTACATCAATCATTCTCATTAATGTAAACGGATCTTTTTCACTTCGCACATGTTTAAGCGCAGACAGGTTTAACACGTAGTCATATTGACCATCCGACTTAATGAATGCATCGTATTCGACCGAACCAACATCCAACGCAAAGGTCTGAAAATCACCTTCAATATACCCAAACGAACTTCGGATATCTCGAACAAGTTCAACCATATTGTTTTCGCTGATATCGACTACATGTAGTTTCTGAGGGTTACGTTTAAAAATTTCTTTCGTGACAGCCTGTCCAATGGAGCCAGCACCACCCAACACTAAAAATTTAGATTCTGAAACAATACGGGTCAATTCGACTTCATTTTTACCTATATCCTCAGAAAATAACTCTTTCTCTCTGCCTATTAGGGACAGTATTGAACTCATTTTAAACCTCTATAATTTCTCAAACGGATTTTAAATTAAAGTAATTGTAAGGATGATTTAACAGCGGATATTACATTGCGTATCTCTGATGGGGCCATTCCATTCCAAATTGGTAGGCGAATCAGTTTTTCGCTTTCAGATGTGGTATATACGTCAGCGCCATGAAACCGGCTTAGCTTTTCCCCTGCGACTGAGCTGTGAAGTGGTATATAGTGAAAAACAGCCATAACACCAGCATCTTTTAAATGTTTAATAAAAGAATCCCTTTCAATAAGTGAGCCTAATTTACAATAAAACATATGGGCATTATGAACACATTCACTAGGAATATCTGATAACGTCAATTCATTTACAGTTTTAAAAGCTTCTTTATACTCGTTCCAGATTGATAGTCTTGCCTCATTCATATCTGACGATAATTTTAGTTGCCCCCATAAATAGGCGGCCTGAATATCACTTGGCAAATAGCTACTTCCGATATCAACCCAACTATATTTATCAACTACTCCTCTAAAAAACTGACTTCTATTTGTGCCTTTCTCTCGAATGATTTCAGCACGCTCACTAAACTTCTTATCATTAATAATGAGTAAGCCACCCTCTCCCGCACTGGTATAGTTCTTTGTTTCATGAAAGCTATAGGTACCTAAGTGCCCAATACTACCAAGTGGTTTTCCTTTATAAGTAGACATCATTCCTTGCGCAGCATCTTCTATAACATATAAATCGTGGCGTTTAGCAATATCCATAATCACATCCATTTCGCAGGCTACACCCGCATAATGAACGGGAACTATTGCCTTTGTTTTTGAGGTTATGGCAACTTCAATTAGTTGTTCATTAATATTCATTGTATCTGCACGAATATCAACAAATACGATTTTTGCTCCTCGTAGTGCAAATGCATTAGCCGTACTTACAAATGTATAGCTTGGCATAATAACTTCATCACCAACTTGTATATCTATTAATATGGCTGCCATTTCTAGTGCAGCTGTGCAAGACGGTGTTAATAAAGCCTTATCACAAGATAACTGTTCCCTAAACCAGCTTTGACACTTGCGACTATACTCTCCGTCGCCCGATATTTTTGAACTTCCCATGGCAGATATAACATACTGCTCTTCATTACCGGTAAAAGGAGGTTTATTAAAAGGTATCACTATTTTCTTCCAAAAAATTATTAGTTAAACCAACAAGATCTTTTTTTCTATCTTTAACTCTTTTTGCAGGTATCCCTACATATACACCCCAAGAACGAGTGCTCTTTGTTAGCAGACTCATAGCTCCCACTGAACAACCTTCTTCAACGTGTACACCAGGAAAAACTATAGCACCCGCACCGACAATCACATGTCTATCAAACACTACTTTTTCAAAGTATTCATTTTTATACTTAGCTGGAATCAAAGAGTTAGCCATAGTTTCACCACTATAGTCATCACTTTGAGAAAAAACCTTAACGCCATAAGCTAATGTACAAAAATCATCAAAATACACTCCAGGCTTACCTCCTGCTATCAAACACATAGGTGTTATATGACAATACTTACCTATTTTGACTCGGCCAGACACAATACAAAAGTCATCAATCCTAGAGTAATCTCCCAACTCAATTAATTCTGGGTTATAAATACACGCCTTGTCACTTACTTTTACATCTTTACCAAGACTCTTAAAGCCAATTTGTTTTAATTGCTCATTTGTGTAGTAAGACACTACTACCTCCTACGTACTGATTAACTTAAGAACTCAATGTTTCAATCACTTTCGATTTAACAATAAGAAATGTTTTTAAAAGGGCTTTTCAACGTATATTTTAGGTATTGATAATTAATATATATTGCACAACTTCATCCAGCCCTAATACAAAACATCAACAAGTTACTATTTTAATTCATCTAATCGATAGGTTCAGTATAGTCTTTATATAGGAGCCTTCCGTAGAGCGTCCTCCCCACAGCAATATATCTTCAAAAAGTTGCTTAGATAAGCCAATACTCTTCACACGATTTTAAAGCTGTGTAATATTTTATTCGAAAGTCACAAACACCACATACAATCTTGTTAGAGGAACGAATAAGGCGTAAAGAATATGTCATTAAAAATGCATATCTCTAACGGAAAAAGGGAAGGCCTCTAAATCTTTATCATTCACTAACAATTCATTCAATCCAGCTATAATTGGCCACTGAATATTTAAATCTGGATCACTCCACACGATTGCACCTTCACAATCTTTAGCGTAATAATCGGTGGTTTTATATAAAAAGTGGGTATCATCCTCTAGTGCTACAAACCCATGGGCAAATCCTTCTGGTACCCAAAACATTTTTTGATTACCCGCACTTAGCTCAATGCTTACATGCTGCCCATAAGTTTCAGAGTACTTACGGATATCTACTGCCACATCAAAAGCAGCGCCTTTGACCACTCGAACTAACTTGCCTTGCGCATGTGGCGCTGTTTGAAAATGTAGCCCACGCAATACGCCTTTACTAGAACAGGAGTGATTATCCTGTACGAATGGCCTAGGCATATCTAACTCCAATTTATTTAACTCGGCATGAAAGCGTTTTTCATTAAAGCTCTCCATGAACCAACCGCGTTCATCCGAGAACACTTGCGGCTCAATAATAACAACATCAGGTATGGCGGTTTGTATTAGTTTCATTATGCCTATTATTCTTTAATCAGTTCAAACAGGTATTGACCGTAACCAGTTTTTTTAAGCAACTCAGCTTGGGCTAATACCAGCTCTTTGCTTAACCAGCCATTGTTATAGGCGACCTCTTCTAGGCAAGCCACTTTTAGGCCTTGGCGCTGCTCAATCGTATGCACAAAAGAACCAGCTTCTAATAAGGACTCATGGGTTCCCGTGTCTAGCCAAGCAAACCCTCGACCTAACATTTCAACATTTAAGGTCTGCTGCTCTAGGTAATATTTATTCACATCGGTGATTTCCAGCTCACCACGTTCAGACGGCTTAATAGATTTGGCAACGTCTATTACAGAGTTATCATAAAAATATAAACCAGTCACGGCATAATTAGATTTAGGCTGTTTTGGTTTTTCTTCTATGCTCAGTGCTTTTCCATTTTCATCAAAATCAACTACCCCAAAACGCTCTGGGTCACGTACATGGTAACCAAATACGGTGGCACCTGATTCACGCTCGCTGGCAGACTTTAATTTTTCTGAAAAGTGCTGGCCGTAAAAAATATTGTCCCCTAAGATCAAGCAGCAGCTATCATCACCGATAAACTCCTCACCAATTATGAATGCTTGCGCTAAACCATCAGGGGATGGTTGCTCGGCATAGCTAAGCTTTATGCCGAACTGACTACCATCTTTAAGTAAGTTTTGATAATTAGCCAGATCTTCAGGTGTGCTGATTATTAAAATCTCATCAATATTTGCCAGCATGAGTACCGATAACGGATAAAAAATCATGGGCTTATCATAAATAGGCAGTAATTGCTTAGACACACCTAAGGTTATAGGATGCAAGCGCGTGCCTGACCCTCCAGCGAGAATGATACCTTTACGACTCATTTTTAGACCCTTGAATTTCCATAAGCATGTGTTTTACCCCAATTTTCCAATGAGGCAAATCAAGACCAAATCTGTCGCACAGCTTACAGCATTTTAGCCGAGAGTTTAACGGGCGTTGTGCAGGGGTTGGGTATTCTGAGGATGGTATTTCATTTATATCTTTGACACTCAGGGTCAGACCCAATAACCGCGACTGCTCGATTACAAAACTTGCATAACCATGCCAAGACGTTTGGCCAGACGCGGTCAAATGATATAACCCAGAAACACTAGTTTGCGAACGACTAGCCAGCAAGGCGTGGGCTGTTACATCGGCAATTAAGTCAGCGCCAGTAGGTGCGCCAATCTGGTCAGCGATCACTCCTAGCGACTCCCGCTCTGTAGCTAGGCGAATCATGGTTTTTGCAAAATTATTACCCTTTGATGCAAACACCCAACTGGTGCGGAAAATAAGGTATTGACAGCCGCTGTGATGAATCGCTTGTTCGCCATTTAACTTAGTTTGGCCGTAGGAATTAAGCGGACCAGTGGCATCGTATTCTCGCCAGGACTCAGAGCCCGAACCGTCAAAAACATAGTCTGTTGAATAGTGAACCAACCAACCACCAGATTGGGCCATTAAGTCTGCAAGCACTTTCGGTGCTTTGCTATTTATTAATTCAGCCAGTTCAACATTTTTTTCTGCATCGTCGACAGCAGTATAGGCTGCAGCATTAACGATCACGTCTGGGTTAATCGCTAACACTGTTTTTTTTAATCCTTCTAAATCGCCTAAATCACCGCACAACCCCGTTGCAGCATCCTTAGAGCGATCCAAGGAAATGACCTCACCCAATGGCTGCAAGGCCCGCTGCAACTCCCAGCCGACCTGTCCATTTTTACCTAATAGTAGGATTCTCATGGCTAATTGTTTCGCTCGCCGTAATTTTTTTCAACCCACTGCTGATAGCTGCCACTCCGCACATGGCTAGTCCATTCAGTATTTTCTAGATACCACTGCACGGTTTTTCGAATGCCTGATTCAAAGGTTTCCTCTGGCCTCCAGCCCAGTTCTTTTTCAATTTTTTGAGCATCGATAGCATAGCGAATATCATGCCCAGGACGATCTTGAACATAAGTAATCAATCCTTTAAAGCCCGCTTGACTACCACCAGCGATCGAATGACTATTGCCAGGTACTAATTCCTCTAGCAATTCACAGACGGCATGTACTACCTCAATATTTTGTTTTTCGTTATGTCCGCCGATGTTATAGGTTTCGCCTATTTCGCCTTCTGTGGCTACTTTATACAATGCCCGAGCGTGATCTTCTACGAACAACCAATCACGAACCTGATTACCTTTACCATAAATAGGTAAAGCCTTACCCTCTAGAGCATTCAAGATAACCAATGGAATGAGTTTTTCTGGAAAGTGATACGGCCCATAATTATTTGAGCAATTGGTGACTAGCGTTGGGAAACCATACGTCCTTAACCAAGCTCGTACTAAGTGATCCGAGCTAGCTTTAGAAGCCGAATACGGAGAGCTAGGCGCATAAGGTGTTTCTTCGGTAAATAGCTCCTCTGGCCCTTCAAGATCCCCATACACTTCGTCTGTTGAAATATGATGGAAGCGGAATTTAGTTTTCTTTTCTTTTGATAGGCCACCCCAGTATTTACGAGCAGACTCTAATAAGATATAGGTACCGACTATATTTGTTTCGATAAACGCAGCCGGGCCATCTATTGAGCGATCCACATGGCTTTCTGCGGCTAAGTGCATGACGGTATCTGGCTGATGTAGCTTGAATACGCGATCTAACTCAGCCGCATTACATATATCAACCTGTTCGAACGCATAGCGATCGTCGCCTTCAACTTCGATTAAGCTTTCTAAATTACCGGCGTAGGTTAATTTATCGAGATTAAGGACCGAGTCGTGTGTATTTTGGATAATGTGACGGATTACGGCCGAGCCAATAAAGCCCGCCCCGCCGGTAACTAGTATTTTCATTATTTCCTTTATAAGGGTGAAACCACCCTTCGTTTGCTTTATCTATTTGCTTGCAAGCAAGCTCCAACACTTTAACTGTTTTATCTCGCCTTTCATTTGCATAACAGAGCGCTATGTCGCTCGCTCTTCGCTGTACTATTTCGTACGGTATTTGCTTTTTAGTTTGTTGTTCAAATGCTTTTAGCAAGTTGCACTACACTTGCCCCGCTCCAATATAAATGACTGTTACACCTTTTAGGTTATACCCTAAAGTTCGAACTGAAATCACGGGCCTTGGCTAGGTCAACTACATGCAAACAGTGCCGTCCGCCGTGTCGCTGTCGCCACCAAATACTTTTAGCGGTTTAAATTTACCAACTGCCATCCGGGATATAAATGGCATCAAGTTAATTGACATGCAGTAAGAGTCCCCTCCAAATAAACTCGATTCATGGAATCCTACTGAGTTAAGTATCTAAATAGTATTGAGCCCAATGGTTGATATTTTTTATGTCGTCTAACTTTTCTAAATCACGAGATACATCTTCTGTCATCAGCTTTCTACGACCATAGGAGTTGATAGATGAAAGAATGGCATATTTTCCCCTAGGGGTAGTTTTATGGTGGTGCTATTTATGCGGTTTTTAGAATAATCCAAGCCTGCCGTTTGCAAGCTGTATTGCTTAAAGCGGTTGCCATCAGTGGTATATTGGTGAAGCATTCTCAGGGGTAAAAAACTAGATAGGTGGTCAAAACGGGCTTTAAATTCGTCGATTTGATCTAATTGCGCTGGGAGTGAGGTTGAGCCATCCATTTGTCTGGTACCGCTTTTTAGTAATAAAAACATAAATCACACATCAGCTTTAAATATTCACATTTTATAGCAATACGCTGTCATTTAATTAACCGCTACTGGTGATTTACTTGTTCACGTAATTCTTTGCCTGGCTTAAAATGTGGCACGTATTTACCTCTTAATTGCACGGCCTCCCCTGTTTTGGGATTGCGCCCTAATCTAGGGCTGCGAAAGTGCAATGAGAAACTGCCAAAACCACGTATCTCGATACGATCACCCTGACTTAATGCCTGCGACATGGTATCCAGAATGGTTTTAACCGCCAACTCAATATCCTTATTGGATAATTGCGGATGGCGACTGGTAATGCGCTCTATTAGCTCGGATTTAGTCATACTAGGGCTCTCCCTTGCATATTCACTTCACCAGGCGTTTAAGTTGTACATCTTTATCAGCTTAATTTAGCCTACTAATTCCACCTTGCCTTATTTTTAGTCCGGATACAAGCTAAGTGGCTGAATTTATTGAAGTTATGAGGTGTAAGGAAAGTTATGAGCAAGCTCTAAACACGAAACCATTGCGATTCAGCAGATCACCCTTTAAGGCAAGCGGGCGCAAGCACATAAATAGGGAGATCCCAAATTTATCAATTAGCCCCCCCCCGCTATAGCTAAAGGCCTTTTACTACCTCTATAATTTCAGTGGTTGAAATAGATGGTGTTCTTGGTAAATATTTCACGTCACAATACTGCTTCATTGCATCAAATTTACCAACCCAATCATCTCCCATCACCAAAACATCTGCATTAAACTGCTGAATATACTGCGCTTTTAAATCTAAGGACTCCTCAATAAACACCTCATCCACAAAACGCAATGATTCTACTATTTTCACTCTTTGAGCTTGTGGGTACACGGGGTACCGCTGCTTTTTACTAAAGTTTAGCTCATCCGAAGACAAGCCTACTATTAAATAATCCCCTTCTTTTTTTGCACGCTCTAATATATTGACATGACCTATATGAAATACATCAAATGTGCCAAAGGTAATAACCCGTTTATTCATAGTTTT
>MAAB01001380.1_pt1 | contig 25810 bp, 19 predicted proteins | sample 1115991 | NCBI WGS metagenome assembly MAAB01 (sample SAMN04961124, study PRJNA320927) | seawater metagenome | isolation source: sample BD02T18 sea water enriched with oil for 18 days | place: USA:Gulf of Mexico | collected 2013-07-27
ATAGTAAATCACTGAATAGCGACATACTGGTTTCAGATTCAACAATATTGTGGTGATCCCCTTTAACCAGGTGAATATTTAATTCACCTGTTATGGTCTTTCCCCAGCCTAGGTTAGGATCTGAATAGGGGCCTGCATTCTGCATTGGCGCTCGAATTAGTGTGACTGGCCCTGTGTAGTTGACAGGATTGCGCATAGCCATCAATTTGTAATTATTATTCTCAATCAACTGGTAACGAATTTTATATGGTAGTTGAAGGTTCAAAGCTGAATATATAGGAGGAGCTATTCTTGAGGTGAGCATTTTTAATTTGTATTGCGTAAAGTCTTTAATACGGGTTAAAAGTGAATTTTGTGGTGTTTCTGGAAAGTCATGGTTTGTAATATCTAGGTGGGGGCCAAAACTGTCAAACATTACGACACTGTCAACGGAGTGCCCCTCCTCGGTCATTTTTTTTGCAATATCTAATGCAGTTACTCCCCCCATGGATCCGCCAACCAAGGTATATGGGCCATGTTTCTGTATGGATTTTATATTTTCTAGGTAGGACGTAAGCATGTTTTCATAACAGCTTTCAAGGGACGAAACCCCATCAACCCCGGATGATTGCAGACCATAAGCAGGGCGGTCACTGCCAATGGATTTAACGAGGCGTATATAATTTAGCACGTTGCCGCCCACGCCATGAAAAAAGAAAACTGGCTTTCCTTTGCCGTGAGCATTAATTGTTACTAAGTTCTCAGGCGAGTGTTTTTCTTCCGATATACGGCTACCTGAATTTCTCAGCTCATCTAGGTGATTTGCCAATGCGTTAATATTCGAGTAGTTAAACAACGTGTCTAAAGGTAGGTTTAGATTAAAGTGCTTCTTTATTGCTGTAAAAATTCTAATGGATAATAAGGAGTTACCACCAATATCAAAGAAGTTAGCATGAGTGTCGATAGATTTAATGCACAGTGTATCTGTCCAGATCCCAAAGAGTAAATGCTCAGATTCAGTGATTGGCAGGTTAGTTACTGTGTTGGTAATAGGATCTCCTGGTTTAGGGAGGGCTTTTCGATCAATCTTATAATTCAATGTCATGGGGAACTCTAATAAGTGCACCAAACGATTTGGAATCATATATTTAGGAAGAGCACTACTGAGATGTAATTTTAAAGCATGCTCTGAAAGTGGGAGTTGGTCTTTTGTTTGATAATAAGCTACTAGCTGTTGATTGCCTGGTTCATCTTCCCTTGCAATTACTACTTGGGATTCAATGCCAGTGTGTTTGGACAAGGAGGATTCAATTTCACCCAATTCTATACGATAACCTCGAATTTTAACTTGGCCATCACTACGGCCTAAGCATTCGATTAAGCCGTCTTCGGTATACTTTGCAATATCTCCCGCATCATAGATTTGTTCACAAGGTTTAAATGGATTATTGATAAAGCGTTCTTCGGTTAGTTCTCTTTGGTTTAAATACCCCTTTGCTAGGCCTGCGCCACCAATGTATAGATTCCCTGGCATGCCTATGGGAACAAGCTGCAAATTACTGCCTAATATGTAGATGCTGGTGTTATCTATTGGCCGGCCAATAAATATCGGTGGCTCAGTGGTTTCGACCTGGTGTACCGTGCTCCAGACGGTGGTTTCTGTTGGTCCATAGACATTCCAGACGGAGTCTGCGCGGGCTAGTAAGCTTTTTGCAAGATCTACTGGAAATGGCTCTCCACCACAAAGCACCTTCATCTTGGTTGAGGGTAACCACCCATGGGAAATTAGTAATCTAAATGTAGCAGGGGTTGCTTGCAGGAAAGTAACTGAGAATTTGTCTAAGAGTGCAACAAATTTGTCGGCGAATAGAGAAGTCTCTTTTTCTACAATGACAACACTTGCTCCGCTATAGAGAGGAAGCAAAATCTCAATTACGGAAATATCGAAGCTTAAAGTGGTCAGTGCGCAGAAAACATCGTCTGGCTCAGCTCCAGGGAATTTTTGCATAGATTGCAGTAAATTCAGCACCCCGGATTGTAGAACCTCCACACCCTTTGGTTTTCCTGTGGAGCCTGAGGTATAAATGACATATGCCGTATTATTGGGGCTTGAGGCAAGATTTGGCCTATGATTGTGTCTGCCTTTATTCGCTAAGATTGATTCTAGAGTGATAACTGGCCCCGAAAAAAATGAAAATCTGTCTCTTAGCTTTTCGGTAGTGATGAGTGCCTTACTGTGACTGTGATCTGCCATATAGGCCAAGCGGTCATCTGGGAAGTCAGGGTCTAAAGGAACGTAAGCTGCTATCGACTTGAAAACGCCCAGTATAGAGGAAACGAGCTGTACGTTTCTTGGTAGTGCTAGTGCGACTAAATCTCCAGGCTCAATTCCATAGTGAATGAGTGCCCAAGCGATGTGATTTGACTCATGTTCTAGCTCAATATAGCGATATTTTTTGTCAATGTCGCTGACACATACCTTTTCGGGATTAAGGTCTACATTTCTTTCGAAGGCTTGATGCATGCTCTTAAAGTCAGGCGTAAAAGCATTGGAATCATTCCATTTATTTAATAGTGTGTCTCTGTTATTTGGGCTAATAGTTTGAATATTGCTTAAAATTTCAGTACCGGAACAGGATAGAAAAATATTGCTAGTGTGGGTCCAGTCATCAAGCATGCGACGAATAGTTATTCCATTAAATAGGTTGCGGTTGTATTTTATGCCAACGTTGCGAACGCCATTTTGTGTATTAATATAAAAGTGGAGGTGTCCAGAGCTTTTCATTTTTGTGCTATTTGTGTCATCAGAGAAACAACATTGATTCACAGGAATGCTTGAACCCTCAAATTCATCCCTATATAACTCATTAAGTTGAGCACAGGTTAAGCTGTCAGTATTGTTTACGGTTGCTAATGCAGTTTCTATTTTTTTCTCTAAGGCATCATGCGTGCAGTAATCGGAAATAGTGACTAAAGATGGCACTAATTCCCCTTTTTGATTTGAAATGGAAATATGAAGTGATGTTGCTGCTTGGTTGTATCTATGCAATAGCTGGCTAAGGGAGAGCAGGGCAAGTGACCCTTTACTCATAGATAATGGGCAGGGTTGCTCTATGGATCCGTAAGTAGGCTCTAGGTTTATGTTAATTGGACGATCAAAAGGTAGCTCTTGTGCAGTAAGTGCTCCCGAGTTGAACGCTGCTTTCCATTGCAATGAGTTCATAGTGTGCCTATTTAATAAATTTTTTATTGTTTGCCATGAAAATATTATGCGAAGAGAAGGTCTTCTGTGGTTTTAGAATGATTCTCTATCTTTGGATCAATATATTCCCGGTGCCATAGTTCCAGAACTAATAATTGCCATAAAACTTTATGATGGTCTTTTTCACCAGTGCTATGTTCATTCAGTAGTTTGTCGATTTCATTTTCATTAAAATATCCCCGGCTTAATGCTGTTTTTGACGTGATGATGTCACGTACATAGCCTTGTAATTCACCTTGGAACATTATAGCTAAAGGAGTAGGGAATCCTTGTTTCTTACGGTATAGGATCTCTTTATCCAGAAAAGGCTCCATGGCCTTTTTAAGGATGTATTTGCTTTCATAACCCCTGTACCTATATTTACTGGGTATGGTAGCGCCTAGTTCCAAAAACCTATGGTCTAAAAATGGTACTCGTAATTCAAGTGAAGCGGCCATGCTCATACGATCAGCTTTAACCAATAAATCATCAACTAGCCAGGTTTTTATATCTAGGTACTGCATCTTGGACTGTGCATCCTGTGTTTGGCAGTGCTGATAGTAAGGAGATAATGTTTTAAATATACCTTGGTTACAGGCCTCTTCTTTAAATGAATTGGAATATAGTCTCTGCTTCTGGGGCTCTTCATAAAATGATACTCCGGCGTAGGAGTTTTCCAGTGCCACCTCACTTAGATCGGCGTATTTAGAAAATTTTGGGCCTAGGGTTCGCAATATTGGATTTGCCACTCTACGAATGAAGGGAGGGAATCTTTTGTATTTTTCAATGACTTCGAGGTACTTGTATATCGAGTAGCCGCCATAAACTTCATCGGCTCCTTCACCAGACAATACAACCGTTACTTTCTCTTTAGTTTTTAATGCAAGATAATACAGTGAAATAGCCGCAGCTTCGGTTACTGGCTCATCCATGTGACGAATATAACTGGGTAAGAAATCCTTGAATTCCTGTGCTGTCATGAAATATTCGGTATGGTCAGTATTGAACTGCTTAGCAATTTTTCGAGCGTATTGGGTTTCATCAAAGTCCTTGCCATAGTCCCAGGCTACAGAGAACGTTTTAATGTCCTTAACTCCAAGTTTATGCATCATGGCAACAACGGCAGATGAATCTACCCCTCCAGATAGAAATACCCCTAAGGGAACATCACTGCGAAGCTGTAGTTTTACAGCATCTTCAAATAGCTCCTGAGTTTTCTCTATGTAATATTTTTCACCCTGATCAATGTTTTTGTCAAATTCCATATCCCAATATTTTGTTAGTGTTAGCTTGGAATCTTTAATCTCAAGGTAATGCCCAGGAGGTACTTTCTTAATGCCGGAGAATAAAGTGTCATTACCTGGGCTGTAACCCAAACTCATGTAGCTGTCGATGAGCGCTCGATTGACAGTACAGTTTTGCTCTTGCTGGGTTAAGATGGATTTTATTTCAGAAGCGAACAGAACGCCATTTTCAGTCTCTTTATAAAATAAAGGCTTAATACCAGCACGGTCGCGCACTAATAACAGAGACTTTCTATCTTCATCCCAGTATGCAAATGCAAACATTCCGTTAAACTTTTCTAAAGCACTGGCACCTTCTTTTTTAATTAGCTCAAGAATTACCTCTGTATCAGAGGTGGTTCTAAATTCAGTGCCAAGTTTCTTAAGCTGATGAGCCAATTCAACATAATTGTACACTTCACCGTTATAGCACAATGTATGTGAGCCTGAATGGCTGCTCATGGGCTGATTAGAGCGTTCAGACGTATCAATAATGGTGAGGCGTTTATGGCCAAGCCCTATTTGGCCAGAAGTAAACACCCCGTCTCCATCTGGGCCACGATAGTTGATGACTGATATCATGTCCTTGATAGCTGTTTTGCTAACAGTTAGATTGGTTTTATAATTATAAATTCCAGCTATACCACACATGTAGACTCTTCCAGATTGCGCTTTTTAGGGTGAGGGATCACATAGTCCCTGAATTGATTAGGATTGCCTTGATGACCATCTTCGGCCGCTTTTACGATGTTAAATGCTTCTCGTGCACTGACGTAGTGTAAGCGGTATTTTTCACCATCGTTATACATCTTTTCTAGGTAGTCATGCATGCGATCTGTGGTACTGCTTACCACAGATTTATGATCCTGGGCGCCGTGACAAAAGACTTTGACAAATTGCCATTCGGGGCGCCCTTTAACGTGTATCTTTTGCCTAATCCATGCATTGATTCGCTTTGGATCATCATGAGTGGGGAACTGGTTTATGTCTCCATCCTCTACGGTAGGGTGCCACTTGTGGCGCCAGTCAAACCAATTAATGGTCATTGGGCCCTGAAATATTAGAAATTCATCATTCCTTTGAGGCCGATCTACCTGTGCGTCGCGTCCCTGAAAATAACAGGAAGGTTGATCCAGTTGGTTACAATAGTAAATATTGTTAATCATGGGGGGCTGGGCTTCACTGAATAGAGCAGGGTAAGTGAAATCCCCGTAGCACCCTTGCTTTTTTAGAATTTCAACTTCGTTGTCAACGCCACAAAAGTGACTTCCTCTGGAGTTGGCTAGTGACCAGTTTCCGTGGATAAATGAAAAACATGCTTTTTGATCTGCTTTGTAGGGCAGCATGTAGTCATATTTATGAAAGGTATCCATTGCATTGTCTAGTTTTTCAATAAAGCTCTTTTCAGTTTCATGATCGTGATGCCAGTGTAGCTCGAACTCACCATAGCCGGCATCTATCACTGGCTTCATAGCTGCTAACTCATGTTCGTGCATTAGGTCAAGAGCATAAAAGAAACTGTGTTTAGGCGGTTGACCATCGCTGTCCCTATGTTTTTTGGCCATATCTGGGTAATCAATTGTCCAGGCATTAAGCCTATCTTCATGGCCATTGAGTTCAAAGTGATCCACAAACAGAAACATTATATCGACGGTTTGGTTTTTTACTTTCTTTTGAGTGAGCAATCTTTGTAAGTAATGGGGGATCCATCGGTCAATTAACTTAATTTTAGTGTATAGGTAAATGAGTCCTATAAACCCTGCTAAGCACAGGGTCAATCCATATATTATTAGATCAATGTTCATAATCACTCTCACCAAATAGGCTTATGGTCTCTTTATCTTTTTGTTCTGAAGGCATAAAGTTGCTTAGGGCGCAGCATAGTCCCAGGTAAAAATAGGTCCACACCGAATACCCTTGATTGCCAAGAAATATATATAAAAGCCAGCCAACAAAAGTAATCAATACAGCGATGGCAACGGTACGTTCTGCATTGGTGATTTCTTTTATTGTTTCAGATTGGCCTTTGCCTGAACTGTCTTCTAAAAAGGATGGCTCAATTGAAAGCTCTGGTGTTGAAAGAAGGTTTTTTTCATTGCCCGAGTAATCATGTTCTTCAGGTGGCGCGTTAGGGTTCTTATTCAGCATTATGGGTTTAAATTGAGTTAGGCATAACCAAATTGTCCATAAATATAGAAATATTCCAAATAGGCCTGTTTCGGCCATCACTTGAATATAGGAGTTGTGTGAAGCTAGGCCATGATATTCAAGCCACTGTCCTTTTCCTACACCGGTGAAGGGGTACCAGGACACCATATCAAAGCCATACCCCCAAGCTCGTGTTCTGCCTTGAAATGACTCATCATTCCCAGCATCTAATACGGTGCCCATTCTCTCTTGAATAGGCCCCGGCATGAATGTCAAAACGGTAAGCATGATCATTGACATACTTCCGCCAATTATGGCTTTTTTGGCTATATTGCCTTTTCCTCTTAGCATAAATGTACCTACAAACATCATTGCCAGCGTCACCATGACAGTTCTTGATTCACATTTAACCATGACAAATAGCAATATTCCCATGAGGGCAATGGATGCAGCAGATAAAATAATACTTTTTCTAATTAGGATGCATGCTAATAGAAAAGGGATGGTGGTAATCATCAATTGGCCAAACTCGTTGGAATTTTCGTAATAGCCAATACCTTGCCAACGATTAGATCTTGGGTCTATGTACTGGCTTTGCAGGCCAAATACCTTAATATCTTCAATCGCTAGGTACCCTAGATACGCCACACTTAATCCCATACAAAAAAATAAAATGATGAATTGAGTTGGGGTCTGTAAAATCCTGCTAGCAAAGTAATAAAGGGATATGGAGCATAAATATACATAGGTTTCGCTAATCAAACTTCCAGGGGCCATTATTAATAACCCCACCACTGACAAAGCTAATAGATACAAAATTAACTTATCTTGTTTCCACTTTAGTGTGGAAAGTTTCGCCTTATTGATAATGCAGCTGAGTAGCATGCCGAAAAGCAAAAGAGTAAAAGGTTTAATTGCAGTGATTTGTGGGTAGTGATCTTGAAAGCGAAGTAATAAGCTACAGGTAAACCCGACCAAACCCCAGAAGGGACTAATCAGTCCAATGGCAAAACTAAAAATGTAATAGCTAAGTGCAAACGCCATATTGAGTCACCCAAGCGTTTGCGTAAACATTGATGTCACACTTTTACTGGTTAATTGATGTTTATATACATCTTCATAATTACCAATCATGGCCTTTAGTGAGTAATGATTAACTATGTGCTCTCTGGCAAGCATAGATAGCTTATTAATATCATTGGGTGCTTTACATAGAGAGTTCAAGATATTGGCTAGCGCATTAGCGTCATCTGATGGGTATAGAAAGCCACTTACATTAGGTTTAACAATCTCAGGGTTGCCACCTACATTACTAGCAATTACTGGAATGCCACAAGACATAGCCTCTAACAATGTATTTGACAACCCTTCACTAAAACTAGGTAGGACAAACAAATCGAAACCGTTCATTAGATTGGGAATGTCGTCTCTTCTTCCAAGAAAATGCACGTTGTTGGCAAGCTTGAGTTTATCGGCTTGTGATTCCAATTCAGCTCTCTCAGGCCCATCACCTGCCAATACAAGATGAGTGTTAGGACTAACCTTTTGAACCAGTGAAAATCCTTTAATAAGGCTTGGGTAGTTCTTTACGCTCACAAGCCTTCCTACAGAGCCAATAACTATGTGTTGGTCCGGTATACTAAGCTCACGTTGGAGTGAACTATCTATTTGATGGTTGAATTTGTCACTGTCCACGCCGTTTATGATGGGTTTAAAGTTATCAAAAGACAGGCTAAATTCTTTCTGTATTTTTTCTTTTAGCTCGCTACTTACTGTTAAATTGACGTCCATGGATCGAAATAACCATCTTTGTAAAAGTCGTTGCTTCATTGAAGAGTAATAAAGAGTGCCATGTTCACCATTTATTAATACCGCGGTTCTTGTTAGCCTGGTTGCCAGGTAGCTTGCCAACATGGTTGTAAAGCCGTGGCTGTGTACTATATGGTAGTGGCCTTCTTTGCAGGATTTATAAATCTTCTTGGTAGCAGTTACCAGGCTTTGGTTTCGATTACCGTCAAAAAAAACCTGGCTATTTTCATTGGTAATGCGATCAGCTAATGTACCTTTCTCTCGAAGACACAGCACGTCTACTATAAAACGACTGTTGTCAGCATTATTAATCAAATTGACGATGCCATTTTCTAAACCGCCAGTTTCCATTGATAATACTACATGGAGTACTCTAAATTTCATCATGTATCCTATGCAGTAGCTTTAGACAGGTTAAATAGGGCGTCTAAGTCGGCGGCATTATTTGACCATTGATGGTGCTTGTGTATTTTCTCTTGGGCATGTAAGGCGGCTTGGAATATCTTTTCAGGATGAGCATGTATGTCAATTAGAAGATCAATGCAAGAATCAAAGTCTCCTTGAGGGAATAACCACCCATCCTTGCCATCTTCCATTATCTCTACAACAGGAGGGTAGTCAGCGGCCACCAAAGGCACACCAGTACCCATTAGTTCAAACATTTTCATTGGAGAGCCATACTCATTGGAGCTGGGTAATACAGAAAAGTCCATGGCGCGAACATACTGGATGATATCTCCATGGGGGATATTGCCAGTGAGAATAACCTGCTCCTGAAGCTTATGCTGCTCCACGATATTTTTAACTTCAGGTAATGTTTCACCATCACCTATTAATAACAGCACTAGGTTGGGGTTTGCCTTGAGCTTAGGAGCCATCTTTTGCATGAAGTGATGCACGCCATGCCAAAAGGCAAAACACCCTATGAAGCCACATACAGTTTTACCCTCAAGAGATAGGGCTTCTTTTGATGCTTGTTTTTTAGCTTCGTCAAAAAAGAAAATATTTTTATCGGAGGCATTTGGTGAAACTATATTAGCCGTATCGATGTTGGAGTAAGCGCCTAAAATTATTTCACGCAGTCTTTGTGAAACAAACACAAGCCCCTGAGCATGTTTAAAAGTATTGTATTCAACCCAAGCGGCGAAGCGTTTAAAAAAAAGTGGGCGCAATCGTACTAACTGAGCTGAATCATTAATTTCATAAATGACAGGAATACCATATAATTTTCCTAGTAACAGGGTCGAAAATAGAAATAGTGAATAGCGTTCGTAAATACGTGTGGGGCGGTCAGTATGAATTATCTTCCATAAACGAAAGAAGGCATAAATATTATAGCCTAGCTCCAGTAATTCAAAAATTGGCTCGGGTAATTTTTTGGCGATAGATTTTAGAATGCCTGGTTTGTTATTTGGATTATGTTTGTTATTTTGCTTGGGCGCGTATTTAAAAATATCATCGCTTGAGGTTACCGAAACCAACCTGACGGAGTTACCCAGTTTGACAAGTGCATTGCAAATACTACGAATGTGTACACCTTCGACATTCAGCCCCTGAGTGCGGTGGTGGTATAGATATTTCATCGTAAGATCCAACTAAATGTGGTTTTAAATACCATTTCAAAGTAAATGGTATCGGGTACTAAAATAAATAGGAGCTGGTGACGAATAATGCAGTGGGGGCTCGAAAGAATAACGGCCTAAAGCTGTGATTCTTTAGAAGGAAACTGCGGTCCGTCGCGATCTCTAATAATCCTTTTTAATGAGGTGAATTCAATCATGTTTGCTGTGTAAAAGCCATGCTTTCGCATGGCTCCCTTAATCTTTTTTAATTTAAAGTTTGGCATTCTAGCTTAGTCGAATTGTAGCTGGTAAAAAACTAGGTCCTTAGTAGCAAGGGTGTCTGATTAATCACCATGCAGTTAAATAGTATTACCGCTTGTTACGGTTTTTGTTGGGAAAATTCAGTCTCTTGATTATGCTATTACCTTCTTGCGTTTGTTGTTATGGCTAAAGGGGTACTCAAGGTGAAGGAACTAAAGGGTGGACTGTATTGGCCATAAATATAGTCCAATTCTTTGTGTGATCTAATTTATAAGCCGCTTTCTTCGGCCTATTTTTACTGGCGTGATAGTGATTGTAGGAATTGTGGCCTAGCGTATGTCCGTAAGTATGACTTGGTTTGGATATACTCGGATACTGCTATATTTATTTTCTAATCATAAAAAACCTTGCTACTACATTGTATATATCTAGAAATTCAATGGTTCTAGCGTGCTTTGTGCGTATTTACATCAAAAGTAAGATTGATGTATTTACCTTCTTTGGATCGAAAAAATTAAACTGAGCTGCCCCTTATAGGTAACTTCTTCATAGTATGCATAAGTGCTATTAAGTTCTTTTGCCATTGTAAAGGTAGCGCAATACAGGGGATTTTAGTATTAGGTATTGATGAATGAGGGCGGTAGTAGTGAATGTGGCTGTGATCAATATAATGAATTTAAGGAATACATTAAGATCGGTATTGATCAGTATTATTCCGTAAAAGATCACAAATAGATGGTGAAATAGATATATGGTGTACGAAGCCTCTGATAAGTAAGTGAAAAATACGGACTCCGAATTGAAATACTTGTAAAAGAAAAAAAAGCATAGGAAACACATTAGCCATGGAAGCAGAGCATTAATGTAAACTCTGTATAGATAGGCTGTTGAGCCTGGTTCGGTAGTCATGTACAGAGAAGAAGCTAATAATAGCGCGCCGCATATCATAACTGTGTTAGGTCGCATTAAATTCCACAATAACTCACGTCTGTACCCAATGAGTGCACCAAACACAAAGAAAAGTGAATATCTAATGGATTCAGAAATGGACAGGTTGTAGATATTATTAGGGGGTTCGGGAACTAAGTAGCTTATTTTTAATAGAAGTAAAGACAGTAAAGGGAATGCAAGTAAGTACAGCCCCTTACTTCGATTTATTATTGTGAATGCAAAGCGCCCCATTTTAGCTATGAAATTAGGGGTATAGGCATATAAGATGGAGGCTACTAGGAAATAGTAAACGAGACAATTTAAAAACCATAAGTGAGAGACCCAGCCTCCTTGAAGCCAGTAGTCAATCGACAACAGGTTTAATGCAGTGCCCTGGTATCCCATTAGCAACCAGTTTTGGATGGAGTTTAAACTGATGGCGGTAATTGCGAGGGGTATTAGAATTCTAGGGAGTCTAATGTTTATGAATAGCCTATGCCCATATCGCTTTAAAGTCATATGGCAAAAAAAACCGGATACGATAAAAAACGCTGGCATGCGAAATAGGTGTATAAATGATACAAGTGACGAAAAAAATGCAGACGTTTGCATGTTTTGTATGGCCCACTGACTTTCACTAAAGACATTGGCGCTATGTAGGATAATCCCAAGGGTCATAAGGGTGCTGCGCATTGCATCTAAAAAATAGATTCGCTCTTGGCTTGTTGGAGGGTTCATTCGACCTTCCCCAAGGTGTTTATGTTTTTACGCTTGGAAAATAGCCACTGCCATGTACCATCGGATGAATAGGCTTCTTTCCATGCATAATGGGATTCCTGGTCGGGGCGGGTGATTCTGTGATCGCCTCCAATTTTTCTAAGGGCTCTGTTCCACATGTTACTTCGCCATATTTCCACTGTCATGTCGCCACTATTGTGTATGAACCAGCTGGGTACTTGAGCCATCTCCGAAGTGGGTTGGTTATCCTGTGGGGGAATAGCAGCAGGTGCAATGGCAACATAAGCAGCAATATGTTCAGGGTGTTTGGCAATGTATCGAATGGTCACACCACCACCCGCACTAAACCCTGACATATATATTCGTGAAGGATCTATGTGGGCTTTGTATCGAGTTAGTATATATTCAACAAAAGGGTCAATTTTGCTTTCTTTCCAGTCTGGTAACATACCCGAAATTATTATTGCTGGGTAATGCTGACCTTCACTAATATATTGAGGTAAACCCTGATTAAGCAGTTTTCCAATGTCCTTCCGGCCGTTACCGCTTAGGGCGTTTTGACCATTCCAATAGAAAATAATTGGATAAGCGTGTTTACGTTGAGGGTCAAAATCAGCAGGTAAATATTCATAGTACCCATATAGATTTCCCTGCGTATCACGCAATACAGGTGTTTGCTGCGCTGCGCTACCGGCTGTACCGACTACGGATATGGATGTAGCTGACTCATCACAGCCAAATAAAAAAACGCTTAAGATAACTAAGGGTGGCAATATGGGTTTCATAATTATTCCTGAGGTTCTCTCTATTTAGTGAGAGAGACTTTTTCCTGTGGGTTTTCAGTCTTGTAGTGTTCTATTTCAGCCTTACTGATAACACCCTCGTTGAATGACCATTTTCTAAGAAATAATGCTTTAAAGAAATTTATCTGGCCCATGCATACGTCGTAAATTAGCCCTTTCTGGTTGTCAGTTGTATTGGACAAGCCAACTCGTTCATTGACAAAATTGCCACTATAATAGGTACCGAATATGTGATCCCAAAAAATAAATGTATGGCCATAGTGTTTGTCCCAATGCTCTGGGTAAGGTGAGTGATGGATTCTATGGGCAACAGGTGACATCAGAATATATTTGCCTATTATTCCAAAATCCCAATCGATCATTGAATGCTGAAGTTTACCAAGCATGGAGCGCAATATAGAAATAACCAATAATTGCTCAATGGGAACCCCAATTAAAGCCATGGGGATTATGGTGATGAAGTCAGCAAATGCCAAGTCTAGGGGATGTGATCTGGCAACGGTTATAATGTTAAATTTGGTGGCTGAATGGTGGAAACGATGTAACTCCCACCACCAAGAAATCCTATGAGCCGACCTATGAATCCAATAATCCAAAAAGTCGTAAACTATCATATATATGAAAAGTTGCAGAATTGGAGAGTCAATACTATGGAGCCAGTTAAAGGCTAGGTTTGTTTCAACCCAAATTGAAGAAAAGTAACCAACCAGCAGAAATGAAAACATGACGAAATAATGTCTTAGCCCTACTAGGCCTATTAAGAATATATAAATATCGCTTTTGGTGGACTGATCAGGCTTTAGAATGTTTGATATGGCGCTCTGATTAAACCCAATAAACACTAAGTCAATAATAAAGCATGCAGACAAAATTAGAACATACTTAAGTTTGTCTATATCAACCAATTGCTCCCACATTAAATTTAGAGCATTTTCGAACTTGACTGTAAATAGTTCTAACCAATTATCTAATGCTTGAATGTTAAGTAAGCTAATACAAATAGCTGTGAGAGTAAAAAATAGTAGAACCCCTATTAAAGGTATGGATATATTTTTCATTTAACGTCCTTATTGGTGGAGCGACTACATCTTTATTGTTTTGATTGAAATCAGTTGTTTAATTGCAGTAGTTTTCACGAAATCAGTGATTTACCATCGCTATAGCGACCATTGATCGATGTTATGGTATTTAGTGCAAATGGCATCAAATACGATTCCTTGCTTAGCCAGCCAGTTTCGATAGTTATCGATGTCTTGTTGCCTGCTCTGAAGTTCCGGTGACACTAAACACAGTTTAAAACCAGCCTGTTTAAGTTGGTTATAAGAATTCAAATCAATAGGTAACTTGCTAAAGCAATCCACCCATACCCAGTCAATTTTGCCACCCATTGCCATTACAGTATCGAGCCCTTCGAATTCAGAAAATCGTACAGCGCATTTTCTTTCACCTTGGTTGCTTAGCTGGTGAATCATAGGGAATGAGCTGTCCAAAAAGAAGTAATCATCAATTTCGAAACGATTTAATAATTCTAATACCTTATGTTCGATACGTTCACTTTTAATGTTTAGAATCATTGTGCCGTGGCAGTATTGCGTTAGATACTCTTCAAAGTCTTCACCATCTAGAAAGGGGTCGTGCTGTAAGATAAGGCGATCACCGAAATCTCTCAAGTCTAGTTCTACGCCATACTTTATGGGCAGGTTTTTTAATTCAGCAAGAGTGTTGATCCTATGGGCGATATAATGGGTCACGCTTTAAATCCTTTTTTAGTTCTACAGAAAATTCTAAGGTGCGTTTAATAAATTTCCACTTATCGGATAGCCCATTATTCCAGCTGGACACACCGTGTTGGCGCTCAGGGAAGGTGACATGGAATCGTTCCACCGTAAGATCTAAGTGCTTAGCCATGTATAGTACATAAAGATCTAATGAAAAGTCATTAGGTGCATCGGCTTGCCATATATCATAGAATGAACGATGAAAGATATTTGGCTGGGCATTTATGTCCCACAAATTTTTACCCATATAAAGGCTTTCAAATAGGCTCATTCCGGAAGTAAAAAATTGGTCAAAAATGGGTCTGCCCTTACGGTCTCCTTTGACATATAAGTTTTTATCGTCATATTTTTTCTCTATTATATCTAATGCTTTGACAATATCTTTCGGGTCGGTTTGTAGGTCAGCATGGGTCCAGCCCATGAAGTCTCCTTTTGCTATTCGTAAGCCAGACATAATACCAAAACCATACCCTTGGTTTTTCTTCACATGGTGGACGCGTGCAAATTCATAATTTTGGCTAAGTTGGTTGAGTATCTGTTCGCTGCCATCGGTGGAGCCATTATTAATTAACACTAGCTCTATATCGCAGCGGTTAATGACCCTATCAAAAGCGTTTAGAAGTCCTGGTATATTTTTTTCTTCATTATAGCAAGGAACGATGATGGAAAGTTTTGTGGTCATAGAGCCCCCAATAGCTTATTTCGATAGATGTAACTCATACCAGTTTCTCCTTCTGACTGGCCAATTAAGTTAAAGTGAGTATCTGATTTAAAGGCTTTAGTGCGTATTAGTATCGTTGCGTTATATTCGTCTAACAGGCTGTTAAGTTGTTGCTGGCTTAATGAATCAATATTGCCACGGGCGTCGTCTCGTTTGATATATAAGCGGATGTAGCGTTCATCCCACTGCTCATAGAATTTTTCATTAAAGGGGAAGTCTTTACTGACTACTACGGCCCGACGAGCCAGTAATCTTAGTTTTTGATTGTTGGCGGCATTGAGTTCGGTGACTATTACATCAGAATTTTTAGTGTTGTCATAAACCCAGCGATAGATTTCAGCATTGTTATTGATAGTGGGAATATTAAAATCGACTTTTATAATTGATAAAGTTACTGAAAACAATGCAATGGGTAATATGGCCATGCCTATGCTGGGTTGATTAATCCTCCGGGATAAAACTTGATTGATACACTTAAAAATATTGGGTTTGTATTCAGTGAGCGTGGCAATTGCCAAGGTAATTAGAGTTAAAATAATAGGTAAGACCAATTCGTGATGATTGGGCAATAGATACCAGGTAATGCCTAACTTTTGATAGGGTAAAAAAGGTAAAAACAATAAGAAGAAGCTTACGAAGTCCTTATTTTTAAATTTGTGAATGGCTAATAAAGCTAGTGATAGTACTACAATGGGTACCAATATTGAGAAGGCTCGCATGGGGATGAATGACACCATAGTACGTGTAGGTATTAGCTCTACAAATATATAGCCTAATAACGTCATTAAGCTTGAGTATATTATGACTGCATTGGTGGTATGGGTGAGTTTTATACTGGGCCTAATTTTATTTATGATAACGATACATGAAACCACCATTATTATGGTGGAAACCCATTTCTCTACATCCATATGACTAAAGATGAAGTGATGGCCATGGCGATAGATGCCATTAATTTCAATAAAACGGTCGTCACTTAATACTTGATTAAAAGATGAATAGATGAATAAAAAAATTCCGCTAAAGAGGGCGCCGCTCAAGTAGACGCTTGGCTGTTTAAATAAATGTAAAAAATTGAAAAATCCAAAATAAGGGATATAAATCAGTACGGCGATAATTAAACTTTGCACACCAACCAGAGGATGAATGTAGACGCTAAATGACAGTAGAATAAGACAGCTACTAATCCGGCCTTTCAGGGTCATAACCCAGGCAAACATGGCAAATACTAAAGCAACGTTGGAGGCGGTTAAATCGAAGGTTACCGGCCACCATGCTGGCAGGAAAGGCATGGATAGAAAGGAGAGTGCCGAGAAAGTAAAGGCCACCAGTGCCACCTTGGCATTGCTTAGCTGTAAAAATAGCAAATACAAACCAATACCATAAAGCCAGATTCGCAGGACATTGCAATAGGCCACGACGTGAGTGTAGTGAATATCTAAAGTCTCACTAATGAATACCACAACCTGGGCAAGCGCCAAACGGGGTGAGAAATCGCTGAACGTATTGGTGTAGAAATCATTAGGTAGAAATAGTGGATCCATGAGGCGCTCCATTAATGGAAAGCTATCTACCACTGGGTATTGCCACGGTTCCTGGTAAAATAGGCCCATAAATAGCAGCATTAACCAGAATGAGGCGAGGCCCAATAATTTATTTTGGTTGGTAAGTGTAGTTGGCCACATATGTGTAAACGTCCTGTTTCAACTATAAGGGTTTTGCCGGAAGACCCAGAATTTCATGCCTAAAAAATTAAGAACCGTACTGGTTGTAGTGGCCAACAAAAATGCTAATAATTTCATTTCTGAACCAAGAGTTAATATCAAGTGGTTTACGAAAATATTGGCAACAAATGTCATGCCATACAGGCTGGCAAACAGAAAAGCGGCATTGTCCAGCCGAGCACTACTGTCAAATGTCCATAGTTTGTTCATGATGAACGCCACTATGGAGCCTAAAATAAAGCTAAGGCCCTTGGCGATGTTGGGCGCTAACACATCGCTTAATAACCAGTAACTGCTGAAATCGGTGCCGACGGCTAATAAGCCAGTGGCAATAAATCGCAGCAGCTCTAGCCTTATTGAACGGGGGGCGCTAGACATTAACTATATTCCTGCTGGAATTGATTAAAAGAAGCACTCAGTTTTGTGTACTTGTCTGGGTTTACCGTGGGGTCTTGTTCAATTCTATAGGGGTGGCTGGTTGTTTTATGGAAGTAACTTTGCCAGTACTTAAATGTTTCGTAGTCATTGGGAGTTCCCCAGCCGATATAAGCATCTACCTCAAATACTGCCACTTTGAAATCCAGTTCGATGAGAATACCCATTAGGCTATCTACATAATATTCACCGTTTACCCTGATGTTTCTCTGTTTGAGTTTTTGCAGCGCTGCTCTAAATAATTTTGTTTTGCGAAAATAGAAAGTACCAACAATGGCGTGATCATGTTCAGGAGTATCTGAAATGGCCCTTTTTACGCTAACCCCAGTGGCTTTAAGTACATTGTCACCTTGGGTTGTGTTGACCCATCCATACATCTGTGGGTTCTCGCGAGCGCCAGGGTGCCCCTTAAATGTCCAAATAATGGCATCAATTTCTGGGTTACCAATTAGCGCTTGGTACTGGTCGTGATTCCACAGCATGCCATTGTCACAGGCTGCAATGAGCAGGGGGTGGTCATCTTCGATATTGTCCAAGCCCAGTTCACAAGTAATGGCTTGACCTTCAGTTACTTGATTAATAACTTTAATATAAGAATTTGGCTGAACTTCTTTTATTGCTTTATCTACGCTATAGCGATCTACATGGTCTTGCAAACATACGTAAGCATTGTTGTCACTTAGTGGTAATTGGTTGTTAGCCTGTAAAATCATGGCTTTTCCACTGACGTCCAACAGTGGTTTGGGGTCCATGTACCCATCTTTTACAAAACGACTGCCATGGCCGGCCAATGGTATTAGGGTTGTGCTGTGTTTTTCAGCTTGCCATTGTGGCTGAGATTGAAGAACCCGAGAAAAATAGTCACTCCATGTGTTGTATTCTGCTACATCTTGCGGTGTTCCCCATTGCAACATATGTTCGATATCAAAAATGGATACCTTTAAATTATCCTGCACCAATAAGTTGTAGATCAGGCTAACGTAATACTCACCATTTAGATTAATGTCTTTTTCCATGAGTAAGGGGAGGTATTTCTTTAGATAAATGCCTTTCTTAAAGTAGTAGGTCCCATTTGATGCGTATTCGTTCATACGATTTTCAGTAAAGGGTTCTTTTTCTTTTATTTCCAGCATCCACTGTTTATCGTCACGCATGAAAGCATAGTTGGTGCTTCCCAGCATATGCGGGTGAAAACGTTTGTAGGCAGGGATTGCACCATCCGCTTTGCGTTCCCGTGTATGGGATAAAAACTCCTGATAGTCCCAATAGGTACCAAAATCACAATAATTTATGATTGCCTCTTCGTCATCGTCAATAAGATCAAAAATTTTACTGACGGCAAAAACGGGTCCTTTCTTGTGATTTGCAATACAAACGATATTTGCTTGGGGGGCTATGCCTTGCAATACACTGCGCATATTGGTGGTGTCTAAATGTGTTTGATTGCAAATAAAGGTGAACTTGCTTTCTCCAGGAAATAATTCAACTACCTGCTGAATTATGGGTTTGCCATCGATCACTATCAATGGTTTTGGCTCTTTAAAGCCAGCATCTATGAAGCGTTGCCCAACACCAGACATGGGGATGATTATGTGCATTGTCATACTCCTTGGCGAAACTTTTCAGCTTCCCAGTTAGATAGGTAGCCTACTTCTTCTAGATCAAGTCTTTCGATGCCATCTGGTTTTTGACTGACCACCAGCAGGTGAAACTTTAAAAGCTCTTCGGCTTCTTTGGCTTTCTTAATTGAATTGGCACAAAAATAAACCTGCTGCTTGACGACAAGTACCTTTGGATTTTCTTTATAAAGGTCAATATATCTTTTGATGCCAGCTGAATCTTTGATCGACTCAAGAAATACGGGGCGAATACCGCAATAAATGAGTGTGTCTGGGCAAAAGGGCCAAATAGGGGTTTCTATGTTTTCTTTCATTAGTAGTGAATTAATAACAGAGTCATCACTGCATATGACACAAGGGGGCTGAGGATACCCCAGCGATAATAAGTTTTGCAGATCCGTAATATTTTGGTAGCGCTTAAGGTCTAGTTTAAGGTGCTGTGCGACTAACTGCGAAACTTGGTCAGTTAAGTTAACCACTTCATTAGCATTGTCACTTGAAACAATTAATCCATGATTTTGTAGGAATACTACTTTAGGAAAATGCCCATGGATGACTACGTACGCATTCAATTCATCTGACATGGCCATAGCGAGGTCAATACCAGGGGTCTGGTAGGGCACAAAAATAGCGTCAGGCCAAATTTCATACAAGGCTTCTTTCCAGTTTTCTTGTGAGGCTAGTACGTTTATGGCTACCGGGTGAGTATGCAATGTGTAAGTGCTTAACATGGCATGTAAAAATGTTTCAATGGAGGGTTTTCCGCTTGTTGATAGCTTACTGCTTTGCATAGATTCGTTTGCTACCACCTCCCTTTGCTTTTTATCAAGCTTATTAAGGCTGAATCCGGACAGAAAAGTACGAATAACGATATAGTCGACTGCCACATAGCCTTCACCCTGTGTGACTTCCGTAAGGTTGATGCCAGAAGCTTTAACTAGCATACGGTGATTATCTAGCTTTACAGATGTATTCCCGCCACCCGCTTGAACCAAGTCAAATCGGTTACCAGCAAAAAAGGACATGTGTTGTAGGGCTTGCTGGTGACTTACCATTTAATTTCTCCTAAGTCAGAAATACAAGTGATATTGTCCCGTTCTATGGGGTTGACGCCGTTGGTGAGCCAGAAACTTTTAATACCAAGGCGCGTTGCGCCTTCAATGTCCTTCTTAAAGCTGTCCCCAATCATGCAGACCTCGTCGGCCTTAAGATTTAGTTTTTCAAGGGCCAGTTTAAACATAAACGGGTGTGGCTTTTCACAGCCGGCTTCTTCACTGGTAACTATGCTGTCGGCCCAGTTACCTAGTTCCAATTTTGCCACTTTTCTGTGCTGGATGTGGGCAGTCAAATCGGTAACTAAGCAAATGGGAAGGTGGCCATAGCAAGATAGAAACTTTTTCGCGCCGCAGGAAAGTGTAAGGTTCTCAAGGAATGAATTCCAATAAACGTCATAAAATCTAATGCTATTTGTAAAGGCGTTGATAGCTAATAATTCACAAAGGTTTTGAACGTACAGCAGGCGATTGTGTGACGCTGCTGATGCGGGATTGTTTTGCTTTACCTGTAATTTCGCTTTCCTATAGGCAGTGGAAATTACATTTAGCTCGATGTTATGTTTGGAATTTATAAATTCAAACAATGCCTTTTGGGCGAGCTGATGCAAGGGTTCATAATCGTAAAGTGTGTTGTCAATGTCTAGTAAGATGCCTTTATACATTTTTAATGTGCTCTATCTTGCATTATTTCACTGATGGCGAGCAACGTCAGAAATTGAATGATGCCTGCATATCCCGGTTGCCATTTAGGGGTGTCTATTAATTCAGATGAATTAGTGATGTAGTTATTTACGTACCAGTTAATATCAAGATTGAGTGGCTCGCTGCCAAAACGGATGTACTGGGTTTTTAAATCCACCGAGTAATCCCAGTGTATTTGGCAGTTATGATCCTGGAAGGACAAAATAATATCGTTTAGTGGGATGCTTGCATTCATTGCAATCTCTAGACCTAAATCGCCGTTGTAGTGATGTCCTTCAAATTTTTCTACTTGAGTTGGAAATAGTGAGATAACCAGGTCACTGAATTGCTTCTGAGGCTGAATATAGCGATCAGAGTCTTCTTGCCTTGCCGTTAAAGATGAGAGTACTTGTTCTTCTGTGTAGCCTCTGTGTTTTTTATCCCTTTCTATTTTCCAGCTGGTACGTAAGCGTTCATCAAGGTCCAAAAATATTTTAAGGTCAATAACTTTACGCATTTTAGGTAAATAAAATGGGTGTAATCCTGCTAATACAATGAAATCCTTTGGTTTGATGGTGTCCGCTTCAGTGAATTTTCCTGTACTGTGATCATAGTCGGAACGCTTTATGGTTTTCCTGTTTTTCAATTGACCTACCTGCTCAGCTTGGCGATGCAGTAGATTGGCCTTAGGGTCCAAATGTGTATAGGCTTGCCAGTTGTCATGGCCACGCTCCCACTTATGATCGCTGTCTCCTTCAAGCTCTAAAAGTTCTTGGTTAAAGGTGGAGCGAAGATAGCCGATTAATGTACTTTTTCCAGCACCACTATCCCCTCCAATACCAATGATGAACGACTGTTCCATTGTATAGGTGCTATTACTGCCTATGCCATTTTTATAAAACTGATAAATAATCGTAAGCAATACAGCTTGCAGTGCCGTAAAAATAATATTCCCAATGGGGAGGTCATTAATGTTAATGCTCCATGATATTTCTTGCCCCAAAAATAGCAGTTTTGAATGGTCATAATGGTGGAAGAATAGATAATATAGAATGTATAGGCCAACTAAGGACATATTCAGTATGTAGTGCTGCAGCCCATCAAAGTACCGAATATAAAAGATGGTAAAGAATGGAGCAACCCATACATACCAGGCTGGAGACGGCTCTATTAACAGTAGGAATATGGAGAACAGTGCACCTATACAGGCAAACAATAAGTCCGCGTTAATTTTTCGGTACGCGGCAAATCGTAGGTAGATAATGGCTGCAGCCAAGAGCGGCAAATACACTTTAACAGTGCCAATGGCAAAAAATGAATCGAATATCATATTTTGCTTATGGTTTTGCATGACAAGTTCTTCGTAACCGTCACCACTTGAAAGGTAAGGGAGTGATAGCCCTGTATAGAATGCCAGAGGGATTAGTACCATGTAGGCCGTTTCTCTAAATTTACCCTGATTAAGTAAATAGATTGCAAATAGTGGTAAGGCAGCCACCGTATGGAATTTTGTAGATATAGCAGCGCCCGCTAAAATTGCTGAGTAAAGGTAGTAGCGTTTGGCTAGTAGGTAGGCAGATGAAAATAATATGGCAGTAGGTAGGATATCTAGCTGTCCATGCATGTAAGTAGAAAATAGAATAATAGGTGAGGCAAAATAGAAAATGTAGATTTCTTTTTTGTGCCATATAAATAGTTTTATTAAAATACCTGTTATTACTAGGTCAGATATTAATAATGGAAGGCCATACAATATGCCTTCTAGTACACTGTTGGCCGGCAATACTTGTAGCGGATATAAAAAAACCGACAGTATGTAAAGCATGAGTGGTGGGTAGGGGAATGTCTCGTAAGAGGTTTGGTGGAATTCCCACGGGTTTCCGCCGTGCTCAATAAAGTTGAGCACAAATGGGATGAATAATTGTTCTTGATAGCCGGAAGAAAATAAAATTAATAATACAATTTTAAGTAGTAATGTAAGACTGAATACCAGCTTAAATTTCTTTGAAAATGTTGGGTCTTGATGCACAGAAAAGCCCTTTATACACATAACACGAGGCCGTAGTGCATTTTTAAAAAATGTCCATATTTTTTCACCGTAGCTTAACAGCAATCGCAAAACTGTGAAGTGGAGATAATGCTTTCCCATTAAAACTCATCCTATCGGACTAGTTTGCTGTTGTCGGTTTGGCAGGGTTAGCGATAGTAGGAGTGATTGAGTTAGAAGAAGGGGGGGGGGCGTAGTTTGGCTCTACCCACGCCCGCGACAAAAAATAAATTCATGTGTGCTCTGACATCAAGAAGTTTCTTGTCCAGTATTGGTTCGTATAGTTCTTTAAATGAAGTTGAGGCTGTTTGTCCTCGAAGTACCAGTGCGTTGAGCTAGTTAATTGAGTTAGGAGTTAAGCCTGGTCTTTTATATTGTTACTCTCGGAAAAGTAGTTCTTCCGGGTAATGCAGTAATAGTTGGCTTAATTCAGCCTTCCTTAGTCCCTTTACTACTAATGAATAAGAATGATCTATCATGCGCTCTACTTCAGAGTCGGGGATGGAGTTGTCTAAATAGATAGTATTCCAGTGTCTTTTGTTCATGTGCCAACCTGGTACGACTGACTCAAAAATGTCCCTCAGCTCAATGGCTTGATCCGGGTCGCATTTTAGGTTCATTTGGGCTTGTTGGTTGGGGTTCTTGCCACCGCTTGGGGAAATAAGCGCAAACATCTTATTCATGACCTTGAAGACCATTACATCCGGGTCAAACGGGTAACACAGCTCAGCTTCGGGTTTTTGGCTTAAATACTGTTGAGCTTGCTCAAAATCCATCTCTTTCCCTCTTTTAATCCGTGTAGATCAGGATTTTGCAACCATTGGGTGGGTCTTGTCCAGTGCTGTTTGTTGGGTAGATCTAGGCCTAAGGTGGGGGCGTAAGCAGCCTGCCAAAATATTATGGGCTGCTTTAATTTGTGCCGCTGCCTAAAGGGTATGGTCGAGAGCCTTAACCCTGATACTTTCCGGTTGTGAGAAGTTCTGCTGTATTAGGTTCTCTATGGCCATTTTTCGGTCGTTGCCATCTAACCCAGAACTTAGGATAGCATCTCTTTGTTGGGCGTAGTGGGTTAACCTTTGTCGCCAGTGATTGCGTCTATCATCCAATTCAGCCAAAGCCATAGCGGCATCAGCTCCTAAAGAAGACGCTCTTAATTGGAATACATCTTCTTTACTGGCGCCATTCTCATGTAAAGTCTGAGCAGCCTGAAAAAGTTCTGCATGGCGGCTTACGGCTTGTCTTGTTTGTTTTATTTCCTGGGGGAGGTCATCAATCAGTGCGTTTATTTGTTGCTTTTTTTGCGCGGCGTCCAGCTGAGGATTCTGCTTAATTTCCAATTGCGACAACATGAAATTATCGTAAGTTTCTTCTTGCTGAAAAAAGGCTTGATAGGTGCTAGGGGAAAAATAGTGGGCTCTGAGGCTGGCCACCTGAGCTTTTTGTAACTTTAAAGATTCTAGTTGGGAGTGTTTATCGGTTGTCAGTTTTTTTAAGCCTTCAGAAACCGTTGATAATTCAATTTTGTAGTCCACAAAATTTTTCAATAATAAAAACGCTTGGTCCCTAGCGGCAAACGTCAGTTGTTTTTCTATGTGGTGTCGAATACGTAGTAATATTTTCTCCAGAGGCTCTTCCCCCATGGCTGATAGGTAAAATTCAAATAGATCGAGGGTGTCGGAATTTACAATGAGATTCCCATGCTTATCCATTTGCAGTACCACGCCACTGTCGAGGTCGGCCAATGAAGCAGGTAGGGTGTGTATAGGCAAAAGGTTGTTGGCTTGTAAATAGACTTGTTCATTGATGGCAGTGGCCTGCTGTGCGGACACATTATTGCTGACAAGTGATGGGCTGTTACGAGCGGTGGTTAAGTATCCGCAAGTCATGGTGCCAATAATGGCGGCAATCAGTATTTTTCTGTTGAACATAAATTTTCCGAGAATCAACATTAAATTTACCCGCATCAGATCAATAATGATGCGGGCAAGATAGCTTTAATCTTTAGTGTTTAAAGGCCCGCCTTTTTAAGGCGATGAGCATGATTTTTAAAGACGGTTTTAGGGTTGGTTTCAAACAAAGAGACTAAACCCAATACATGGTTATTAATGTCCAAATGATTCATGAAATAATCGTCCCGTAAAACACGGCCAAAGTGATTTGCACATTTTCCGGTTACGCCGTCATTTTCTTCATCAAAAATTAACCCAGTAATGGCGAATAATGGGTCCGAAATATCTACGCCGCCGGTTAAGTGGCCGGTACCTCCCCAGGAATACAGCTTGATGTTGTGGCCATCTACATTTACTTGCTCGCTACCTGTACCGCACGATGTGCTGGGTAGGCCAATGGGGTAGGTGGCATTAAACTGTGCAGCACCTGCGGCATTAAATTCACCTAACATGGCATAAATATCAGATTTGTCTTTTTTGTTGTCACTCATCAAATTAACCAGATCGCCCACCGCATTGGCAAATACTTCAAATAACACTCCTTGAATGCTGGAAGGTGGTGCAATGTCGGTGACTACGTCGGCGATGGGGGAGCCGGTATGGGGGGTGGCCATAGTGGTAACCGATGCCACTAAATCAGGGCGCGCCGCTAATACATAACGGGCGGTCATGCCCCCTTGGCTGTGTCCCATGATATTGCCTGATGCTGCGACGATTTCTTCCATTTGCGCGATCAGGCTTTCACCGCGCATGGCGGAACTGTCGAAAGCATTGATTTTAGCCACATGAACCTGTGCTCCTTGTTTTTCCAGCTTGGCTGGAATTTGATACCAATAATCGATGGCTGCAATGGAGTCAAACGCAAAAATGCCGGGTACCAGGATGATAGGGTGTTTGGTTTGTGTGTAGCTGAAATAGTTTGAGAACAAACCTGCATTTGAATGTGGTGCTAGGGTGAATACCCATAGCGCCAGCATTGAGAGAACTGTTTTTTTCATTTTTATTCCAATAGGTTGTTATTTTTATGGTTGGTGTTGTCGACGCAGG
>MAAB01001373.1_pt1 | contig 25723 bp, 20 predicted proteins | sample 1115991 | NCBI WGS metagenome assembly MAAB01 (sample SAMN04961124, study PRJNA320927) | seawater metagenome | isolation source: sample BD02T18 sea water enriched with oil for 18 days | place: USA:Gulf of Mexico | collected 2013-07-27
GGCTAATGACAATCGCTTTTTGGATGTTTTTCATGGCCAGCGCCGTGGCGACACACGATAAAGCCCATGTAAATGCAGACATTCTAGGCACCTTAATTCACTCACCTAAGCTCATTTGGTTACGCGCTTTATTGGTCGAGTCTATTGAGCTAATCATAGTTATCACAGTCACCTATTGGGGCTTCCTTATGTGTCAGGAAGAGCTCAATACTTACCCTAATTGGCAAGCCACTATCGCCTTAAAAATACCCTTCATGGTGCCACGTGTCGGCATTTTTATGGGCTTTTTGATGATGTCAGTTTATACCGCTCTCCATTTATATTTGCTGTTACTTAATGGGCCTAAAACTGCATCAGATCAACAGCCTGAGCACCTGACTGAAGAGCAGCCAGAACAACGACTTGAACGACTGTCAGTAATACAGTCAAACGACAGGACGCTATAAAATGATTATTACAGGCACTCTTATTATTCTCTGTCTCCTTTTGCTAATTGGCGTCAGTGTACCCATTGCTTTTGGCGGCGTATTAATCTTTTTGGCATCTATGGGTGATCATAACGTCACAGGTTACCTACCCACAGGGCATTGGAAAATGAACTCTTTAGTTCTATTGTCCATCCCCCTTTTCATTATTGCCGGTAAAATAATGGAAAAAGGCAGGATCGCCGCCCCTTTGGTCAGCTTAGCTGAGCTCTTTGTGGGTCACCTTAAAGGTGGTTTATCTGCAGCGGCAGTCCTTGCCAGTGGTATATTCGGCTCTATCTCAGGCAGCGCCAATGCCACTTTAACCTGTATTGGTGGCATCATGATGCCCCATCTACGTAAGGCAAAATATCCTGAAGGACTGTCGGCGGCCTTGATTGTCAGCGCTAGCCCACTGGGTTTGTTAATCCCCCCTAGTTCATCGCATATTTTGTATGCATGGGCGGCTCAGCAGTCTGTTTTAAAAGCCTTTTTGTCCACGGTTATTCCCGGCATCATTCTCATTACTTTGCTCATTATTGTAAATTACATCTGCCTTCGTCGTACCAAAGGCCTGCAACTAGAATTAGGCCAAAAAGTCGATAATTTTGGAGTGATATTTAAAACTCGCTCAATTAAAGCCTTCCCTGCTTTCATGATGCCCTTGATCATTCTTGGCGGTATCTATGGTGGCATCATGACCCCGGTAGAAGCGGCTGGTGTCGCTGTGATTTATGCGATTCCTATCGGTATTTATGTCTATAAAGGACTCACTTGGAGGAGCTTTCTTCAAACTATGCATGGTGCCGGTGTAACAGTCGGCGTGGTCATGGTGATGATCTTTATGGTGCTTATTGTTAGCCGCTTCTTAGTGTTTGAAGATATCCCTAGCATAGCCCAAGAGCTAGTTTACTCTGTATCAGATAACCCTATCGTCATTCTATTAATGGTCAATCTGGTGATGATATTGATTGGTATGTTGATGGATGATATCAGCGGTCTATTACTCTCAACCCCTTTATTACTGCCGATTGTCACTGGCGTTGGCATGGACCCTATCCATTTTGCGGCTGTATTAGGCGTCAATCTAGGTATGGCAAATATTACACCGCCAACAGCCCCCCTACTTTATCTGGGGGCAAGAGTCACACAAACACCGGTTAATAAGATGATGAAACCGACTCTCATATTTATTGCGTTTGCTTGGCTGCCAACTCTAATGCTGACCACTTTTATCCCTGAACTGGCGTTATTTTTACCTGAGCTATTACTAGGTTAATGCTGGGTTAAGCATCGCTTTTTTTATCAATACATTTAATTAAACAAACATCATGGAGTAACTCTGGTATGCGTATACTTGCTTGTCAGATTCAAATTCCGGCCATTGATAGCCGAGAAAAACAACTAAAGCACATAGATACTGTTATCAACAAACTTGAAACTCAGTTGCTGGGTAAAAGCGTTGATCTTGTGGTATTACCCGAACTATCAACAATCGAGTATTCTGCTGAAAACTTTAAGAATATTGACCTTTTCAGCGAAGAACTTTATGGGGAAACCTATGAAAAATTCGCAACATTTTGCCGATCTAACAATGTGGCTATTTGTTATGGTATGCCTCGCAAAGAAGGTGGCGACGCCTATATTAGTCAGGTCACACTCGGTCGTAATGGTGAGTACCTCACTCACTACGACAAGATACATACGGCTGAATACGGTGATGCCGCTGAGCTGAAGTACTTTAAACGGGGTAACCATTTATCAGTTTTCGAAGTCGATGGTGTCAGAGCGGGTATTATCATCTGTTACGACATGCGTTTTCCTGAGCTGATAAGACGTTTATGCGGTGAATTCTCAGTGGATGTTATTTTACATCCGGTAGCCTTTGCACAAGACCTGTCATTCCACACTTGGAAGCAATTTGTGATTAGTCGCGCTCTTGAGAATCAGGTGTATTTTATGAGCGTCAACCAAAGTGGCGATCACTTTGGCCAATCCATAATATGCCCTCCTTGGGTTGATGACACAGTTAAACCGCTTATCTTCGGCCAAGAGGAAGAGTTTAGGCTGGTTGAAGTGGATCGTGAGGTTATCACTAAAGTAAGACACGAAATTCCTTATAGAAGGGATACCTTAGCCGATTATGATGTACTGCCAGTACGCAGCTCTGAAACTAAATAGAAGGTAAAACGGGCATTTGCCGACAAAAACTACCTCGATGACACAAAGAAAAACGGTTATCGAGGTAATGTCACTCTCAAGCCTAGGTAGAAGCTCAGAAAATTTACCGATTTACTAAGCCTGAACAAATAAAACTAAGAGGCCCATCAATACACTCTGTAGGCAGTCCTTCTGAATGACACTGAGCCGCCAAAGCGACACCATGTATATAGTCCACTATCAGATCTCTGGCTTGAACAAACACAGTCTCTGATAGTTGAAGTGGTGCTAACGCTATGGCTAAACGCTGATTAAATACTTGTGATGGTCCGAAGGCTTTCATGCTTAATAACGTTTCTAACAAACCACTATACTGTCTCAGTAGTTCGAGATAACTCTTACACAGCGCCTCTAATTCACCCTGCCACAAGTCGGCCTCTTGCGGTTCATAAATATCCTCAATCAGAGAAACCGTAAGTGCTTCAAGCAATACGGATTTACTCGAAAAATAATGATAGATAGCCATGGGGTCAACGTCTAAGCGACTTGATATCTGACGAATACTGGGCACTTTAGCATTTTCTTGCATCAAGTTTCGGGCACTTAAAATAATAAGTTCGGCAGTTAACTGACTTTGATTTTGAGCGGGACGCCCACGCTTTCTCACATTTTTAGCCATTCGAGAATCTCGCTTGTAGAAATTTATTCTACAATGTAGAATAAATTCCATTAAAGAGTAAGTTGATTCAACAAGCCCTCACTTGGCCAATGCTTAAATCAGGTGAATTTTCGGAGGATTATATGTCGAATATCGTATACATAGCTACCAGTCTAGACGGCTATATTGCTGATAAAAAGGGTGATTTAGATTGGCTAAATTCAATTCCAAACCCTGAAAATAAGGACTGTGGCTGGGCTGATTTTATGGAAAAAGTTGATGCTTTAATCATGGGGCGCAATACCTTTGAAACAGTATGTGGGTTTGATTTGGATTGGCCCTACAAGCTACCCGTATTTGTTTTGAGTAATAGCTTAACATCAATCTCAGAAGCCTATCGCGATAAGGCCGAGATCGTTTCAGGCCCACTCCCCCACGTTATTGAGCGCCTAAAAAAACGAGGTTTCAGTAACTTATATATTGATGGAGGCAAAACGATTCAAAGCTTTTTAAAAGAAGATTTGATTGATGAAATGATCATTACCCAGATTCCCGTTCTCTTGGGCGGCGGAGCTTCTCTTTTTGGCGAACTTGAGCAACCTCTAGCCTTTGAACATATAACGACACAAATCCATTTAGATGCCTTAGTTCAGATCCATTATCAGAGGAAACGTTAACTTTCTCATCGAAAAGCACTTGTACTAGAGTGGTCGAGCGTAGAAGACCTTCTCATCGACTTCTAAATCATTACTAATGTGTTTACGAATTTGCTCTTCTACTTCTGCGGAATCTTCCTCATAAATACCACACTTTTTGAGTGCTGCCCTATGATCACAATTTTTTCCTAAATAAGAGAATATTACCCTTTGACACACGGGCTCCCTAGCATCGGTTCCCGAGACACCTAACATCAAACCCGACAACAGAGACACCTTGTTTTTATAGGTGGGAAACAAGGTCATATGAATCATTTCGTTCTTTAACAGCTCTTCATAACCACTGATAAAAATTCGATTACCAAGCCCTGTCACCATCCCCTTTATCTTGTAAATAAAATCATTGTGGCTGGACTTATCTTTCTGTGACAGGCGTTCGATCCATTTAATAAAGTAGCGACCTTCATCTTTAAAAATCATGCCGTAGCCCTTAAGAATCTGGGTTGGAAAAGAGGTGGAATAATAATAGATGAAGTAGCTTCCTTCATACTTGGACAAGTCCATTGTCGAGTTAGTCATCAGCTGGTCAATGATATTCAGTTCAGGGCGATTCAATGAGGCTATGTTTAAATCATGGGCAGGTCGCACCCTAATAATTTGCTCGAACTCTTCATGGGGCAAATAAACTTCATGTTCTTCCAAACCAAAATAATCGCAGATACGGCGTAAGTTGTTACTGGAGGGAGTGGTTTTTCCACTTAGATACTTATTGAATTGCTGGCGATTAATCTCCAACTCACGGCATACTTCTGAGATAGATTTTTTATAATTACAGACTAATCGAAGGTTATCGGCAAAATTCTGTTTATTCATCTCTCATGGGGTCCATAGTTGGTTTTGTTCACCTAAACAATTACTTGATGAGCAATACACTTAAGCTCAACCTGTATTTATAAAAAGTGATTATATCAATAATAGTACACTTTTTATGAGGCTAACTTAATGACGTTTAAGCAAAAAATCAGTTTGATTATTAAATGAGAAGGCATATGAGCGGCTAACCTCCAATTACATGAAAGCTAAGGGTGATTAATGACTTAGAAAAGATAAAACGATCTTAAATAAACTTTGAAAGCCTCTATGTATGCAATAATCTATGACGATATGGCTAATAATATTTACAGGCGCTAACGCTATGGAAATCAGGATCAATGACTAATTCAAAATACTTTTCAGCATTAGAAAAAAAACTGATTTATTTTTTAACGAATTTTACATAGACAGCCATTATAAAAAGATCAAAAACAACACCCTCACCTTTAATAAGAAAATGTCAGCCTAATAAAGGATATTAAGTGTTTTCATAGGAATTTAATGAACAGATTTAGCTTAATTAGAGGATGACGGCGTGATTTTAAAAAATGAGGACGACACGTATTCTCGCGTTAACGATTTAGTAAGTAAAAGGTCGATTTTTATTAATTTTTAAGATAAAAGTCGTTTGCAGGCACTTAATTTCGGCCTTCGTTTGATATCCGTATGTTCACAATATTCTGCGAGCAATAACTCTGAACCAACTGCTGATCCAAAATGCTTTTCAAAGCCTGTACTTACCTCTAACCATTGCTCTGAGGTGAGGTTTATTCGCTGAAGGATGGGAGCAAGTGAGATATCTAAGCTTCCTGCTTTGTCGGCCCGAATCACCCTACCTGTTAGGTCAATTAATTCAAGGTAATCGACAAGCTTGAAAGGCAGCCCTTCTGGCTGATCTTCCCTTTCATAACCGATAAAAGGTAATAAATCTTTAGGTTGGGTTTGATTGGCTTTAGCCACTTCGATGCGAGTTTTGATGCTGGTGTGCCTTGAGGTTTCTGGTGTTGTTTCCATTCTAGCTCTGACTGGATTTAAATCGACATAGGCCATACAAGCCACTAAGGCGGCCTCATCAAGCAAAGCCTGAGACTTGAAGCGACCTTCCCAGAATCTACCCGTGCATTTATCTTCTTTGTTTGCCATACGCGCAATGGACTCATTGAGCTCACGCATGAACCAACTGATGTCACACAGTCGCTCACGATACTTCTCACAGCTCTCATTAACAGACTCCAACTCATACTCTTCCAGCACTTTTCCCTCTAGGTATTTTTCAGTGAACTGGGTACCTTTATGAAGTCGATGCCAGCGTTCAAGCACTTGTTTTGTTGACCAATTTTTAGCTTCATCCATGTTAATATGCAGCACCAAATGCGTATGATTGCTCATCACTGCATAAGCACATACATCGATCGCAAACACTTTTGATAATGCCAGCATTTTATCTTCCACCCAGCCTCGCCTGTGCTCAAAACTTTGGCCTGTAAACGGATCTTCGCCGCATAAAAAAGCACGGCGAACGCAGCGGGATACGCAATGATAATAAGACGTATCTTGCAGGCTGATGAGGGTCTTGCGAGCTTTAGGCATGGGAAGCCTCTCCAAAAGGTGAACTAACTTAAAGCTAGTTCAGTTTTGAAAGAGGGTCAATAAGGTTGGATGTCCTTGTTAGTGCTTCTATTGAATAGCTTATCGCAAGCAGATTTATAGTAGATAAACAGATAAAAAAAGACCAAGTGAATTGAAAGTTCGATTTAACTTGAAAGTAAGTAACCATCTCCCCTCGTTACCATGCCCTGCGTGGTGACGGTTGCCTAATAGCTGACTTATAGAGTGCTGAGGCTTCTTCTCATTTCTCGGGAGATTCCTCTAGATCTTCTGGATTCCGGATAAGCTCGTACCTCACCTTCCGGAATGACAAGAGGAAACAAAAATTTTGCATAGACAGCCATTATAAAAAGATCAAAAACAACATCCCCAGGGTCAATAAGATTGGATGTCCTTGTTAGTGATTAATGGTGCCTTTAATGATAACGGCAGTTGGTACGATTACATCCTTGGTTCATACGTGAGTAACCCTAGCCGCTTCTCTGTAATTGATTGGTTTACCTCTGGGGACTTTGTTAAAACAGAGGACAAGATCAGCGTACGAGAAACCAAGCTCATAGGGAAAGCGCTTTCTAAACTGGCAAGTGAAGGCCATATCGAGAAAAAGAAAGGCAACGGAAACAAAACACTTTATCGGTTCAAACCTACTAAGGAGGTTAGCCCGTATGCAAAGAAATAACGATCAAATGCTCATGCTGTTTTTAATCGCTAATGTCATCGGTGCTTATATGATGATCTCGTTTGTTTACTTACAGATAGGACGGCGCTCTATATCGCCTTGGATGGTGTTTTTATAAGCTGGTGGAAGTGATAAAGGGGCGTGAAGCCCTTTTTTCTTTTAAACAAGCGACATATAATTTTCGTTCATTTCAGCAAGGGATTACATTAATGTTTAACATCATAAAAAGATTGTTTAAGAAAAATAAAACGGAAGCTCAATACATTGATAATGATACCCAACGAATAATAGATAGTGGAAACAGGATTGTTGAAATCATCAATGAGTCACTAATAATATCTAACGATTCAAAAAACCTTGATACTAAGATATCTCGGATTAGAGTAGTAAAAGACAACCTTAATAGTTTGAAAGAGCTCACCACCAATTACTCATTCTTCACAATAACGCAACTAGATAAGCTAGAAAAAAACATTGTTGAGATTGAAAACGATATCGAAGACCTGAAACTGAAAAATAGACTAAATGAGTTATACGAACCTAATGAAAGTATAATAGATCAATCCATTAAGGTCGCAAAAGCAAACTCAGATATTTGCGATGGCGTTAGATTCAATGCAAACCTTGATTACACAACACCTCTTAAATACTTGGAGCTTGACCAGTGTGTAAAAACAGATGAAGAAGCAGAGTCTATAAATATTCCATCAAAGTATGGGCATTGGATGCCAAAAGTAAAAGACATATATTCGATTAACATTAGCTCAACATGCGCCACAAAATTTGGACCAGTATCAAAAGAAAAGGAAAAAAATTGGGTATTACAATCTCTGATTAAATTTAGACAAGTTATGGAGCAACCCTTTCAAGATGCAACTAATTTAAAAGAATTACACTCTCGATCTATAGAGATAGTAGCCGCTGCTCCTGAGGTTTGGGTATCAGTACCGCATTGCTTACATTTTTTGTTTAAAGAGTTTGCAATTGATCTAAAGCACATTACACCAGAAATGCTAATACAGTTATTAGAAATGGGGTTCACGTCATTACATGAGCTAAAAAAGGCGACAGAAAAAGACTTTCAAAAACTCAATAAGATAGGCCCTAAGAAGGCAAAAGAAATAGTCGAACAATTACAGGCTTAATAAAGGTAAAGAGTTAAAGAGATTTAGTTCTTTACCTATCTCTTTAACTCCTCCACAGCCCTTTAATACCAAGGGATACAGCCTAAATAGGTAAAGAGTTAATGAAATATACTATAAACTTTTATTTTATAAGTAAGTATAGGTAAAGCAAGCAGCGGCTAGCACTCCACACACCCAAACCCTAAAGTTAGCAAAACTCATTAACTCTTTAACTCATTACCTAACCCCCTCAAATACGTGGCTTACAGCCTGTTAAAGAAACAGTTAAACAAATCTCTTTAACCTTTACTGACGCCTAGACCGAAAAGCGCCCTTGTTCAAAAATAAAAAACATAGTAAAAGTACGGTTAACAACACATATGGAAATGTTAAAGATATGGATATTATACTTTGGATTGCACTCTCTATTTTAATAGCTGTCTGGGCAAAAAAATGGAATCAGTATGCTGGATGGTTTTTTGTTGGTTCCTTAATTCTATCTCCACTCATTGGAGGAATAATTTTGCTGATTAGCGGCAACAATAACCCCAAGTGCCCTAGCTGCAAAGGTAGAGTTAAGTTAGGCGCAAAAGTTTGCATACATTGCCAACATAGTTTTGTAAAAAAAGAAGTTGAAACACCTCGACACGAATATAAGGCATGCCCTTTCTGTGCCGAAGATATCAAACTAGAAGCGGTGTTATGTAAACACTGTGGCAGTGACTTAGAAGCCAGCACACAATAAGCCCTTCCTTTTCCAATGTGTCCGAAAACTAAAACCAGTTATCGGACACCATAGCGCGAAAAACCTTAGCATGTAGAGAGTTTCTTAAGCCCCTAAAGGGATAGGCATTACTTAAAAAGTTAACTATTGTTAACAGGTGTTGAGATTTCCGGAGTCCCTAAAGGGATTGGAAGAAGTGAAAACAGCTTAATAATGTTAATTTTCACAACAGATAAAACCTGTTAATGCTGATTAGCTAAAGATAGCCGCACCTGCTGGTTGCCATATAAAAACACCAGAGAAAGGCAAAATGAAACAGTATTTAAATCTAAATAAGGATTACTTGAGAGAAATATTGATAAAAAACCAGTCAGCACACTAGTCCGCTGACTTAAAATAAAAAAAGGCGTAGCAAGAACTAACCTGCTACGCCTTTGTTTATGGTGGGCCTAGAGTGACTCGAACACTCGACCTGCCGATTATGAGTTTCTATATTGACTCATTGATGCAGATAGATCTAAGTTGATAATCGTTGATTTTATCTTTACTTTCAAAGGCTTATAAAATTTATTATTTGATAAAGGATTGTAGAGATCTACCTATTTTGATAGATTTTGTAGCACCGCTGTAGCACAGAAACAAAATCAGGAGCTCATAATGGACGTTAAATTCACTAAAGAAGCCATCAATTCACTAGTCGCTGTCGATAAACGAATTCGTGTTAAAGACACCAAAATTGATGGTCTATTAATTGAAGTCCTTCCCTCTGGTCGAAAGTCATTTCGTGTCTACAAAAGAGTAAAAGGTAAAAGCGCACCTGTAAGTGTAACTCTTGGACAATTCCCCGCTGTTAGCATTGAGAACGCCCGTAAAAAAGCATTAGCCGTACTTGATAAATTAGCCCACGGGATCAACCCAAATGTTCAGGCGCGAATTGAAGCCAAATCAAAAATCACTTTATTAGAAGTCTATAACGATTATATATCTCAAAAAGATCTGACTGCTTCTAGTCTGCGTGGTTATGACCAAATCATGCGCACCTACTTAGAGGACTGGAAGCTAAAACCCATTGCGGGCATTTCTGAAACCCAAATCAAAGATAGGCATGCGTTCCTGTCTGAGAGTAGCAAAGCCCAAGCTGATTATTGTATGCGGGTTCTTAGGGCATTATTTAACTTTGCTAAGTTCGAATATAAAAACGCACAAGACAAGCCTATTTTCCTCTATAACCCTGTTGAAATACTCAGTCATAGAAAGCAATGGAACCATGTCGCTAGAAAACAGACTCGTATCACTAAGACTCAAATTAAGCCTTTATTAGAAGGTATGGATAAAATACGTTCTGAGTCAGATTGTTTTATGAGAGCGGTTTGTGATTTTGTGGAAATGGCTCTTTTTACAGGTTTGAGAAAGACTGAACTGCTGTCGCTTCAATGGAAAACAGTGAACCTCAAAGAACGATCTTTTTACGTTGAAGAGACTAAAAACGGAGATCCGCTTGAACTTCCTATCTCAGACCACCTTTTAAGTATCTTTAAACGAAGGAAAGCTGAAACTAGCAATGAGTACGTCTTTCAAGCCGACAATGAACACGGCTATATCAGAGAACCATCAAAAAGTGTTTCAAGGATAGTGAAGGAAACAGGGATTCAATTCACCCTACATGACTTGCGCAGAACCTTCACAAGTACAGCAGAGCTATTGAGAGTAGGGACATACACTATTAAGCGGCTACTGAATCATAAGACCCAAAGGAATGATGTCACCGCAGGCTATACCGTATTAACGGCTGAAGAGCTAAGAGAACCCTCTCAAGCCATTGAGGATAGTTTGCTCAATGCAGTTAAGAGGAGTGAAGAAAAAAGTGCTGAAGCTGAGATTAGAAAGCTATTAAACCTAATGAACTATGAAGAAAGAATAGTATTAATGAACTCCTATGAGATTAAATAGTTTCGTTAATGCTTGTTTGTTTTATCTATCCTCTCTTCTAACTTAGTTATTAGTTTTGAATATTTTTCAATATATTTTCTCTCTAAAACATCTGATTTTTCATTAAATAGTAAAATTGATATTAAATAAGATCGGTATCCACACAAAACATTTATAATTTGTGATTTGTAATAGGTTCTCTTAAATTCTAAAACTTTACTTCTATATAAAATTTTATTATCGTTCAAAAAAGTTCCACGATATTTTTTCAATACATATGAATAATCTTTACCGGAATCTAAGCTATATAATATTTTTTCAATAATTTTAGTTTTTTTGTTTGAGATTCTAAAATTACAAACCCCATCATTATTATTTTCTAAAACATATCCATTAATTGAAATTGTATTTATTGCAGAAATTGTTTTTTTTAAATTTAGTTTAAAACCACCTTTTGAAATTATATAAGAAATTTCATTTAAAAATCTATCAGAATGTATTAACTTAAACTCTTTACTAGATGAAAACAACATATCATCTGCATATCTTGTATATAAAATATTATTTCTTGAACAAAACTCTTGAATTAATATATCAAACCTTCTAAAAATTATATTAGAAACAGAAGGGGATGTTTCAAACCCAATTGGTAAAATTTCTTTCCCTCTTAGGGAGGATTTACTGAATTTATTGCTTACGTCAATAAATATCAAATTTACAAACGCCTCTATAAGAGTTTGCTTCTCTTCATCATCATTAAAAAAGTACTCATCATTAAAATAAGAAGAGAACACATCTCTTACCAAATCTGTACTAATATTGTGAAAAAAAGATTTTATATCTAATCTTAAAAAGTTATAAGAAGATGTATGTGGTTCAAAAAAATTTAAATATGATTTTTCTTTTCTGTATGCCACAGCACTACTATTCAAAGGTATTTTATTTAAAAAAAATGTATTTAAACGAGTTAAATAATCAGACCTTTTTAATTCGGAATTATTAGAGCTAAATATTTGTTTTCCCTTAATATTAAAGGACTTTACATTATCTGACTCAACTTTTTTCAGTGGGTATGAAGACAACTGCTTTCTATCTTCAACATCATTGGAAAGTATGATTAAAAAATCATTAAGGGAAATTTTTTTCAAAGAAACTCCTTCTTCGATACAAAGTTCAATCTTTACACCCCGTGAGGCGAAAAGTGTCCATTAAAGACTATTGAAAATTAGCATGCTACTAATTAATGTGAGGCTGGGATTGTCTAGCAACCGGTATAAAACCCCTCTACTCTATCGAAGAAGAAGCTTCAACGATAATATCTGAAATTTCAGAAAAAACAATAGAAAAAGCAATATAAAAATCCTCATCTTGATTTTCACATTCCATTTTATCAATACTAAAATCTAAAAACGATGTGACCCAACCTCCAGTTTTATTCATTAAAAAACCAATATTTTTCAAATGTTTTGTTCTTATTTCTTTAACCGCAGATTTAAATTCATCACCAACGTAAGTTGGATAAAAATTATTAGTCCTACTAAGCAAAGTATCAGTTTTACCGTCAAATATAACTCGATATAAATTCAACTTTTCATTATCACTAAAGTTTTTTGATTTTATGTATTTTCTGATTTCATATATTGCTTTTCTTTTAATCCGTTTAACCTTGGCATCTTCAACTTCTGAAAGAGTGTAGTTTGGAGTATCTTTCGTATACATCGAATTAAATACTTCAAGATTAGTTTTTTTCTTATCACTTATCATTTTACTCTGGATTATAATTTGTTTCGATATATTATCTGAATATTCAAAGTGAAAACTATCCATTAACAAATCAACAATCCAATATTCAAAATACCTTACCGATTTTTTATTTATCAATGCCCCTTCAATAGTTGTCTCCATAAATCTGACACAATCATTTTTTGATAAATTGTTTATCATTTTAATAAAGTTACTATTTTTAAAACCGTTAAATTCCACATAATTGTTCGATATACCAACTACACGATCGTTATTTTTAATTATTGAATTAATATTTATGTTCTTGTGTTTAGAATTAGTAAAGTATTGATAAGACAAAGTACTGCAAAACTTATTTAAATTATAAAATCCTTTTTTGTAAGTTATTATTTTTTTATTATAATTTAATGCGATTGAAACATCAGCATCATAAACAACTTTAAATGGAATTGCCGCATTAGTATAACTAGGATTTATTTCGTTTGCTTTCTTTCCATTTGACATATATATATCTACAAGTTTAAAAACCTCAAATTTATCAAGAATTTTTTGATTTGAAAAAACCTCAAATTCAGTGAGACCTTCTACAAACAAGATATATTCACTAAAAAACAACCTAGCTTCGTTATCACTAAATAAATTCAAAAATTTATAATCATTAAAAACTGAAGTTAAAGTACTAACTATAGTTGAATTATTATTTGATTTTGAAAAATGTAATATTTGTTGTTTTTCTCTGAAATTTTTAATAACAGACTTCAATATGTTAGGAGAATGTGTTGACATAAAAATTTTTGGATAAGGTGTTTTATATTTTCCTGTCTCCAACCCTGTTCCAATTTTTTCAAAGGATTTGAAAATTTTATTTAAGTTAGAAATAAGAGACTCACTTAATTTTGGATGTAATCCCACTTCAGGTTCGTCTATATAAATAGTTGGAGTAATGTACTCTCTTCTCGTCAATGTAATTAACAAATTCAATAAAACTTCAATAAATTTATGTGAATTAGTTCCATCAGACTGTTTATTTAGATTTTCTCCATTATATATAAACTCATGTCCTTTAAGTCCAATTTTAATATAACTTAATACTTTCTCTCTATATGAATATTTTTTTGTGCTAATTATTTTTTCAACAGATTCAACATAATTCTTATACGAATTTGACCCTGTCGATATTTTTGAATTCATGTATTCAAGTAAGTCATCATTTGATAAGTCCTTAATATTAAAAGTATTTAACCTTGATACTAAATTCCATACTTTATCCCATTCATATAAATCAATATGGCGGGTTTCTATATCAAAAAAAGGATACAAATCAGAAAGAAGTTTTCTAGCAGAAATATCCGGAATTGACCATTTAATTGAATCATCTCGATATATCATTAGAGTTAACTCTATAAAGCTTTTTTCTTTTTTTCTTTTGGAATTTATCATATTAATAAATTCTTCAAAATCATTCGACACTTTCTTAATTTCATTAGAAAATAGAACATTGTATATATGTTTCAAGAAATGACTTTTATTATTTTGTTTCATCACAATAGATTTAATTCGTGACACATCATATTTTATTGTAATTGATCCATATGCTTCATAATTCGAATACAATTCTGGTGGAATTAATCTATCTCCATCAATTTTCGAATAAAAATATTTTATCAGCTTTAGTAGGTTTGATTTTCCTACATTATTTTTACCTACAATACAGTTTATATCCTTAACTGTATCAATAGTAACATCTTCAAATGAAAGGAGATTTTTTATTCTTATTGAATGAATTGCCATATATCCCTTAAACAATAAATTAATTGTAAAATAAAATCATAGTCAAAAAACTTTGGATTTCTGTACTTTTCATTGTATAGCGAGCTTCTTGTTTTACAATAGCTTTCTGACTTATCTCACCTAGATTTAAACCAACAAAAAAACATTACTTTCAACAAAAAAGCAAAATTAGTCTTTTATCTCTCAATACATAAGAAGGCTGCCTATAGCTCTATTCTCATCTCAATCACCATTTTTTCGGTCGCCAAACTAGCGAGATTATCCTTAGACATCATACTGACAAGCATTTCTTCCCTTTTCTGAGCTAGTTTTGATATATCTCGGCTCGAATCAGGAATGCACTCTTCTATCTCATGGCGATTACAGAAAATATGAGACTCACCCTTATGTCGGCTTGCAGCTATATAGGTATTCGCTCTATCCATGCCCTTGGTGTAATACACGAATGTATTGCCATCAATAGTCGTACCCTGCGAGCTATACACAGTAAGCGCATAAGCTAGACATAAATGAGTACCCTTTTCATCAGCATAGTCAGAGGCAAAAAAGTTAACCTTGCGGCCATCATCTACCTTGATAGAAAACTCAGTATCTTTGTTTTTTAAGCTTCGAATAGTTTCTATCGTGCCTAGGGTACCGTTTGAGACACCTAGGGATTTATAGTCATTTCGACAAAACTTGATCCTATCGCCCTTTGAGAATTCAGTATTAAAACGTTTATCGGCAACACTACAGGTGAACAGAGACAGGCAGATAACTACATCGTTACAGTTCAATACTAATCATCAACATATCTGTTACCAAACTCGCTAGATTGTCCTTAGCCATCATATTAATTATCGCTACTATTATCGTAAAATACGATTTTCACATCATTATCAAGCAGGTACAGCTAAACCAAGAAAAGGAAATTGATTTACAAATGCTTCGATAACTTTATTAAGAAAATAGAGTTCAGGAAATAACAATGCGATTATCATTAAAGCAAAAAATATTTTTTTAACCACCGTAAACCAAAAAAGACCTTTATGCGATTCTTTATATATTGATATAGCAGAAATTTTAAGAGTTGTGAAATTCCCTATACGTTTAACTATTAATATTATAAACATTGTAGAAACCAATAATGATATAAAATAATAATACATTGGAAGCTTATAAAGAGTATAATTCAAACCTATATCTTTTTCTATTTTTGAAACCTTATCATTCAATTTAACTAAGTCACTTTCTAATTTTTTAGTTTTATCTTTTTCATCATTAAGTTTATTATAAAATTCTTGCTCTTTTTTGGTATTAAAGTATGTATAATCACCTTTTAGAAATTCAGTATTGATAGGAGGAATTTTATTCGCAGAGTCATACTCATTTCCATCACTTAATGAAACAGGTAAATATTTAACAACTTTTGGAGTTAGGTCGCCAGAAAGAACTTTAACGTCTGATTTATATGAGTATGGATTTTCTGAAAAATTCCCATATATAAGAACATTGCCTATTATATGAGTATTTAGAAGGAGAGGTGATGCATGTAAAAAAACTATGATTTTATTCAATAATTCAGGGTGATATATTCTAACATTATCCAATATATCAAAATTTTCTTTTTCTTCAATGACATAAATAACCCTATCATTTCTTTTAGCCAATTTCACAAACTTTCTTTTTTTTTCTTCAAAATTATCTACTGTATTATCCAAATAATATTCTTCAAATCCATTATATCGTCCATTCAATTCGATTTTGTATTTCTTCAAATATTTCTCTGGACCTGAAAAAAGCACCTTCATTCCTTTTCTATAATCTACCAGTAATGAGCCTTCACCGTTTGAAACCTTAACAACTCCATTATCAAAAGCTTTTCTATAAAAACTATCAACATCATGATATTCAGTCTCATTTATGAAAATCGATTTAGATGCATAATCAAAAACATTTGATCCATTATCAACTGACTTCGATTTGAGAAAAATTAATTTGTTTAAGGTTTTTTCAAATTGCTTTAAATATTCAGGATCACTCTCAATAACATTTTCTATTTCATCAATAGACTCTCTTAAGTGCTCTATTGAAAAATCGCTACGTTTTTTTTCCTTATTAAATTTTGCAATACGTTTAATATGTGAGTATAAAAGCAAATCATGTCCGGACTTGAATGCATCTAAAGATGATTTTTTATACGAAAATTCGTTATATATATTTTCTATATAAATTTTAGACGATTTCATATTTGATAAATCATCTGTTATTATCACTTTATTATTTAATTTTTCTTTTAAATATCCTGTGACTATTTTCTTACTATATGTTGCTGGTTTTGTTTTATTTATTTTATTGACTATCAAATGAGATGTCATCACTCCTTGATATTCATCTTTCAATTTATCAAATACATCAAGCTCTTTATCTAACCTTATAACAGATCCATTATATACTGTACTTTCTTTATGTGAATTCTTTAAAGAAGAACCATAAGAGGGAAAGTGCTTCGAAAAAGAAATCATACCGGTTTCATTGAGTCCTTCTAGGAAGGCTCTGGAGTATGGGATCAAATTACTATAGTTATCTGAAAAACTTCTTAATGACACTGTAAAGTTTTGATGCCCTTGACGACTTTTATCTAGATCTAATACTGGACCTAATATCACATCGATACCTAACTGCCTCAACTGATTACCAGAGATTTTTCCAGAATAATATGCATATTTTAAATCACCAGTTGTTGATAAAACTAAGGGGGAAGGTGGAGGTGTTAAAGGAAATTGAATAGATGTGAACTTATAATTTTCAAAATCAGAAAATACTAATAAGGGGGTAGCAACACCTGTTTTGTTCTCACCTTTTAGTGCTTTTATAAATGTTGATGCTTGTTTAAATGCAGATCCTCGACTATTTTCTGCCAAATCAGATGAAGGTAAATTATACTGATTTATCATAACTCCACCTACATTTAGCTCATCGATAATAATTTTATAAGCTTCGCTGTCATAGAAGTTTTTATAGTCCTCAGGAATAGAAACTACAAACATTTGGCCTATAGCTTTCTTTAAACCATAAATTTTTATATATTGCTTTGCATCAATACTTGCAGCTTTCAAATTAGGAGCGAGAATAAACAGAATCAGAACAAGAAAGCGCATTTAAATATCCATATAAAATTCTGAATTCTACCACCAGATCAAAAGGTTAGGGAGTTTTTTTTACATTCTGATCTGGTGGCAGAATATCTATAACTCAACCATCATTTTCTCCACAGCCAGACTCGCTAGATTATCCTTAGTCATCATACTGACAAGCATTTCTTCCCTTTTTTGAGCTAGCTTTGACATATCTCGGCTCGAATCGGGTATGCACTCTTCTATTTCATGACGATTACAGAAGATATGAGACTCATCCTTGTGTCGGCTTGCAGCTACATAGGTATTCGCTCTATCCATGCCCTTGGTGTAATACACGAATGTATTGCCATCAATAGTCGTTCCCTGTGAGCTATACACAGTAAGCGCATAAGCTAGACATAGGTGAGCACCCTTTTCATCTGCGTAGTCAGAGGCTAAAAAGTTAACCTTGCGACCATCATCTACTTTTATAGAAAGTTCTGTATCTTTGTTTTTAAGGCTTCGAATACTTTCTATCGTGCCTAGAGTACCGTTTGAGACCCCTAGGGATTTATAGTCATTTCGACAAAACTTGATCCTGTCTCCCTTTGAGAATTCAGTATCAAAACGTTTATCCGCAACGCTACAGGCTAAAGAGATGTTTTCCCGCCCTACTCGCCCTTCAGATATATGAATATCACGAATAGCATTACTAAGCTCTTTTACATCGTCCCATCTATGGGCAATCACTAAAGACTCTTTATGTGGATGGCTTTTTTGATAGTCATGCCATTTTTTCACTAAATTAGCTTTAGTTGCCTCCCTATCATTTGAGTAATGAAGGCAGTCCTTTTGTTCAAGCACCTTTAAAGCACTTTCCGCTTTGCCATCTCGAAAGTCTGCCACCACCTCCCGAGCCCAGCTAGACCTTTGCCTACGTATATTTTCAATACGTTGGGTGCCTATGACTTCAGGGCTGGATAGATACCTAAGGGAGCCCCCTCGATTAATAGCATCAAGCTGTTTGTCTTCACCACTCAGTATCAACTTACATTTAGCCTGATCAGCACAATACATAATTTGTTGAAGGTAGTTACTGGGTAACTGACCCGCTTCATCTACCACCAATACATCGGATGATGTAAGAGGGTTGCCCCCTTTTTCAATCTTACTAATTAAAAACGCTATAGTGACCGAGGGAATCCCTGTTTCTTGCTCTAGATTGTCAGCTGCTTTTTTAGCGATACTTGCACCTAGTACATTGAGGTTTTGAACTTCGTAAGCATGTTTAGCCGCTAACATTAGCGTTGTCTTCCCTGCACCAGCACTGCCTTGAATGATAGAAATATCAGGGCCATTCAGAGCGATATGTACCGCTTCTAATTGCTCATCATCAAATCTAAAACCAAGTTCGTTTTCTGCTTTCCCAATTGCTTGATCGATTTGATTTTCATCCAACCTTTTTGAACTTTGCTTTGACATCGATCTTGCAATTTTCAGCATAGACTCTTCAGTCTTCAAGACTTTTTCTGTTGTATATAATGGGCTATAAGCACTTTCGGCTTGAAGCTCTACAACATTGTTAGTTGATAAAGACTGTCTTGCAAGCTGCTCACAATCATTAGCATTTAACCCACACGTTACCGCTTCTACGGCCACTTTATAAAAAACATCCTGAGGTTTAAATATCGCCTTTTTGTCTGTAATAGATTCAATAATGGGGGCTGTCTCTAGGTATCTTTTCCTATTAACAGGGTCTTTGGATTGAATACTGCTAATAAGTTTTTGATCACAGCCGAGAGTGGTCAACTCTGTTTGCCAGCCTTCAAGTAACTCTTTATGGTTGATCGGCTTTTTATGTGCTCTTGTTGATAGCTTTATGACTTGCCCTGCTTTGCTCGCACTTGTTGATAACCCTTTCTTTTCTAACTCTTCTTCAATCGCTTGAGAACGTTTAGAAAAATGCCTGCAAAGTTTCTTATCAACACCGCTCACATGAAAAGATTCATTATCAGCTTCTATCTGAAAGCCTAAGGTTTTCATCTGACTTGCAAGTTCAGCTCGATACATAGCACCCGCTGCTTTATGCCACTGGTAAAGCTTACGAGAATCAATACTTCCCCATGTTTGATCTGCTCTAGGTGCCAGATTACAAACTAGGGCATGGGTATGTAGCTGAAAGTCTTGATCTCTAGAAGTACAATGATCAAAGGTTGCTACAACGAGCCCTGCGCTACGCTCTAAAGTTTCACCCGCTTTTCCTCGCCGAGTGATTGCCGCATTTCTTTCTATAAAATCTATCCCTCGTCTAACCGCCTGTTTATGAGCCTCTTGTATCTCACCTCTTAAACTGTCATCCGCTCTAGCCCAAAGTAAGCTAATGCTCTTTGGCGCACTATAAGTTAGATCCCACGCTTTGCGTCTTTTCTCATCAAATGCGTTTTGAACAAGAGGCGCGCCATCTGGCGCGCCCCCCATCATTAAGTTTTGATATGTTTTTGAATCAACAATATCGTTGTGAATATTTAAGTGTCGAGCACCTAAACCATACCATTCCCCAGGGGGCTCTCCCGAGCCCAAATAGTAATCTTCTTCTGCTAAGTTACTGTAATAATCAAGATTGTTTACGGGACAAATTGTTAGCATATTAGCCCCTTCTTAATAATCGATTTTTAGGCTGAGGGGTCTCCTCTATTACCGTTTTTTCACTTAACCATTTGGCAGGAACGTGCTCAGCTGCTTTTGCTTTTTGTGTGAAATGCGGCCAACAGACTTTATAAACAGCTCCCCAACTCGGCACAGTTAAATATCCATGCACTCCTTTTTTATTTGCTTGCTCTAAATGTATGAGATCCTCTTCACTGACTAACGGCTCCTTGCTGCTAGCCCAAGGCACGCTTTTATCTAAGCTTATTGGGCGCTGTACTTCCCTTTCACCAAAAATACGCGAGGTATTTTTAGCTTCATCACCTGCGGAACCGACTCGCATAGATATAACAATTGAAAGTAAATTTAATATCGTATCTGCATTATTTTTGCCGTAGTTCTCATAAATCTGAGAAGTAGATTGAGTACCAATGCAACTACGAGCGCCTCTGGATCTCGCTAATTCTAACCATTTTTGTACACTCGGATTGGGTGGTAAGTTCGCCATCTCATCAATAAATAGCCATGTTCTACGTTTCGCTTGATTATCATTCGACAAATAAAACTGTGTCATTAATGAAATAATGGCATTACACAAAGGAGCGCCAATTGCTTCAAATCTCGGGTCAGATTGAATAATCAAAACAGGTTTGACGGCTTTAGAACTCTGTGAAGTTTCTACCCATTCTTTAATAGAAAAAGAGTTAGAGTTTTGTTTGCCCCAAGCTTTTGCCAAAGTATTTAACCAGCTCAAATTAGATATCAAATTGACATAGAAACCTTGGGTCGTTTTGCTATTTTCCACAATAAAGCTTTGAGCAATCGGATAATATTTTTCTAATATTGCTAACATTTCAACTTGTGAAGTTTTTAGCATGTTAGCCAAATCTGTCCAATTCCAATTATCTTTTGTCCTCATTAAATAAATTAGCATTCCAGCAAAGATCAATCTTGCACCATTATCCCACATCGGATCATTTGATTTACTTTTAGCAATAAGGTTGTTAGCAACAAGCACTGCATCTTCTTCCGAAACAATATCTTTCACTATATTCCACCCTTCCCCCCTCAAGTCCCAAGGAGCTATTAGTGAAGTTTTCCCATTATAAAAAAATGCTGTATATTCTTTTTTCTCATCATATATAAGAACATGATCACCTCTTTTAATAGCTTGATCTAAAATAGGTTTAATAGCTGTCGATTTACCACTACCTGTTGAACCTAAAACCAATATATTATTTTGTTCTCTCATTTGAGAAATTGGTATTTTAGGATGTAAATTTATTCCTTTTTTAAAATACTTATTATTTTTTCTTTCTTTTTTATACATTTTTTTAGCATGCTTAAACACGGTTTTAAATCGATAAAGCTTAGGGCCATTCAAATGTTGAACTCTTTCTATTCCACCTTTTTTCAAAACGATTTTAATGGCTAAAAAAGAAGCTATCAAAAGTGAAAATAGAACAGGTAAAAGAACATGAATGGCTAACTTCAATACCCAACCATTATCAACAATAGCCCCCCAGTACCTTATCCATGTGTAACCAGATTTATCTAAGAGCCACATTTTTAAAAGAGATAGGAAGGCGTTGAAGTGAGCCTCTTTATCCCCCCAATTATTACCTTCTCCAATGAGCCATGTTAACGAGGTTGTACACCATAAAATTACAAAGAAAAAAATGCAAAAGAGAGTCCAAAAGACCGACCAATCTTGGTAAAACCGACTTGGTGAAGACATATTAAAAGCCTCCTTTTAGGTTGTTTTTCAATCTTTGTTCTGCAAGATTTTTCTCTTGTTCATCTAAGTTAGCTACAGCAGATACTATTTCAAAATTACGTTTTGATAGTCTTTCCTCCAAAGCCAGCAACTTAATAGAAATATCTTTTTGTTCTTGATTTGCTTTCCAAGCTCTACGAATTACCTCAGCAACAGGTACGTTTTGTTGTTCTGCGAGTTGCAGTAATTTGTTATAATCGTTCGTATAGAATCGAACAGTGACTGCTTTATCTAGTTTATTTTTAGACATAAGAATCCCTTAAGCGTGAAATCAATGATTTCGCACTCTAATTAGTTGAAAAATGAGGTGTTTTTAGAAGTTAACTAAGCACTTCGATGCTCTAGAAGAAACGCTCTTTAAGCCTTATATACCAAGGCTTTTGGTGAGAATCTGCTTTGCTTTGAGATGCACGCTTTGGTGCGTTAGGGTCTGTCTCATCCAAGTATTTTTTGTACTGCCGTGTTTCATGCTCAATAATTTTGTTGATGATATTAATATGATTAGCTTCATTACTTTCTGATTGAATAACTTCTTCTTTTGCTAGAAGCTCACTTTCAATCTTTTTATACTCTTGGGTATTTCTAACACTCATAAAATCATCAGACCAAACTGTGTCAGCTTGCTTTTCGTCAACAATAAGCATGACTAACTCTCTTGCATTAATGTCTTTACTCATTGCTCGCCCTCCCCTGTAAATGTGTTCATTTCAATAAACTCATCTAAATGAGCTTTAGTATAAAAAACACGACTTCCTATTTTTATGTATTTAAGCCTGTATCGTTTAGTAGAAGCCCAAACACCTAGCGTTTGCGGCTGAACATTTAAGTATTCAGCTGCTTGAACACGGTTTAAAAGAGGGGTTTTTACTGTTTGTTGATGTGTCATAATCTAACCTTATGCTGTAATACAGCGCTATATGTTGTAGGACACGGAAAGATTAAAATTTATTCATTTTAAATGCCCATCAAACTTTTTGAAAAGAGTGACTTTTACTTATGACTAGAAAAAAGAAGACTAATAGCCTAGGTGTTACGATCAGTAATCATATTAATTTTATTGTTCAAGATAGAGATTTAGCTACTAAAGAATTATTAGACTCTTTAGGTGGTTTAAGCGATTACTGCCTTAGTAGCTCTTTTACAGTTTCCCAGGAAAAAAGAAATACGAAAGAAACACTTTTAGAGCAATTTAAAAACTTAGTTCTGAGTACAATTAAAATAACTTTAGCTTCAATGGCTGAAATAGAATTATCTGAGAATTTCAACCTTTCTGATAACAAACCAATAAATTCAATCAATTACTCTAATGACATAGAAGGATTAATCATAGCCTATAATTATTTCATAATTAATAGCAACTGGAGTATTGAAAAGTGGAACACACGAACAAACAACCATGATTTTTTATTAGTTATAAAAAACATAGAAAAAGTAAGTGATAATCTTGAGAAATTTTTAGAAAATGATGATATAAAAATAAACATATTACTTGAAGATTTAAATTTACTACACATTTTAATAATTGATATTTATGACTATATATGTAGTTATAATACAAATCACAATAAAAAATTAAGTAATAAGGTAATAAATATTTGTGAATATTGTTTTAGGGTTTGTAATACAGGAAAAATTTGCCATATTCATAAAACCTATAACTCTGAAAAAATGGAAGAATACACAACGGGTAGAAATTCATTTTTAGAATCTAGTGAAGACCTTAAAAATTTTCATAATGATTATAAAATATTCAGAGAGCTAACTCATGACAACAATATATCATTGATGAGTTCTTTTGCTATTGATGATGGATTTGGACCAGAAGTAAAAAAAATTAAAACAGACGAAATTCTGCACAGAATAGTTATTGTTATTAGAAGCCGAGTTTGGAATCAAGAGTTAAAAAATGTTTTAAGTAGTAATTTTTCTAATATTTTCCCTAATATTTATCATTTAATTGAGCCTAATTTTTCTTATTCTAATAGCTTTGATCAATTTGTAGAATTATCCTATCAAGATAAAAATCTGAATAATATTTACGACCGTTCAAAACATCCTTTTTGGTTCTTAAATGCTTTAACAATTGCAGACTGCCTAGAAGTTGAAAGGAAAAATATAGAACAGAAAAAAATTGAAATCGCAGCTCGTGATGCTCGCTATTTCGAGAAGAAGAAAACAATGACTTATAAGCAAATTGTAGATTCTGAAATCGAAGAAGGTCACATGATTTTAAAAGAGGGAGAAACTAGAAAAGGGAAAGAGAGTAACATAAAAAAAATCATTAAAAGAATGAATAAAGAGCTTGCTCAGTCTTTAAAAGCATAAAGAGGAAGCTTCTGAAGCTATGCTTTCAACTTCAGAAGCTCTAGTTCGATAAGAATTGACTGTATTTATTAATAAATAATACCTATAAGGGTTAAGGATTAAGGATTAAAAACAATCTCAACTTTTCGAAAATTTCTTTCAAAAACATATGAGTCCAGATCAGATAACTCCTTTACCCGCCCCATCTTATAAACTGCATCTAAGGTTCTTTGGTCAAACACATCATCACCACTTGACTTAGTAAGTTGGACTAAATCAATTTCACCTGTCGGTAAAAAGAAAATTGATAACTGAGCTTTAATTCCAGTTTCCATAAATGGTGGGCGAATCCATCTGGAACGTATACGCTGGTGTATTAGGGATGACATAGATTTCAATATTTTGACTTCATCAGCATTTTTTTGTGCATCAATAACTGATTTATCTTTGTTTTTTTTGTTTGAATCATTGCTAATATTCTCACTATCGTTGTTTGATGTTAACAATCGATCAAAGTATTCTTTATTAGCTACAGCTTGCAGAGACTTCACATTGTGAAACAGCATGTAAGGCGGTTCAGAATTATTTAATATATCGCCTCTATCTCCAATGGATGATAATTCAATTTCACACTCATTTAGTAAGCTTGAAATTGCAATCATTGACCCATCTAATAGAAATTCAATTCTTTGATATTCACCTGTTTGGTTTCTTACTTCAAACAAGAATGAGCTACCTCTTATCATCTGCTCTAATACTGGTGCTATAGCACTTGTTGGAGCCTCAACAGCTAAAAAATCAGAAATATCGATATACCAACGACTTTTTTGGGCCTCATAACTATCAACACGATAACGTGTATTAACGAGCTTCTCAGAAAAAATAAAATCGGTCTTAGGGATGAATACAATCATTCTTACAACTGAATCTATTTTATTGCAGCTCACTAAGATTGACCCTTCATTACCACTTGCATGAGTACTGGTTCCTGCATTGTAAGAAACCACATCAGTAAAGGGATCAATTGTTTCGGACTTATACCACTTAGCATAAGAGGAACTTATAGAAGTGATTATTATTAATGGCAATAAGACAAGTTTAAGTTTGTTTTTTAAGATCATTGATTTTCCTTATCTATTCGATCTAAAAGTAATCCATTAATTAGAGAGGCACTTAGGATATATGTTTTCTCCTACACTCCATAGCCCATAACAAAATTTAATATCCCACTAGCTTTAATACTCAATTAAATTTCATCTTTCATTTTTAGCTTACCAGCATTAATTAATAGACATAAAATGTAGCACAGGTGTAGCACAGACATAAAAAAACCCCAGAAGTTAGTTTTCACTAACCGCTGAGGCTTTGTCATATGGTGGGCCTAGAGTGACTCGAACACTCGACCTGCCGATTATGAGTCGGACGCTCTAACCAACTGAGCTATAGGCCCTAAAACGGTCGCCATTATATCGAGCTTATTTGTTTCTGC
>MAAB01001374.1_pt1 | contig 25629 bp, 22 predicted proteins | sample 1115991 | NCBI WGS metagenome assembly MAAB01 (sample SAMN04961124, study PRJNA320927) | seawater metagenome | isolation source: sample BD02T18 sea water enriched with oil for 18 days | place: USA:Gulf of Mexico | collected 2013-07-27
GCTATCCCGTTATTGCCATACCATCAATGTTAATGTTGGCTGGCCTTTTGATTTATGTGACGAAGGTGATTAAGGAATTAACAGGATACAAATTTACGGAGTTAATGATCCAACAGTAAGCTTTTAGCGGGGTGCTGAAGTATTGACAGAACTCACTTCTTAGTAGGTAAAAATCAATGCTCGATAGTAACCATAGACATATCTTTTAAAGCAGAGTACATGGTTGATGTTAAATAATTGGTTAATGAAAGAAGAGCCGTTTAAAACTCCTAGTCAATTTTACTGCCCAACTTTGCTTAAAGTAAAACTAGCAACTAAACTGTCCGTAAAGTACGTCAAAAACGGACAGTGTAATGAATGATACTCACAAGGCAGTGGCTTTAGATAAAGCCAAACAAGTCGCACCAACCAGTAAAAAACGGACAGTACCAATTCGTGGTAAAACAACCAAGCCGCGTGATTACCTTACTAAAGATGAAATAAAGCGATTAATAGTACAAGCGAAGCTGGGGCGTAATGGTCATCGTGATGCAACCATGATCACCATGGCGTTTCGTCACGGCCTTCGTGTAAGTGAGTTGGTTGGCTTGTTATGGTCGGACATCGATTTTACTACGGGCAGAATACATTTAAGGCGAGCTAAGGGCTCAAATGACGGTGTTCACGTAGTACAAGGCGATGAACTTCGTATGTTAAAGAAGTTGCAACGTGATAGCGGTAATAGTCATTATATGTTTATTTCAGAGCGTGGTGCGCCGATTAGCACCGATGGCTTTCGTAAAGCGATGAACCGTTGGGGCATAAAATGTGGTTTTGAGTGGTCAATCAGCCCACATGCATTATGCCATGGCTGTGGTTATCACTTGGCAAACAATCAAATGGATACTCGTTCTCTGCAAGAATGGCTTGGCCATAAAGATATATCTAATACGGTACGCTATACCAAGTTAGCCGCTAACCGTTTTGATAAAACTAACTTTAATTGGTAACCGTTAAAAACAAGGATAGTTATGACGTCTATAATAAATCGTGTAACCCAAATGGGCTCAAAGTGTGTCGTTGTGGAATATGTCTATATTTTGTCTTTTATGATTGAGTAAAATTCAAGATAAGCCAAGACATCATATGCTGATGTCTTTCCTCACGAGAGCATCGCATTGTCATCTACAATATTGATCATCCTTCATCACCAGCATCGCCAATATAGATGACTTCGCCGGTCACACAGCTTATCGCAACAATGGTGCTTGAACGTAAAGCGAAACTGGGCATTTCAAGGTAGGCGATCCAGCATTCTTTGATGTTACCTGATCCTATAATGTAACCATTCGGCTTTGGGCAGGTGATTTCAAAATAATGTTCAATATGGCTGATAGGGTATGTCATTTCTCGCTGGGAAAGTTCTTCCTGTGCGATTTTCTTTGCATCTTGACGAGAAACGGGGAAGTTAACCATAGGTTAAAGGATCATGATTTACATTTGAATTTAGTATAGGCGATAGTCGGTATATTAGCTTTAAAAGACGAACAGAGCTTTTTGATAAACATGCCTGTCAAGAGGTATTGCATGCTGCTTAATTGCATCATTCTGCAGGTTTTATCAGCCTTATTAGTCTGTCATGACGGGCTTGCCCAATATAAGTTCGTGACATGATTATTAGCAGGTTCACCATCTTTATGCCGGACTTGGCAATGATTTATCGGGTTATCGTTTTTAATAAACTTAAGCGCGATAATACGTGCGACGTAAAAATTGTATGAATACCTGTCAATGGATACACCGAGGGTTTTAGTACCGTTGCGCTTTGTTCTTAATTTGTATTTATGTTTTGGACCATTACTGCCTTTGCCAATAGCACCACTATAGACATTCCCTTCTTTATCACAGTCAATTCGACCTGCAGCTAACAGGGATAAAATCACCTTATCTTTTTCTCGACGCTTAACGTCTTGTTGGGTTTGACCTTTTGGGGTATTAAGTGCTCGGTCGACAGACCAGTCAGAGCGTAAGCGTTCGTCAACGAGAGAGCGGTGTAGCCCAACGTGCTCAGCCCATTGCGTGAGCGTTTTTTGTTCTCCGTTGTAGTTTATCATGTGATTAGCACGTGTATTGTTTGCCTGCTCTTTTTGGGTCGCCCAGCGACAATTATCAGGCGAGTAGCCTTTGTTATTATCGATCCTGTCGAGGCTATGGACATGACTCGGGGCGTAGCCCATATCAGCAAAAAAGTGTTCAAAACGACTCCAGCGCTCACAGACTTGAATACCCCGGCCACCATAATGGCGATACTGTGGGTGATCAGGGTTGTTACATCGACGTTTGGCATCTTTTAAGGCGTGATATTCTTTGGTGGTCGTCATGCCATGGGAGGTTTGATCCCAACCCTTGCGGCAGCCACATGATTTAACATGGCCAGAGCACACAAGGTTCGCCTGTTTTTCAACGAGCTGATCACATCTGCAGCGCCATTGCCATAATGAGAGTCGAACAGGTTGTAGCGCTGTGAGATCGTGAAAAGTATCACCTGTTTTTACATGGTATTTTTTTGTCATGATGGCGTGTCTCCGTCATATGGGTTAACTGAAGGGGCTTCCCCCGTAGATGAGGACGAAAACCAAGACAGTGCTATCAAGCTGTGGAGCTCAGTGACGGCCTGAGGATGATTGTGTCCTGTGATAAAACTGTTTAGCCAGTTGTCAGTTACCGTGACTAAGGCGTTATCCGGCACCACTAACTGTTGCCAGTCACACGATTGAAGTGCCTGATCAAAGTGCTCTTGTTGCAGTCCTTGGCGCGTCAGCTCCTTGTACTCAGGTAACTGATACCAGAGCCATAATATCTCCCGAAGTAGGTCTTGAATGGCGGTAAATTGCGCGTGTAATTTATTTTCCTTGGCGTGTAACGGTAAGCAGGTCAAGGGTAATCCTGTTTGTCTGGCAAGCTGCTTTGCTTGGGCACAGCCCAGATAAAATTGACGGATGCGCGGGTGATCTACTCGGCATTGCCACAACGCGAGGATTGTCCCAGGTAAACAATGCAACAGGCGTAAGGGGAGCAGCTCTGCCAGCGCTTGACGTTGAATTTGGTAGTGTGATCTGTGTTCAGGTAATAACGCCCCGGCGAAGGTTGTCGGAACTGCACGTTTTCGAACGCAGGATGGTTTGAGGGTATCACGAGCTTGACGAAGGTTGTCAAAGATCACAGGAAGGCTCGCATGGTATTGTTGGCATTCCATCACATGACGCAGGGCAAGCAAGGCGCTATGGTGGCTACTGAGTTGACAGAGCAGTTCGGTTATATCCTGCTCCGTCTGACTTATTTGCAACGCGGTTTGTTCGATCGCCTGTGTCCAACGTTCAAACCTTGAATAGGCTCTGGGACTGGCTTTATCGTTAAGGTAACGTACAGCTGCTTGACGTAATTCAATGGGAAACATATTGTCGATACCGAATAAGCGATCTAATTGTGTACCGGCTATCAATACAGCGCAGGTTTTACCATTGAGTGGTCCTTGGGTGATCAGCTTAGCCAGATCGGGTGTCTTAGTCATCATCGTGTTGTCCTTGCAGTAAACATTGCAGCTGTGTTAACTGGTGTTGCTGTGTTTGTTGGGTGAGGATCTGCAGTTTTAAGGTCAGCAGTGCAGTTTCCTGTTGTAGTTGTTCACCATTAATGGCACCCGCTTGGTAACGAAGTTGTAAGTGTTCGATGGCTTCAAGCAGGTGCTCAGGGTTCAGTTTGATCACAGTTTTGTTTCTCCCGATGGCACGACGATCGGTTGGGTCGCGACAAATTCCATTTTAAGCTCACTGAATATTTTCAGGCGATAATCCAGTAATTTTGTGGTGTCGAGTTCACTGAAATCGCGAGCACTAAGGATCCCGTCCAGTTGTTTGAGTAGTTCACCCAGCTGGCGAATGCGGTGTTCTTTGAGTAAAAAGAACTCGTCTTGGAGGGCTTCTAATTCAATGGCGCGGGCCGAGGCAATGTCGAGCTCTAACTGTTTATGCCATTCACACAGGGTACCGACACTCATGTTTAAGGCGGCGGCGGCTTTTTTTAGACTCACCCCTTGGGCGCGTAGCCGAATAAATTCGTGCTGTCGCTGGGCTTTGCTGTTCAGCTGCTTACCGAGTGTTTGAACATCTAAGCATTGGGTCATTGGCTCACGTCCTTTGAAAGGTTTCTCGGGAATATTTCCCTAGCTAACCGTCGAGTATCTAGGCTCAGTATAGGTGGGCTTTTAAAAGACTGTCAACGTTGTTTTTACCTTAATTTTCAATAACTTCCCTATTGGTCTACGTTGGACGTTAGTGACCTGTTATTATTTTATCGACGGGAATGAACGCCCCCATATAACGACTTATGTTGGCCGCTTCATGACGTCGTCTACCGGCAACGAGGCGGCACCATCAATTTAGGCTGTGCCACAACAGACATCTGTCGGGTAGGCGATCAATCTGGGTGTCACGCGGGTGTCGACTAACTGATAGCAGTATCGAGATTGTTGGTCGAGCCATTGGCTGTGGGTGATCAAGGCACTGAGTCGTATGACATGGGCCTGCGAATCCAGGTACGCTTCGGCCACTTTGCCTAAACTGTGATTGAGTTGGCGCTCGGCGATCATAAAATCGACCCCTTGCTCCGCCCAACAGTTACGGGCGCATTTGCGTAAATCATGTGAACGCCATTGACCCTTGCTTACCCCTCGTATGCCTCTAATTGCAGAGCGTACCGCCAGCGGCCTTTTTTCGTTCGCGCTCGGTAATAGATAGGGCCCCTGATACTGTCGTTGTGTTAAGTACTGTTGCCATTGTTGTAATAGCGTCACTAACAGCGGGGGTAAGGGCAGGGTATGGGCTTTGCGCGTTTTGGTGGTATCGGCGGGTAAATATAAACGAGCAGGAGGGTTGAGCTCAAGATGCTGCCATTGAATGGCACAGGTCTCCCCAATACGGGTACCTAAGGTTAATTGTAAGAGGCAAAGGACTTTAATGGGAAAGGGGGCTTCGCGTAATTGGCGCAGCAAGGCCGGGACATGAAGTGGTTGTAGGGCGGAGCCTTTGGGTTGACGACGTACTCGCCCAAAGTCACTGAGGGTGATCGTCGCCATGGGATCCGTGGTGAGCCGCTGCATGGCATGGGCACTATGACAGGCGGCTTTGAGGATCTGCAGTATTTTACTCACCGTTGCCGGCGCTAAGCGCTGATGGAGCGGGATCATGAATTGAGTTTCAAGATGGTAATGATCGAGCTCGGCTATGGCGCAATGGCCCAGTAACGGCGATAAATGACACCGAATGGCACTGAGTATATCTTGCTGACGTCGATGACCGCAGTGACCTGAGACACTTATTTTAGCGACATACCAGTCGAGCAGCTCAGCAACGGTCGTTAATCGTTCGGACTGAATGCTGGCGGTGCGTTGTGACGCTAAAGCGATCAGCGCCTCGGCGACGCCCGCATGGGCTTGACGACTATTACATGCCGGCCATGTGGCAACGTGATGCCATAGTCCATCGGACCAGATCAGCCAGCTGCCGTGCTCTCGATCTTTGTGGTAGCGTAACTTGAGTTGCGCGTTTTGGCTTGAGCGTAACTCAGAAATTGAAAGCTTATCAGCATGGTCACGAATGGCTTTATCGGTCATCGAAATGTGGATTAACATGGGTATCACCTTATTGTTTTGTCGTGTTTGGGAGAAGCGATTACTGATGTCTGTCAAGCTCACAAGTCGATTTGCCCTACTGACAAACCCGACATTTGCTTGAAATCACGTAAATGTCGGGTTTGTCGGCGCGTATTAACCAGTGTAATCTGGGTTTACTCGATAAACGGTGGTAGTTTTGGTGCCTGTGGGCTCCTTGGATGCGAGCAAATAATGGTGCTCGACTAAATGGTTAAGTGCTTGGTCTCGATCCGCTGACATGTTTAATCCCGACCAAGCTTTATTACGAATATCGGATTTGGTAAAGTTATCCCGATTGAGGTTACGCAATAAACTGGGAATTTTTGCGAGTAATGCGTTTGCTGCTTGGTAGGGATCTTGACCAATGGTTCGGATCCGGCGTTGATGCGCTTCGAGATAATCAATCCATGTTAAAGCTTGTTGAAACGCCTTAAGTGACACGGCGGAAGGAACTGTGTCACTCTCCCCACTGGCGAGATGAAATAGCAGGGATAACTTGGCCACCAAGGCTTCCCACTTTCCGAAGACGGCTTGTAGATCTGGAGGAGACTGCTGTACTTTGTCGTGCCATGCACAGGCCCATGTGGTAAATTCACGTTGCGCCTCATCATCAAAACGATAAATTTGTGGCTCTTGAGTGCTTTCAAGCTGGCTTAATGAATACAAGAAAGCATAGATATGCTGCTCTGCTTCTTTGTCTGGTGCGATATCGGTGTATTTACCCCCGAAGTCAGGATAGATGGCAAGTTGGATACGCTCAAACAAACCATCATTCCCTTTGCCTTTGGCCCGGTTAACTAATAGCTGCTTAAGTTTGTCGGGCTGAATGGTGCCCATTAAGGATAATAAGGTGTTCTCGGCTTTACGCTCGTCTGCACTAATTCGCGCCTGCGTATAAGTATTTCCTAAACCTTCAAAACATTCTAAATAGAATGAGCGTTCTTGGGCACAATCATGCTGCTCCATACGCGCTAACCAACCGCTTAATTCATCTCTAAATAACAGTGTGCCCATCGGGTGATGTGACAGAATTTCGACCATCTTCTCCATGGTGGCATCATTGACGACAAGCTGTCGTTCCTGGGGAGGTGTAAGTTGCTGATCGTGTATCGAACGGAGGATCTCTTGCGCATCGTTTAAATTTTGAGCATCGCTTAAGTCTGGTGTATTAATTTTTTTCTCTGCTTCTCTTCTTGCTGATTTCGCCGTCAGTTCATAGAGATCTTTTTTTGCACGGTACTCTACTAGTTCCTGCTCATAAATCGGATCAAAGTGTTCACGTTTGATTTGATGCAATAACTTTATGATCTCTTTGGCGATAGGGCTCTTCTTAGCGCTAGGTGGCCCGATCAGACAACCCCATAGGGTGAGTGGTACTTTCCAGCCACTATCCTTGGCTTTGGGTTGCATCACCATACGGCCGCCAATGAGCGAGGCTATCACAATGATCACCGTGACCGCAGCGAAATCGAGTGACTGATTGTTCATTCGGTGTGACAAGTTGCAGACAAATGCTATCAAGTTTTTAGGGAGCATGTCGGGCAACATGGGTGGTACCGGAAACAATAAGTCATCGAAGGGAATGATGGTTGGGAGCACCGACTGGCGATCGAGCAAAGCTTGGTCAATATCACTAGCGGCCGATGGAGAGCTATTATACCAATCATCAAAGTCATTGGCTTCGGCCGGTAAGTCATCGGGCGGCATAAAATAGGGCACGCCCGTTGCTTGTAATGCTTGTTCAACTCGTAGAATGATCCCCGTAGCGCTGATATTACTTTTTTTGCCAGCCCTTTTGGCTTCACGATATTTTGCTTTATCGTTGTCACACGCAACACAGAGTTTTTCACTAAGGCCTTTGGCTGACAGATAGCTGATCAGCTTGCCCATGTTCCCTGCATTGAGTGCATTGAGTACTGAAATCTTCTCTTTCCCATAAAAGGACAACGCCTCAAAGAGGGCCGCTGCTTTGGTGAGTGACTCGGCAATAATGATTTGATCGGCGGCATCTAAGTCTGGGTTACCAAAGCAGCTAAAAACGGGCGTGGTGATACCCGAGATCAAGGTGATTTTCTCTGGGCCATCTAACCATGGCTTATCAAGGATTGCTTGATATTGGATGGGGGCGGGATTGGTATAGGTGCGGAAGGGGTATAATAAGCATTTAGACAAGTTAACCTTCTCCCCTTCTGCATTGTAGAAGCTTAGATGTTCGAGGAAGCGTACGTCATGCTTTACTAGTAACGCCTGGCTGCTGTTGTTTAATTCTTTGCGTTTAATGTAGTTATGACCCGCGAGGTCGCAACTCCCTTGTTGATGTTGCGACGTGATATAGGTGATCTTTTCACTGGGAGTCTTGGGGACAAGAGCAACAACAGTGCTCATAACAGGTATATTTGAATGCGATTCCATTTGCAATTACCCCTTTGTTGGGTTTATAAAAGTTGTCTTTATTGGGTGTGTAAGCGTTGTGACGCTTAAGTATTTGCTAGGTACGTATAAAGTAGCTGAACTTCGCTTTTGAGATTCAAGCGTTACTGTCTTTACCCTAAACGCGAATTCCTCCAGGCTTTCAAACGCTTCTTGTTCAAAGATCAATAAGGATTCAGCTGGAGTGCCGCTGTTAAGCTGCATATATGTAATGTGTTTGGAGGTGGTAGTCATGCTATTTTTCCCCTTTTTTCGAGGCATTTAGCATTGCCTGATGGGAAGGAGATAAGGCGCTGAACGCGTTTTCTCTCGCTTGTATAAGTTGATTGACGAGGGTTTTTAGTTCGGAGTCATTAAGTCCTTTAATGTACGCGGCCTGCATTACTTCAATTTGATCATCGGGCCACGCCACGCATCTTTCGCCCATAGACAGAGGAACAGGAAAAATTCCAGCATTGATTTTGTTATGTAGGGTACTTTTACTGAAATTGAAAAGAGAAAGTAGCTCTTTTTTACGAATAAATGTGATCATGAGGTGCTCCAATATGATCTAGTGTCCTAGATCTATATAGTTAACGAGCACTCATGCGCAGGTATGAATTAAATTGTTTTATGTCACCCAATGGTCTTTTTAGACATGTTGGATAACATTGGTGAACAACAACGTTTGCGTTGCTGTTGCCTATATATTAAACACCTTTATTTGCGGTTGTAAAGCCTAATTGATCTATATTGGACTATAAATATCGGACACTCAGCTTGGGAGAACATTATTATGGTCGTATTATGTTCCTCTTTCAAATGTTGAAAAGTCAGCGGGAAATGGCAGCTTAATCTTCCTATCAAAAAAGACGTTGCTATTGTCGAATAACCAAGGAATACAGGGAAATGAAGATGGTTGGCTTTTATATAACGGCTTGTTATATCCGTCGATTTTTGTGTGTTTTAAAGGGTAATATTTTACGCTGTTTGATTATCTGAAATTTTGAGTGATATTTTTTTAAATTATTTTTTATTTGCTACATGATGTTTACCATTATTTCACCTTCATTTGTTGCTTTGGGGTGAAGTGGCGTAAAAATATACGGCTAAACTGAAGTCTTAAATTAAAGAATACAAATGCAAAGGAGTAAGATTCAGTACCTTTTCCCAGTATGATTTGTGTGATGGGTGAGTTTTGATTAGTAAAAATCACACCAAGTAAACCAATCAAATTATATAGGGATTCAGGTTCTCAACTAGGGAAAACGGGAACTTGCTAGCCCTTGTGCGTCAAGGCCTCCATACCAAACAGCCCTGTGAAGGGCTCAATTCCACGTTATACAACAAAAGAGGAAGCTGAATATGGCTGAAGTTGAAGCGATTAAAGAGCTTGATTCTATCAAGCTAATCAGTCACTTATTGGAAATTAGATGCAGTAAGCAAATGTCTGATATTTGGAACATTGGCTTGAACCTAGCATTACGAATATCTGACTTGCTGTCAATAAAATTTAGTGACATTCAAGACGACCGATTAGTGATTAAAGAGTCTAAAACTGGCAAACAAGCCAACATTAAATTAAACACCAAAGTAATTAAATACATAAGGAGAATTCAACAAGAGCACCCAATGCATATTTACTTGTTTCAATCGTACCGAAACCAACAGGCAATTAACGCAATGCCCAAACCACTATCAAGACGCTCAGTAACTAAAGCATTTTCACTGGTGGGTGAGGAGCTGAAGCTTAACCTAGGAACTCATTCAATGCGAAAAACACGAGGCTACCATCTATACAAACAAACTAAGGACATCGGCAGGGTTATGAAAATGTTGCGTCATGGTTCAGAGGGTGTGACGTTGAGGTATATCGGTATAACACAGGACAATATTGATAAGGACTTTGTTGAATTGGAAATCTAAATTTTGAAGGGGTGACGCCCTTTATTTTTTTGAACGTTGAGTGAAAGGCTAATTTTTTTACTAGTTCCAGTTAGAACTGATACACGCGCTTTTTATGAAAATTTGGCTAGTGGAGAGATGGATTTATTAAGGGTAGGATTAAATTCAAGCTAAATGGTCATGAAAAAAATCCAACTCCATTCACTAGCATGGTTTGTGTTATGGGCTCTGATATAAAGCTCAATATAAGAACAATAAGTAGAGATAGCCTAAAGTAAAAAAGCAATAATCGTCTAGGTTGGCGATAGCCTAGACTTTATGCCGTTTAAATATTCTACATCTAAGTGGAATTGCATGTGATCCTTACAAAAACATACATTGACCATTCCGCAATTTTCTCATATTCTAACTTTGTTCACATTTAGAGATATAACGATGAGTGACGAAATATTAACAATTCAAGAACTTGCAGAGTATTTAAAGCTTAATGAAAAAACGGCTTATAGATTAGCAGGGGAAGGAAAACTACCAGGCTTTAAAGTGGGTGGTTCATGGCGCTTTAAGCGTGAAGATATAGAAGCATGGATAGAAGAGCAAAAAGCTTAGGTATAAGCATTGTACTTATTCATGGTAAAGAATTAGCCAAGCTTATGTTGCGCTACAACATAGGCTGTGAAACGAACAGATATTTCACCTGAAGAAAATCGACGAAGAATTTTTGAAATATAAATTTCAATAACGAATTTAAAAGAGAATATAATGAATATTTTACAATACGAATCAAAAATCTGGGCTACTGCTGACTTACTTCGAGGAAGTGGAATTAAAGAGTCTGAATGGCCATCGTTTATGATGCCATTTTTCGCATTAGCCATGATTGAAAGCAGACTTATTCGTATGTTTGAAGAGCTAAAAATTGAAGTTGGTGAAGAAGCTTTTGATCAAATCCAAAAGGAAGATCTCTACGACCTGATTAAAGATAATGGGCAAGGTTATAATTCATATATATTCGAAAAAAATCTATCCCTTCAGGGAATTTGTAAAAATGATAAATCTTTTGAAACTGATCTTGATGGTTACCTCAAAGGGTTTGATGGTGAAACAAAAGATCTATTAGGTGTTGATGCCGGTGACGGAGAAAAATTCCTTGACATAAGAGGTGTAATAACCAAGCTAAAAGCCAAAAAAGTATTGCTTGGCTACACCAAATTGTGGGCAGAAATTGACTTAAAACCATTTAACAACTCTGAAATTACAACTCTCGAAGAGCATATCAAGCGTAAATGGGCTGATATCTCCGCGGAAACAGCAGGGGAACAATATACACCAGATGACGTCATCGCACTTATTAGTGAAATAGCCGCATCAAAAATTGAAGAGTCTGACAAACTCCTGAAAATCTACGACTGTACCTGTGGTGGTGGCAACATGCTATTTGGAGTTGAAGACCGTATAAACCAAAAATTTAAACGCCTCACTCAAACCTATGGCCAAGACTGGAATGATGCTCTGTACGCGCTCGCAAAAATTGAGAGTCGATTTCGTCCAGATTCAAAAATAGAACATGGCAATACCTTAGTTGATGACAAATTTGATAACGAAGAGTTTGATGTGGTAATAGCTAACCCTCCTTATGGCGTAAGTTGGTCAGGTTATTCTAAAGACATTCAAAATGATAAAACTGGACGCTTCAAATATCTCCCAACAGTAGCTGACGGGCAACTTTTATTTATGCAGCATTTGATTTCTAAGCTCGACTCAAATGGTATTGCTGTAGTTGTTCATAACGGTTCAACCCTTACTAGTGGCAATGCAGGTTCACCAGAAAGTAACATCAGAAAATTGATGCTTGATCAAGATATTGTCGAGGCAGTAGTGCAGCTTCCTCAAAATGAGTTTTTTAATACTGGGATTAACACTTACCTTTGGATTTTAAATAAAAATAAAGAAGAGAACAAAAAAGATCATATTCTTCTAATAAATGCAGATAATAAATACAAACAACTATTCAAAGCTAAAGGTGATAAAAAGAGAGAAATTGACAAATCTAGCCGCTCTGAAATCATTGAAGTATTAAATGATTATCGCAATTCAAGCTTTTCTAAAATATTACATAAGGATAAATTTTGCTTTAATTCGCAATCTATTATGCTTACAGAGGTGGATGCCAATGGACTATATTTGGAAGGAAATATAGATTCTAAAGGGGCTAAATCTTTCAGTCTATCAAGCCAAAACCTGAATATTCAGACAAATGAAATTACTGAATATGATGACAATTACTCAAGCTTAAAAGAATTTTTTGAAAAAAAAATCAAGCCCGGATTGTCAAATTTAAATTTCAACGACGGCACGGTGATTTTAAAAATAGATGGGATAAACTACTCATACGATCAAGTTAGAAGATCCGTTGCAAAAGATTACCAAGGAAGTACAAGCTACATAGGTAATGGATACTTATATACAAAAGCAGAATTTAAAAAAGAAACAAAGAAAAAACCTGAAAGAATAATCATTACGGTCATAATACGCCCCCTTCAAACCAAAGACCAAGAGATAATTCCCTATATTAGAGATGAGAAAATAAACAAGGTAAACATAGAGTCTTTCATGAGAAAGTACATATTAAAGCCTTTTGAATATCTTGAAAATATAGTTGGTGTTGAGATTAACTTTAATAAAGTTTTTTACACACCAGTTAAAGCGAATGATTCTTGTAATCTAGTTGAAAAATTGAAAACTCTCGAATCAGAAATTACTAGTAGTGACAAGAATTTGTTTGATTTAGTTACTGGGAGTAACTCTGATGTAGAGTTAATTGATACCAATATTCCTTGGCTCGATAAGGCTCCTCGCACCTGGAAAACCATACGAGCGAAAGACCTATTTTACAAGGTTAGTCGCTTACCTCACAAGGGTGATGAAATAATTACAGCCTTTAGAGATGGACAGGTTACTTTGCGAAAGAATCGTCGGACAGTTGGTTTTACAAACGCGGAAAAAGAGCATGGTTACCAAAGAATTATACCAGGTGACTTAATTATCCACGCAATGGATGGTTTTGCAGGTGCCATTGGCGTATCTGATAGTACAGGCAAATCTTCACCAGTATATTCTGTATATAGACCACTTGATGATACGGTAGTTTACACACCTTATTTTGGTGTTTTATGCAGAGAAATGGCACTTAGAGGCTACATTTCCTCTCTAGGAAAAGGTATTAGGGAGCGCTCAACAGAGTTTAGAAACAAAGAGTTCTTGCGCCAACTACTTGTTTTGCCGCCATTTCAAGAGCAAGTTGAAATTATCAATAAAATAAAATCAAAGACGATAGATATTGATCGCTCAATACATAATTTTGAAGAAGCTATAAAATTATTAAAAGAATTAAGAACAGCCACAATTGCTGAATTCGTTTCCGGACAAGGTAATAAAGGACCTGGTAATGAATGAATTACAGTTACAAGATAAATTCTTAATACCGTTCTTCTGTAAGACACTTGACTATAAAGAGGTTAAAGCAAACACTGTTACTAACTCATTGATCATTGAAGAGGACCTTGAAGCATTTATTAGTGAAACGCCCCTCAATAAAAAGGCTTATGAGTCACTTTTAAAGAAATATAAGGGCAATAAATCACAGTTACTGCAAGAGATTATCGCTTTGATACAGGAGCGGATTGGCAGCAGTCGTAATATGGCGTTATTTATTAACGCAAATAAATCAATAACTCTACAAGGTATAAAACTCCATCTATTTTACCCTAGCGATAGCATTATTCACGGTAATGAGATGTTTAGCGAAAACATTTTTTCAGTTGTACAAGAGCTAGCATATAAGTTTAAGTTTCAGGGTGAACAAATATTCTCATTTCGGCCTGATATCGTGCTTTTTGTTAATGGTATTTACCTTGGTTACAGCGAGCTAAAAAACAACTACACCAGCCAAAGTGCCAATAAAAATGGCCGTGGTAAAGTTATTAAAGACTATTTTGAAGCAATAAAAGTTTACCATCAATATATTGATAGCAATAACATGCTTAGTGAGAATGAAAAGCTATCTCAGCGCAAAGACTTCCTAAAAGTTTTTGAAAAAGCTATTCATATTACCACCACTGATATTGGTGAAACCTACGTTATTCGAACCATTGCCGATTACTTTGACGAAATTTTAACTACTTGCCGTGAAGGTAAGTTTGATCGAGAAGAAATAGAAAAGAAGGCTCACAGTGTTTTTAAGCTCTATCCACTAATAAAACCAGACGCTGATAAAAAAAACAAACTGAAAGAACTATTTAATGCCTTATACAGCAAGTTCATGATTGAGAAAGAGATCCTTTATTACAACTTTATTGAACGTGATGTACATGTTAAAAAAGGGGTGAAGGAAGTCAAAAATGAACAGGGTTTTCTTATTTCCCCAAGGCCAAAGCAAAAATTTGGCACTGATAAGATCATGGCTAAGATCGATGAATTCTTAGATCATGAGCAAGAATCAGATTACTTTGAAAAATTACTTGAGAAGCAGCTGTCCGGTGTTAGTGAATCTAAAAAGGCTGAGCTGTTACAAAAGCGTAGAGCTTACTCAAATAACAAAAATGTATATTCACTGCTAATGCAGTATGCGGCAGGCTTTGGTAAATCGAACATCATCGGTTGGTCAGCGTTGCAATTGAAGGATTTGCTTCGTTCTGATGCTAATGGAAATATGAAGTATGTTTACGATAAAGTAATGATAGTTGTAGACCGTTTACAGTTGCGAAGCCAAATTGATTCATTAATGCTCAATATGAATATTGATAAGCGCTTGGTAGTTGAAGCAACCAATAGGAAAACTTTTCAATACGCCTTGGCCTCTGATAGTCGTATTGTCATCGTTAATTTACAAAAATTCGGTGCTGTTAAAGAGATGATGGGGACCGATGTATTAGAAAAACTAGCTAAAATGCGGATAGTTTTTCTAATAGACGAAATTCACCGCTCTAACAGTGGCGACCAACATGAAGATATGGTTAGTATTTTTGATGAACTACAAAGCCCATTTGATAGTAGTAAATACGCCGCTATAACCACCAAGAAAAATTTGATAGTCGGCTTTACCGCTACGCCAGATGACCATACGCTTGCAAGATTTGGTGAATTTAGCGGCTACGCTGAAAGTGAAAAACTATGGCGTCCGTTTGACAGCTTTACCATGAAAGAAGCGATTGAAGATGGGTTTATTCTAAACCCACTAAAAAATATTATTCCTGTCGCTTCTAAAATGATATTTGATTTACCTGCTAACAAATTAGCTGGATTTACTGAAAAAGATTACAAAGATATACCCAAGAAAAAAATCTACGAAGAACGTGAGCGTATAAATGCAAACGCTCATTACGTAGCAGATCTATTGGTGAAAGATGTTTACCGTCAAATTCGTGGTTATGGTAAAGCAATGCTTGCCGTATATTCCATTAAATCGGCTATAGTCTACAAAGAAGCAGTTACTAAATATTTTAATGAGTTGGTAAAACTACCTAAATATGAGAAGTACGCTGAAGCCCCTATTCATATTGTTTACTCTAGTAATCAAGATGAGCAAAGTGCTAAAGGGCTTAATGACGGACTGTCTGAAGATAAGGTACTAGAAAACTTTGCTCTAAAGAAAAATGGCTTAATAATTGTTGTAGATAAACTTCAAACTGGTTTTGACGAAAAGAAATTGCATACTTTATTTTTGGATAAAGAAATTCGTGGAATAAGTGCGATACAAACAATTTCACGTGTTAACAGAACGGCCAAACATAAAAATGACTGTAAAATTGTTGATTTCTCGTACAACAATGTAAATGTACAAAATATTAGAGATGCTTTTGAGCATTTCTCTGATGTTGTGGTTAGCGATTTTGATCCCTTTGGTGATAAAAAGATTCTAGATATACTCCTCGTTGAGCTTAATAAATCAGATACTTACGATAAGTTTTTCAATGTCTTTATGTCGATTTATAGAGATCCAGTTAAGCGAGAGCTCCCTGAATCTTATCTAGATTTTGAAAGCAGCCTTAAGAAGTATATTGAAGCCAACCCGAAAAGGACAGCTGATACGAAAGCTAAGGCTGGACAGTACTTTACAATTCTTAATCGCATCGAGTTCGTTATTGCACTTGACTCCAAATACAGTGAATCTAGTTTTCTATTTTTTTGGCGAAAATTCAACACGCTCTACAATATGCTACATCGCAGCGAAGACATTAAAGACTCAATTGAAGTTTATTTTGACAACCAAATTGGCATAGTAGAAGTAATTGCAGAGGAAACTAAAAAGAAGAAAAAGAAACCGACTGAAGTTGCAACAGGAACACTTCCTGGAGAAGGTGGACAATACGATATCCTTGCAATTATTGCCGCGCGAAACGAACAAGAAGAAAAGATTGGCTCTCTAATTACTGAATTTGAGTCGAAAATCACTGCTTTTTTTGAATATGTCCAAAATTCTTCAGAAGGTGAACGATTAATCGTTAAGATAAAATCTCATGTCACTGAAAATGAAATTTATGATGAGTTTTCAAAAATATATCGCCGATATCGAGCTTTATATCGTTCCAAAGTTGGGGATTACTTCTTTGTAGAAACAGCAGATTTAGTGGATAAATTATGTGATGACTTTGAAGCGACAATTAACGAAGAATCATTTGTTTATACGCTTGAGGCTCAATCCTATATTTATTTAGATACGGATGATTTTTCTATTGCTGAAATTGCATTTTTTAGGTTTGTTGAGTTTATTCAAAGCCTTGGCTTTTCGATAAAAAATCATGGCACATTTGTAAAAGGCTCATGGATAAGAAAGGGATTAGAAGCGATAAAAAGTATAGGTAATAGTGCTGAAGCTGAAGATATATACAGAAAAGGGAAAAAGGCACTAGAGTTAGCGGCAATTGACAAAGTTCAGTCTGAAGTTAACAAAAATAATGCGGAAGCTGCAGCTGCATTGTTTACAGCACTCAATGGAGTTGATAATGCTGCATTGACTATTGGCTCATTAATTCTAATAAAAATTAGTGTTAACGGTCAATCTCAAGCTATATCTCACGTGCTATCAACTGAACAAATTTTGCTTCTCGAAAGTAAACCTGAGCTTTTGAATCAACCATCTTTATTGCTGGAGTCGTTGGATCTATCATCAAGTGAAGCCAAACATTAACTTGCAAAGCTCAGGATTTTATAAGGTGTAGCTGTATGACAAACTTTGCATACCGATTATTGTTAACTATATCAGCAACGTCATTGTTGCTGATAATTTTTGCTGTACAAAAAGGTTTTACGGTTGGGTTTTTCTTTGATAAATGTACTTATTTAGTTCAACTGCCGAATGCAGTTTCTTATGCCCTTTATCTTTTCATTCCCATCGTTTTAACAGGGCTAAGTATATTTTTAAGTAAATTTCTTGGTAAGGATGAATTTAAGACAGGTGAGGTCGTTGCTATCGAACATGCGAATAATAGCTTTCTTCCAAGCTACTTAGGTTACTTCTTTGTAGCATTAAGTATAGGCAACTGGGAAACTCTGATTTTTATTTATGGTGTCTTGTTTGTTTTTACTTTCCTCTCGCAAGCACTCTACTTCAACCCACTGTTTCTGTTATTTGGTTTTGAGTTTTATAACATCAAAACGAAAAGCGGAGCAACAATATTTCTGATAAGCCGAGAACGCTATAAAACACCAAGTGACATAGTGATAAATAAAGCTTATAGAATCAATAATTATACATTTATAGAGCGAGGATAGTTCATGGATCAAGTACTGACCAAAGTAAAAGGACATAGCAAAAAGGCAATATTTAAATTGTTATCTGATCAAACACTTTTTGATGAGTTAATTATCACGGATGATGCATGTGTCGAGTACATTCCAGATCATAATTTGGATGAAGATTCCTGGTTTCAAATAGAGCAATTTAGTGAGCAACACTATTGTCTTGAAATACTAAAAAAGGATTTCGATTCTAAAGATTACGATGATTTACCTAAAACCAAGTTTAAAGATATAGCTCAACTATATGCCATTCAGGGGGCAAACTTTTATTTTCAGAAAATCACTCCCTCTCTGTTCGTTAGTAAGAAGATGATAGCATTTGGTGAAGCAGCTACGTTAGATAGTAGTGACAAGCGACTTGTTGTAAATGCATTTCCGGATGCTGTTTATTTTAAAAGTACCGATAAGTTAATCTTTAAGAGCTTAGCAACAATATCTAGTATTTTTAAAGGTATAGATGTGCTTTACAAAGAAGCTACTAATGAAGAAGTTGAAACCTTTCTTGAAGAAGATTTTATTGAACTCTCAGGTGATTTTAGTATCGAAAAAGTATCAAAGCCAAATCGCAAGAGAGTCGCATTAGCTATGGACACTCTTGCTGCTATGCCAGCTGAAGATAGGGACCAAATGTGTTCTTATATCCACAGTTACTGTGAGCAAAAGCTTAAGTTTGATAAGGATAATAGTAAGTTTGAGGTAACGACTGATGATGAACTTAAGTACCTGCTATATGGCATAGAGCAGCGGTTTTATACAACGACATTAGGTCACGAGAAACGCTTAGCTAATTCAGTTCAGGCGATGGACTAATTTAGATAGAATATGAGATCTCAAAAGAATTGCTAAATACATTAGTTCAATTTCTATTTTAGTAAAGACAAAGAATTTTTCATAAAAGCATATGGCTATATTGAAGAACATTATTAAGGAAAGTGTAGTATGCCATGGACAAATCAACACCTGAAGTGGCTAGAAGATACAGGTGATATGATAACTACAGCTTGTGGTAAACAAGCTCCTATTTATACTTTCAATCCAGATATGGCAGACGAAGCTACTTTGTCTGCTTGGGCAAAACATTTCAGAAACCATTATTGTGATGATAATGAAATTGATGACTTAAGGGATGGTACTGGACTGTCTAGAAAGGAGTACTTACTAAAAACAAAACTCCCTGTACAAAAGGTTACTGCGCCCCATGAGAAGACCGGTCCTGCTACTAGATCAGGAGATTTCACAGAAATACTTGTATCTGACTTTCTAGAGTTTAATTTAAATTACTGGGTCCCAAGGACTCGTTATGAATTTAAAGTGAATCCAAACTTATCTGAAAATGGTTCTGATGTTATTGGCTTCAAGTTTTCGGATGATGGTAAACCTAAGAATGATGAGTTAATGATTTATGAAGTTAAAGGGTCACTAACTGGGAATAAACCTTCAAATCGATTACAAATAGCAGTAAATGACTCAAATAAAGATCGCTTTAGAATTGCAGAGTCTCTTAATGCAATAAAGCAACGATTAAAATTAAAAGGACTTCAACAAGATGTACCTAAAGTGCAGCGTTTTCAAAATATCGGAGATCGCCCATACAAAGAAAAATACGGGGCGGCATCTGTTTTAACTAATACAATGTACTCTAATGTAGAATTGAATAAAACTGATACTACAGGACATGTTAATAACTCTGCTTTGAGTTTATTGGTTATCAAAGGTGATGCTTTAATGGATTTAGTTCATTTTTTATATCAGAGGGCTGCTGATGAAGCTTGAACGTAGCTCAAAAATATATCTATCTATTACAAAATCTAAAGCAAAAATGTATGAATTTGGTGTAGAGGAAGAACATCATATTAACTTAGCTATTGAACCTCAAAAGTTACTATTATTAACTATTGGGATACTCGGCGATTTATCCGCTATAGAGGCTTCTCATTTAGCGCAAGATGACAATGATGAAGAATATCTTGCTTTAAAAAGTCAACTGATAGATGTAAGCCAATATTTTGATTCTTTGAACAATTCAAGACTAGAAAGCTCATTATCTAATTATTTAAACCTGTTAGGTTCAGCCTCTTATTACTTAGCTGATATGCCAGGCAGCTCTTTAGTTTTAATAAAAGCTGTAGATTACGATATTGATGAACTCACACCTTCCTATATCGAAGGAGTATTAATTTGGCTGCTAAAGGGAGATTTAGAGCAAACCTGGTATGTTGTAGATAATTGTGATTTTGAAGGAGAGTTAGAATATTTTACATCGAGTATCACTAAGTTCTTCACACAAGAAGTTCCATTTGCCCAACTTGACGATGCAATAAAAAAACTAAGGAAAGTTGTATACGAGGGGGGGAATGATCGTGAACTGCTACTTGTTGATATTTTGGCTGCTGTAGCTAAGAGAAAGTTAAAATATTCATCGTTAATTTGTCTGCCAAAATATACTGGTTTAACCGTTGTGCTTTGGAAGGCAGCACTAGCAAAAGACAATTTCATAAAAGAGTTTTGGCCCGCACAGCGTTTGCTGGGTGAGAAAGGGGTTTTTGAAGGGAAATCAGCTGTTGTTCAGATGCCAACCAGTGCAGGTAAAACAAAATCAACAGAATTAATTATACGTAGCTCTTTTTTATCAAAAAGAAGTAATTTAGCTGTTGTTGTCGCCCCATTTAGAGCTTTATGCAGGGAAATAGCTGATTCATTTAAAAAATCATTTTCAGATGAAAATATTAAAATTAATGAACTACAAGATGTACCACAACTAAATCCTAATGATTTAGCAATGATTAACGACCTGCTGAATATAGAGAATGACGATGATGTTAGTGAATCTGTTATTGTATCAACACCAGAGAAACTTGTTTATTTACTACGACATGAACCAGAATTGGCTTCTAATATAGGTTTATTGATTTTTGATGAAGGTCACCAGTTTGATTCTGGTTCTAGAGGTATTACTTATGAATTATTACTGGCCTCCTTAAAGACTAATATCCCTGCTGATTCTCAAATAATACTTATTTCGGCTGTTATGTCTAACGCTGAAACCATTGGTGATTGGTTGTATGGTGAGAATGGAACGGAGGTTAAAGGTACTCATTGCTTACCTACAATTAGATCTACAGCATTCGCTAGTTCAACAGGTAAATTACAATATATAGATAAAGAATTCGTAGGAGAAAGAGAGTTTTTTGTTCCTCGAATAATAGAACAAGTAAATTTAGGCACTCGTGGTACAGAAAGTGTTGATCGAATATTTCCAAAAAGAGGAGATAATTCGGCTGTATCTGCTTATCTAGGTATAAAATTGGCTCAACAATCGCCAACCGCTATATTTTGTGGAACAAAAGCAATAATTACATCCATTTGCAAAACGCTTGTAGATCATTATTCAAGAGGCTTGGCAATACCACCTCCTTTATCTAAAAGTGACCAACAAGAATTATCAAAAATTGCAAGTTTAAGCCGAAAGCATTTTGCAGATAATAGTATATTCCCTGAAGCTATAGATTTAGGTATTTTACCTCATGGATCCAATATTCCAAATGGGCTTAGAGTTTCAGCTGAATGGTCAATGGAGAATAATAAAGCTTCGCTAGTTGTTTGTACTTCAACATTAGCTCAAGGTGTGAATCTTCCAATTAAATATTTAATTATTTCAAATACAGCTCAGGGTATAAATAAAATATCAACGAGAGACTTTCATAACCTTATAGGTAGGGCTGGCAGATCAGGCTATCACACAGAAGGTAGTGTTATTTTTGCCAATACAAAGTTATATGATGAACGACTTACATGGGTTGGAGATAAAAGGTGGCAAGAAGTAAAGGCACTTTTAGACCCTTCCAATTCAGAGGACTGCGTAAGCAGTCTAAAGCTACTGATTGAACCAATTATAGTTGGTAATAAACAATTGAAAGCTATTAAATTTATAAAAAATCCAACCAAGTATAGAAAGCTTTGCTTAAAAGCGGCAAAAACAGATGGGATAACAGGGCAAGATTTAAAGGATTTATTATTTAACTTAAATAGTAAACAGAAGACAATTAATGCCCTTGAAAGCTATATGATGTCTTTTCTGAAAGACGCATCAAACGATGATAATGAAACTGTATTTTTAGATTTGGCTGAAGGAACATTGGCTCATCATTTGTGCTCTGAAGAAGAGAAGCCCTTACTCATCGAAGCTTTTGAATTGATCTATCAATCTGTAATGAAAGTTGAACCAGAGAAACTATCTTTTTACGGTAAAGCACTATTAGGAATAGAAGACTTAATATTAATTGAAGAATGGTTAGAAGAAAACTATGAACATTTGTGTTCTCAAGAAGATATATTTGAATTATTTAAGTGTATTTGGCCACTGCTGTTAGATGTATGTAGAAATGAGCTTCTTGAAAAATTGAGCCCTTTGGAGATGGTTTTAGAATCGTCGTGTTTATGGATATCAGGGGCAAGTTATAGCGAAATATTTAACTTTATGGATAAGCAAAAGATTAAATACCAAGCAGGAACACAATCCCGAAAAGTCAATATGGATCAAGTTGTTAAATATACTGATAACACGTTAGGTTATGATGCAATGTTAATCGTAGGTGCATTAGCTGACTTATGTAATGGTAAATATAAAAATGAAGAATTAGAAGAATATCTTAAACATTTGCAAAATAGCTTAAAGCTTGGTTTATCAGATAGCTTTGAACTTTGGTTGTACTCAAAAGGTTATGTAGACAGAGAAATATGTAAAACATTATCAAGATCTTTCCATGAATCAGGTGTCGATATTAGTAATTTTGAAGGCAACATATTAGATAAAAACAGTGAATTAGTATCTAGTGTTATGTCTGAAATGCCAACGTATTTTTCAAGTATACAAGTTAATTAGTTAGTGTTAATAAATGAATTTAATAGAGAATTAAAATGTTTTTAAGAGACGAAGATATTAAAGCTCTCATTGCTACTAATGCGATAGAGAATGTTTCAGATATGACTTCAGATGAAGATGGGAGTAAATCTCCAATTCAACCATCTTCATTTGACGTTTCCATAGGAAAAATTTATGTCCCAGGAAAATTCCCTGAAGAGCTAGGTGGAGTTGAAAACCCGTTAACAAAAAATCATACATTAGCCCCAGGCGAAACAGCTATAGTTGAAACTGCTGAAATTTTACATTTACCTGAAGATGTTGGTTCATTTGGCTTTCCTCCTACCAGTGTATCAAATGTTGCCGTTTTAATTACTAACTTGGGTCATATTGATCCTGGTTACGACGGTACTATTCGTTTTACTTTGGTAAATATGGGAAAGAATGCATACTCTTTAAAGGCAAGAGATGTAATTCATACTATGCTTTTCTTCAAGCTAAATGAAGCTCCTAAGAAATGCTTTCGTGATCGTAATCCTAGTATATCTACAATCAATGGTCTACAAGGGGTTAATGCAGAACTTTTATCTAGTTTGAATACTGATTTTCTTAATGTAGGTGAAAGGGCAAGTAACGCTGCAAAAATCGCTGTTAATAAACAAATTCCTCGGTGGAGTATGCTTACTACTATAGCAGTAGCTTTGATTGCAGCAGGTTTTAATTACAGTAGCTTTAATTCAAAATTAGATGCTTTTGATAAGAAAATTGAACAAAAACTTTCATCTATAGAGTTAGAAGAAAAAGTAAAAGAGCTTACAGAGAAAGTTGATAAATTAACTCAAGAAAAAAACAAATTAAAAGATAAGGTAAAGAAATAATAAAATGAAACCTCGCATTTCTATTATCGCAAGACCTAATATTGATTGGCTAGCAATAGAACGTTTTATAGACGATGAAAATACAACTTGGAAAAGAACTGAGGATTCAACAAATCCAGAAGAGCTAATTGAGTTCTCCGGACGTATTTGCTATATGTCCTTTGGTAACAAGCAATCACCAAGAACAAACCAAGAGTATATAAAGAACTTGATAGAACAAGGACATGAAAGCGTACTGGAACATGTTAATTGGACTTTTGAAATATCAAATGTAACGAGATCGTTTACACATCAACTAGTTAGACACAGAATTGGCTTTTCATATAGCCAGTTATCACAGCAATATGTAGATCATAGTGATTTTGAAGTACATTCGCCTATAGATTTTGATAATCTTCCCAAAACATCACAAGCCTGGGATAAAGTCCAAAGGTTGATTCGTGATAGTTATACTGAAATAGTTGAAACTCTTGATGATGAACTAGATTCCGATGAATTTGAAAGTAAAAAAGAAAAGAACCGCCTTATAAATAGTATAGCTAGGCAAATATTGCCAAGTGGAACCGCAACATCATTAGTTATGACTGCGAATGCTAGAGCACTTAGGCACTTTCTTAAATTACGTGGAAGTACTCAAGGTGATATGGAAATGAGGAGTTTCTGTGTAACTCTATTTGATTTACTAACTAAAGAAGCACCAGCAGTATTTTTTGACTTTAAAAATGTAACTCTATCAGACGGAGGGGAAGCAGTCGTAAAAGGGTCATAAAAACGCATTTTTACTGTTATTTATTTCCCTTTAGTCAAAAATAACGTTAACAACGCTCCAATTGCTGCACCAGTTAATACAGCGCCAGATGTATTGGCTTTTTTGGTCGTTGTAACGTTAACAGCTTCCTCAGTACTAAATGCTTCTACCCCCTTTGAAGCTTTCGATATAATCGTTTCAGGCTTAATACCAAGCGCCCCGCAAACTACAAACAACTGATCGATTGTGATCATTGCTTTTCCTTTTTCTAGCCTAGATAAAACAGGTTGAGATATACCTGTGAATTCCGAGATCTCCGACTGCTCTTTTCCTAATTCTTTTCTAATACTTTCTAGTTCAAACCCAACTAGTGCGTTATAGGTTATTTGCTGATTCATAACAAACTCTCAAAATCAATAATTGACAACCACCCAATATAAGGATAGCATCCGCTTTGTGATGTATATTCGGATTTGGAATATATGCAGTTTTTAATGTAATATAAGGATAACAGAAATGTTATTGAATGAGAATATGTTTACTGAGCGAGTATTGGTGTCAGTAACAAAAGTTTATAGAAAGAAAGTGTCAGGTTTAGTAGCTCATGCGGGTTTAGAGCTTAATTTTGAGATGGGTGATAAATTGGTTTTGCATACAAGCCCTGATAAGAATACTCAGTTAAGTAATGTTGAGGATTTTTCAGCAGGGGAGAAGTTAGTTAAAAAGACCAGCATTAATGCTACACAAGCAATTGTAGATAGAATTAATAGTAGGTTGTCTGCTAATTTTAAATATAGTGTCTTTAATAATTGTGAGCATTTAGCTAGTGAAGTACTGACTGGAAGGCCAACAAGTTCACAGTTAAAAACATCGTTAACTGTATCGCTTATTGGTACGGCGTTAATTGCGTGTAAATCAACTAATAGAAATATACAAACTTTATCAGTAGCAGCTTTAGGATTTGGACTTTTAGGGCTTTATATGGAGAAACAAAACCAGTTGTCTTCGTAAAGTATTTAGTACTGAAAATTGCTGATTTTTATCGTAATGGCCAAAGTTTCATAATTCTAGGTGGTTATGATACAAGTGGTTGATTATTCGTGTTTTTCTTCGTAAGTCATTGAAAGGTAAATCGTTAAAGGTGTGTGCATCATAGAGTGCATCACGCTGAATTATAACTTGGTTTAATATGAATAAATCAATTGCTTACCAGCTGAAGCTCGTAATCGTGCCAAAGAATAGATGGCTGATTCATAGTGTCATTCCGTGTAACTTGACGTTCTTTGTTGTTCATATAAATCAACTATTTAATTCTGTTTTATGAGTTGTTGTGTAACATTGG
>MAAB01001375.1_pt1 | contig 25622 bp, 25 predicted proteins | sample 1115991 | NCBI WGS metagenome assembly MAAB01 (sample SAMN04961124, study PRJNA320927) | seawater metagenome | isolation source: sample BD02T18 sea water enriched with oil for 18 days | place: USA:Gulf of Mexico | collected 2013-07-27
GTCTACCTCTTATTCCAAATATGCCCTTTTATCGAAAGTTAACGGTAATTGCCTAATGTCTATTGAATCTATTCGTCCTGATATGGCGCATGGACCAATTACGCTTTTAGTAAGTGGTACCCATAAATTAACTGCGAAGTTTCACTTGCCCAAGATAAAAAGTGTAATCCTCGCAAACGAGTTGCAAGTTAAATATCTCTGGGAGTCAGGGGAATCTCAAGATGTAAGAGCACATGAAGGTGAGTTAACTTTTACACAGCAAAAAGTATCAGTAAATTTATATTTCGTAGATCAAGAACGAAAAGAAGCAATATTTAACGGTAATTACATAATTAAGGGTAATTGCAGCTAAAAAGGCACTCAAACAGGACAAATAACCGTTGGATATTTACTCCTTCGTCGCTTATTTTAGCCAACTATCATTTGCCCATTAGCGTAATAGGACACATCGGAGTTTTGAGTATTTATGCAATTTTTAAGTAAAATAGTTATTGTTATTGCTTTGTTTTTTTCATCAAGTTCATTTGCTGTCGATAAGAAATATCATGATGATATATATCCAATTATAAGTGCATTTAAAGATCTCAATAAAAGTGATATTTCTACTCTAATTATTTACCCATTAAACCGACAGTCACCTATACCTTCCATTAAAAATAAAGAGGAATTGATTGATCGATTTGATGAGGTCTTTGATATTGAGTTGATTGATTTAATAGCAAATTCTGATCTAGATAAAGATTGGAGAATGATGGGCTGGAGAGGAATTATGCTATCGAATGGTAAACTTTGGTTAAATTCGAATGGAAAAATCAAGTCAATTAATTATCAAACATCAAAAGATAAAGAGCTTAAAGTAAGTTTAATCGCAAAACAAAAGCAAGCTTTACATTCGAGTATAAGTGTTTATGTAGAGCCGATATTAGAATGGAAAACTGCCAAATTTCATATACGTATTGATAACGTTGGTGATTCAAATTATCGTTATGCATCTTGGAATATTGGTAAACAAACGACTGACAAACCTGATTTAGTTCTATTTAAAGGACAAAGGGTATTCGAAGGAAGTGGTGGTAATCATCATTATTCATTTACTAATGGTAATTATATATATCGTTGTTACGTCAATTACCTTGGGAATAGCAAATCACCTCCAGGAAATCTAGATGTTTTTCGAGGGAAAGATCACTTGTTAAGTGATGATGTTGTCGAAGTGTTAAGTCGGTAAATATCTTGGTTTAAATACCCTGTAACAAACGTTCAAACGGACATAAGCAGTTGGCTGTTTCACTCCGTTCACAATTTTAGTCGCTTAACGTGGCGTTATATATCACGTGAACATAGGTGAAAACTAATTGTTTTAGTGTTTAATTGGAAATCATATTTAAGTCATGAAGTATTTTAAAACACCAGAGTTTCTTTACGAAGTACTTGGAGAAAAACAATCAATATTAGAAATTTCTTGCTCAATTATTTTTGCGTTATTTGGTAGCTGGGTTATCTATTCCCTCGCAGATATTGCATTGGAGAGTTGGCAAACAGTTGTAGCATATATATTAATAGCAGATATATTAGCAGGCTGTATTGCTAACTTTAGTTTTGGTACCAATGAGTTTTACGCAAAAAGACCTAAAAACCGTCTTTTATTTATTTCCATTCATATTCATATCTTGGCTATCGCTTGGTTACTTTCTGAGCCAATGGATACTGCTTTGCTTGTTTGGAGTTTCACTATAGCTTCAGCATTTTCAGTTAACGCATTAAAAGGAAAATCCATTCAGGGTTTTATTGCTGCAAACTTAATGTGTTACGGTATATTATTACTGATTTATTTGTCTCTTCCCGTATGGTTTTTGATGGTTAGTATGTTCTTCATGATTAAAGTGATGTTTAGTTTTTCAGTTGATCATTTTGATGAACAAACTAAAGCGGCAAGTGAAATATAAAAAAATTAATAAGGATTAGATACAGCGGGCTGGTCGCTCCGCTTCATTTTACCCTATTATTTGGCCGTTAGTTGCTACGAGCGTTCAATTACTAATGTTTGTAAAATTAGAAGTGTTATATAGAAAAATTAAGGGAATTTAAATAATGTTGAAGAAGTTAGCTGTATTAATGTTTTTTGTCACTTTTATTCAAGGTTGTCAAACAACTAATTATGCAGAGAGTATTGGTGAATATAAAACTAATAAGCAAGTTTCTGGTTTGGTTTTGTTATCTACAACTGCGAATACCGGTGAAATACCTCAAATATACTCAGTCACTGTAAAACATATCAATGGGAATAAAAGTAAAGAACACATTTTTAGGAATGAAATAGGTGGGAAGTCAAAAAGTACGTCTTTATTTTTTGGAGGACTACCCGCAGGTGAATATAAGGTCACTAAAGTTACAGCATTAGTGGCGATGGGCACAAAGTCATTAAACGTTGAAAATTCTCCATTATTAGGGAATTTCATCGTTAAATCCGGAAAAATATCTGATTTAGGCCGGTTAATATTAACAGCTGTAAACGACAAAGTTGCACTAGGTCGAAGTGAAATAATAACAAACAATACAGCGTTAGTAAGTCGATTTTTTGAGCATGAACATGAATTAATGAGTAATAATACATTTTTTGGGTGGGCTGTCCCACATAAGGAAGAAGACACAATTGAATCGTTTGCCTTAGCGCACCCTCAAGGCATTGCCAGTATGTCGGAATTAGAAAATGGTCAAATCATTGCTGGTACGCGCCTTGGACACACACTTATTAGATCTAATAATGGAGAGTGGAGGGTTCTAGCTAGAAATAGCGGTCTCAATCAAATTGTTGCCACAGCCCCATACGAGATAAAAGGTTCCCTTGCTGTTGTAGCGGATGATTTTGGAAGTCTTTATAAGTTGTCTGAAGAAGGTGATAGCCATAACCTAGATAAAGGGAATTTACCAAATGGCAATGTGGTTTTTATTAGTCCATCAAAGGAATATCGTCACTGGTTTATAGCTATCGAGCGTGACGGATTTTCCGAACTTTATAAATCAGAGAAAATAAATGATGGTTTGTGGGAATTGGAAAGTCGTGTAGAAGTCGGTTTTGATGCTTGGAGCGGAAATCAATTTGCTTTTTATTGGCGTAGGCCCAGTGGTATAGGATTTAGCGCTAGTAAAAATAATTTGATTAGCTGTTATGACTTCGACAGTAATCGTTGGATTAAAAATTCAACACCAGAAAAGCGTTCAGTCATTTCTGTTTCAGCTACTGAAGCAAATAACTTTATTGGTGTATTAACTTCTCCTGGCGGAGGTTTTGGTGGAGTCTTTGCTAAAACACACTTTACAGATGATTGTGGTGAGTCTTGGTCGGAAACAGATTCACCATACTCTGTTAAAGCTTCTGCACCACTAGTTATTAAGGATGGTTTTATTCTTGAAACCGGAGGGGTATTCAGTGATGAGGGAGTTTATGCTTCTAAAGATTTTGGAAAATCATGGTATAAGATTTCAAATGAGATGGTACTTTCAAATAGGCTTTGGTTAACAAAAAATCACGGCTTATTTTCAGTTTCAAATGGCACTTATGGTTTTGAAAATATTGAAAACTCAAAAGACTATGGAGCCACTTGGAATTTAGAGTTGACTAGTTTTAATTTTTCAATTAATAAATAAGTGTAACATACACGCTGTTCAAGTAGCACTTTGTAGTTTTATTCACTCTGCCACCTATTTTAACCAACAATTTATTGCCGTTTAGCAAGGCATTAGAGGTAAACGAAGTGAGCTATACAGTTTGGCAGTTAATTATCGTTATAATAGGCTTTGCAATGGTGTTACTCAGTGCTTTTTGTGTCATTTTTCCGCAAAAACTAATTCATGGAATGCCTCATCTTGTAAAATCAAAACTTGCAAAATATAGTGATATTACAGTTAGAGTATCTTTGGGCATATCATTAGTATTGTCAGCTGAGACTGCAATATTTCCATTAGTCTTTACTCTTTTTGGTTATCTTTCATTAGTTGCTGTAATTGTGATAATGATTTTGGGTACTCGCAAATTAGAAACCATAATCAAAAAGATAACAGATATACTGCCTGTTTGGGCCGTAAGGTTAGTTTGTGCGTTTAGTATATTGTTATTTGCCTTTCTCATTCATAATATTGGATGAATTTACCTCAATGACTTACTGAAACGGACGATAAACCGTTGGCTAGCCCCGCTATTATAGTAAGCTATTATTTAACCTCTTAATATTGAGTTAACTTCTAGTCTATAATAGGAATGATTTTAAACTGGAGAAATAAAATGGATTCAAATTCGAAAGTGAGTAAAAATAAAAATATTCCGATATTAATGCTAAGTTGTGGTTTATCAGTTGGAACAGGACTAGGAATATCACTAGGGGTAGTTTTTAACAATATTCCAGTCGGTATAGCTATTGGTGCCGGTGTAGGCATATCCATTGGCGTGGTTCTTTACCAATATTTCAGCAATAGAGTTTGTTGCAACAAAACAAATTAATGCAATAATAGTCTAAATAGGCTCTCAGAATGGGAGTTTACCGGTTGTTGTTTCTCTACCTTCAACATTTTAGTCAACTATTTTTGTCCGCGGTAAGTGGGCGTTATTTCCCAAATTGTAATCGCAAATAGAGGTGTGTAATTAAGTATGGTTCAAAACATAATGATAGCAGCGTTATTAACTGGCTCCATAGGGTTAATGTTGTTGGTTATAGGTTCGATTTTTACTGCTATTGTTGCTTTAGGTAATAAACAGAATTTATTTGGTTGGTCTGTATTCTTGTGTTTTCCTATCTCATTAGTTTATTGTGCAATGAATTGGGATAAAGCGTCATATTCTGGAAAAATGGTATATTCAGGCGCTTTTTTGTTGGCAATAACCGCAATTATTTTGAAAGCTGGTGGTGTAATATAGCTGATCGCATAACAAACAATTGAAACGGACGCATATCAGTTGTTAGAAAAGCTAGGTTTTGTTCGTAAAGGTTGCTTTATGCAACATACCTTAATTAATAATCAATATGTAGATGAGTATGCATATGGCTTATGTAAAACGGCTTTATAACTTTCTCAAATGCAAGTTAAACAGTTGGTTAGCTTCACTTTTTGTAATTTTAACCAACAATTTTTTCGTTATTTAGGCGTTAAAACTTTATCAATCTATCGAGTACTTATGGAAACTTACGAAGAGCAAAATCAAAGGTTAATGGAGGCTTTATCTAATAGCGATGTTAACTTTCTGTCAGGTTCATATGATTATGAAGAATTCAACGCAACCGAGTTGGATTTAAAGTTTAACGTAAATGCATTGGCGTTAATTAGAGACGGCAGTCGTTGGAGCCAGTTGGTTAACGTCGATGAAGGATCTTTTTCAGTGTTTTCTATTCATTTTAACGGTGTAGATAATGTAAATGGATTTGTTGGTTGGTTTGCAAGTTTCCTTAAACATAAATTTAATATTGGGCTTATTGTTTTGGTTGGATCAAATAGTTTAAAGAAAGGCGTGTATGACTATTACGGAGTGCCAATAGCACGTATTGCTGAAGTGGAAAGAGAAATGGCATTGATGTCAAAAAAGGGATAACAAACTATTAAAGAAGAACTGGATTTCGTGGGTTTACGCCAAAATTGTGTTATGTAAAGGGCTCTAAATAATTTATTGGTACTTTACCTTGGGCTGTTGTATTAAGTTATTGTGGCCAACTAAATTTTATATTGATATTAGGTATTAAATTATGGGTACAGTTAAATCTAGAGAAGAGGTAGCATTCTTTGTTTTAAGAAGTATTACTGGAATAATCATTGCGAGTCATGGTTGGCATCGTCTTTTAACCGGTGGTTATGAACCTTTTGGTGGTTGGTTAACGAGTGAAGGTTTTCCTTTCGGTCTCGGGATAGCTATGGGTATTACTCTCTTTGAAATTATAGGCTCACTTTTTTTGGTCGCGGGTAAAAAATTACCCTATATTTGTACAATCTATATCCTTATATATTTTACCGGTTTAATTCTGGTGCATTTACCACATGGATGGTTTGTTGTTGGTTCAGGTACTAATGGTATTGAGTACAGCATTTTGTTAATCACCTCACTTTTCTGTATTGGTTACCCTGAGATTAATAAACCAGCGAAATCAATTTTATAGCACTTTTAATTAGACGTTTTATGTTGTAGCTAAAGCTAAGCTATACAAGTTATTCAAGTAGGATAAATAACATTTGGCCATCGCTTCTCGCTTATAGCCAATAATTTTTTGACTGTTATTTAAGGCTTGTATGTTTATGGAATCAATCAAGGATTGTAATTTAATTTAAGGAAGTAAAATGAGAACAATTGGCAATTTAATTTGGTTCATATTTGGTGGCGTATTTATGGGGGTGGCTTGGTGCTTTTATGGGCTTTTAGCCTTTATTAGTATTGTCGGTATTCCTTGGGGAAGATCTTGTTTTGTTATGGCTGGTTTTTCCTTTTTTCCTTTTGGTAAAGAAGCTATTGCTCGTGATGAATTAACACTATCCGAAGACATCGGAACAGGTGGCTTGGGCATGTTAGGTAATATTATTTGGTTCATTTTTGCTGGCTTTTGGTTAGCTTTAGGTCATGTGTTTTCTGCTATAGCTTGCTTCATAACTATTATAGGCATCCCATTCTCATTACAGCATCTAAAACTTGCAGGTATCTCAATCGCACCTGTTGGAAAAACAGTTGTAACTAAAGAGGTTGCTGCCGCCGCTCGTAACGCCAATGCAGAAATTGAAGTTGCCAGTTTAAGATCGAACACATAACAAGTAATTTAACTGATTAAAAGCTGTGAGTTGTTTGTTCTGCTCAATTTTAGCCAAACATTTTCTCCTGTAATTTAGGTATTATTTTTACAAAGAGGTTCATTGTCAAAATTTAAGTTATCCCAGATATTATTTATAATTTCGGTTTTTCTATTAACAGCTATAAAGCTTCAAGAGTATTAGTGGAGGGTATTGATCATTCAAACCTCTATTGGAACTTTGAAAAACTTAGGCAAGGGCAATATATCAATAGTGTATTTGCACTGTAAAATTAACACGCAAATTAATTAGAACAAATAATCGTTGGTTTTTGCTACTGCATCGCTTATTTTAACCTACTGATATTTGCCTATTATGTGGGCGTTAGGAAAAAGAGAGGATTTCGTGTATAAATATATCTTTCCAATTTTAGTTTTATTTTCGTGGACAACCAATGCAGAAGATACTGAGGTTTTAAGCGTTGAGAGGTCCGTATCAAAAAACATTCATTTATCTTTCGCCAATGATAATAATATTAGGCCTAAAAAGGGGGATTTTGAAGTAGTGAATTACGTACTGATGAGCAATGAAGTTGGGGAACGTTGGAGTGTTATTACGTTAACTAACTTAGCTAGTGGTAATCGCACTTTAGATCAAGAACACTTGATAGCTTTATTGGCTGACGGTAACCGTATAAGTCCACTCGAATATAAATTAAACTTCAAAGGTAAAGAGTCACAATCAATTACGGTTTCGTTTGGAGAACATAAGTTTCCAATATTGAGCATATATTCGAGCAATGAAATATAGATCATATAACGGCTAAAATAGCGGCTGTTCACTTCGTTCCATTTTAGCCAATATTATGCGCCGCTTATCAAGGCGTTAGGACCCTAAGGAGATTTGTGTATGGAAATACATGTTCCAACCCTGCCAGAAAGTGATGATTCAGCATCGGTATCTGCTTTATATGTACAAGAAGGTGAATCTGTAAGTGAAGGTCAAGTCCTCTTAGAGTTAGAAACGAGTAAAGTGGTCTTAGAAATTACGGCTGTAGCTGACGGCATAATTTCAGGGGTTGCGGTTTCATTTGGTGATTATGTTAACTCAGATCAAACCTTGATGGTTTTAAGTGGTGCAGATGTTTCTGTATACGAAAAAAGTGAAACTATCGCCGTCGATCCAGACTCATATGGATTGGAAGAAGAAATCAGTGTTCCTTCAACTAAAAATGAAAGCAGCTCGTTTGGTTTATTCATCGGCGTTTTAGTCATAATAATCATTATCATTTCTATAGCTCTTGGTTAGTTTCCGGTTTGTTTCACATTTTAGTACCACTATTCATTCTTTCGCATCGTCAGTGGGACAAAATACAGTTGATTGTTATCATTCAATCGTTTATCCAAGTGTATTTTTTCCACTTGATAATGCGCTAATTTTCTTGGAGAATGTACCATCTCCATTTATCAAAAAGGATAATTTGATGTTAAATAAAGTAATAATTCTTGTATGTACACTGAGTTTCTCTGGGTGTGTTGTTGTTCCTGACGTTGATCACTCTCAAAAATATCAATGTGCTTTGTCTACAGATAAAAAAACGCTCAAAGTTGTCAACCTAATGAAAGGCGATACTAGCTTTTATGAATGGAATGATGAGTTTTTATCTATTATAACTATGCCGACATCTGCCGTTGTCTCAAGTGTATATGTAGCCGTAAATAATGTTTATCACTTTGGGGAAAAACAAATTAAATGCGGTAGCAAAAATTAACAAGACGTTAAGTTTCTAAGGAATTAATGGCATCACTTAAACCGTTTAAAGGTGCATCATACGATATTGCTCATCATGCCCAAAGTGGATTAAGTTCCTTATATCCATACGTTGGGGAGCTTTGTAAAAAAGGAAATTTAACTTCTGTTATCATTAAGTTAATGGATGATGATCCTTATCCTCAAGAATTAGAGTTTCTTAAATCTTTTTCATTGGCGGTTCATTCGTTAGTCGCTAAGTTTAAAGAGATCTTGTTAAAACTAGATTTGCCAATAGCTGAGGTTGCTCAATTGGATATAACTATATTCTTTAACAATGGTTATGGTTCATTATTTTCAGTAGAATCAAAAATTATGTTGAAATCAGGTGCAACGTGGATTCAGCGTGTTGAATAAACGGCAACTCAGTTACTCAAACGTAAGCTAAAGAATTGACTCGCTTCGTACCTCGCAGTTTCAGCCAACTATTTATCGCTGCTTCATAAGGCGTTAGTTATTAAAGGACACCGTAATCAAAACTCTAATATCTGCTGTCATTAGCTTGTTTCTCTCATCAAGCTGCATTGCGAAGAATGTATATGAAAATTTTCCCAAAGAAATTAAAGCAAATGAAAAATATGTATTCTATTCTCATGGCTATATAGTTGAAGGCACAAACCCTATCCCAATAAACCCTCGTTGGGGAATGTATGACTTTCCTGAAATAAAAAAAGTTCTATCTGATGATAACTATAATCTTATTGCCTACCATCGCCCAAAAGACACCGATCCAAGAGAATTTGCTAAACAATTAACTGAAAATGCGAAAACGCTTATTAATAATGGTGTGAAACCTAAAAACATTACTTTTATAGGCTTCTCCCGAGGTGGGGCTATAACTGTATTAACTTCAAATTACTTAGCTTCTGACAGAGTCAATTTTGTTATATTAGCTGGATGCTCAAAATTTGTTAAAAACAACTCTGAATTAGAAGTAATTGGGAATATACTTTCTGTCTTTGAAACTTCTGACGGTGTTGGCTCTTGCCAATTCTTAATTGATCGTAGTAAGAGAGTTAGAACGTTTAAAGAGCTCTCAATATCTACAGGTAAGGAACATGGAGCATTTTATAACCCACTTCCAGAATGGATTATCCCCGTTAAAAAGTGGCTAAAATCAAATCATAGCTAACAGTCATTAAAATGGGAGAATTACAGTTGTTTTTTTTGCGCTTTTGACGTCTATTAACCCAACAATGACTTGCCTTTTAATGGGTGTTAAGTAGCTTAAGTAAACTGGAGAGGTAAAATGTCTAGTAAGATAATAATTAAACGAAAGATACTCTTTGGTGACTGTGATCCTGAAGGTATAGTATACACACCAAGATTTTCGTACTTTGCAGTAGAAGCCATACATGAAGCTCTTGATATTTGGCTTAATGGACCAGGTTTAAGAACTCTAATGGGGTTTGATATTTTACCTCCAGCAAGAGCTTTTTCATTAGAGTTTTTACACCCACTCACATGGGATGATGAAATTTCTATGCAAGTCACAGTAGACGCAATTGGAGAACACTCGTTTTCATTTCTAGTTGAGGGTTTTATATCAAAAAATAGAATGGCATTTAAAGCAAATCTCACGCACGTTTGTATATCACCTGAGACAAAGGAAGTCGTTAAAGTACCTGAGAAATTAAGAGAGTTACTTCAAAAATAATTCTTTAGTTCCGCGACATAATAACTCGTATAAAGATTATAGTTTGGTGTGGCTCAATGTATTCAATAGTTATTTATTAGTTACTTTGTCCAATGACACCTTAATTATTGGATCTTCGATAGTAAGAGCTAGCTCTAAAAGTAACTCTTTAATTGTTTTTGGAAAATCTTGCTTATACTCATTACTCATAAAGCTACGTAAGGTTTTATTGGTACTTGTATCTAAAGTAAACAACATACCTGAAATTTTATAATTCGCTAAAACATCTTGGTTAACCATTTCTTCTTGGTAGTTTTGTTGCCAGTAATAGTTAAAAGATTCCGAGCTAATATTAACGATGTTTTTGCCATTCGTTGGCATTATTTTATAGCTAAATGTTGCCATTGCCGTCGAAATATTTTGGTTGTCATGCTCGGTTCCAAACAAGGTTAATGTTAATTCCGGAGGCTTTTTTAAAAGTTCTCTTAACCATTTTAATTTAATACTGCCTGTTTCAATTTCTTCCTTATAATAATCTTGGGCTTGCTCGATACTGGGTTGCACTGAATTTACATGATTAACGGTGATAGCAAAGTTAAAGCCCTTAAAGTGTCCAAATGATAATTTCCTTTCCGCCAAATTGATTTTTATACCGTTGCTATGTTGTTGATGCCAATTGGCAAGTTTTCTTACTAATATCGTTGATATGTATAATGAAGGATGATTTTTATCATTAATCTGATTGATAGATAATCGATAATCTGTCGGATAAAGGTTGAGAAGTTTTTGTATGTCTAATTCAGTTTCAAGGTGGATCCAACCGCCAATCTCACTTGATCGAATACTAAATGATGACGTACCGGTTGCTTTGTTTTCTAGAACTGATGTTGCGTGTACTTTTTGACTGTTAGTGCAGTAATCAATTAGTAACAGGAAAAATAAAGTGATTAAAGTTAAGTCGCGATTTATGGGGGGCATTCTCTGCTCGTAGTTTTATTGGGTGGTTGCTAACAGCACAATAGTATTTACAGAATAAAATCATTAAAAATACAAAAAATTACTCTAAGCATTTTAAATAGATAGGCGAATAATAATCATTATTTCATAAATCCAACAAAATCACTATTTAAATTGTAAGCGGTTACATGTAAAGTGGCAAAGTCGTTATAATTTATAACTAGGAGATATATGCGGTTATTTTCTATTATTTTAATCAGTTTATTTACCTTATCAAACTCAGTCATAGCAGAAACTATTGCCATGCCAGGAAAACCTACGGAATCATCATTTCCTCATACGCTCCTCAAAGAAGTAATGAAACTAGGTGGCTTTGAACCTATTTTTCCTTACAGTGATATTAAAGGAGGAGATTTATCATTTAATCGCATGCAGCAGGACATTATTAGCGGCAAACTTGACGTTTTTTGGTCAATGACTTCTAAAGAATTAGAGAGGGAGTTTATTCCTATTTATATCCCTATTTTTAGAGGGTTATTAGGCATGCGTATTCCATTAGTAAAAAAAGAAAATACCAATATGTTCGAAAACATCACTAACTTTAAGGAATTAATTAAATATAAAGCCGGCAGCGGGAAAACTTGGCCAGATACGAAAATATTAGAACATAATGGTATTCCAGTGGTTAAAACCCTCAAATATCAAAACTTATTCCCAATGCTGGAAGGGGGGAGATTTGACTACTTTCCGAGAGGCTTGCATGAACCTTGGCAGGAAATTATTAATAACGCGGACCTTAATCTTGCCGTCGAGAATAATATATTAATACGTTATACCGCCCCTAATTATTTCTTTGTTGCTAAAAGCAACCCTCAGTTAGCGCAAAAGTTAACGAGGTTATTAAATAAACTTATTAAAAGTGGCGACTTTGTTAAGTTGTTTTTTCTCGATGAAGAAGTCAAAAATGCGCTCAATAAATCCAATGTTAAAAACCGTATTGTTTTTGAAATAGAAAACCCAACCCTCTCTGAAAAGACCCCGATAAGTAGGAAAGAACTTTGGTTTAATCCACTTGAAGTTGAAGGAATGTGATCATGCAATCTATTACTCATAAAATGCTATTTGCTTTGGTTGGTTCAACCATTTTTGTGCTCATTTTAGTGTCAGGCATCAGTTATTATAATCAAGAATCGCACGAAAAAAAATATTGGCAAGGAAAAAGAGATGTTATTAATAGTCAGCTTGGTGTTATTTTTCAAGAGCCGGTGTTTGCATATGATAAGCCCTTAATTAAAGGCATACTCGATGCGATACTCAAAGACACTGCCATTGTTAGCCTTAGGGTCGTTGATCACCGTGATAAAGTTCTTGCTCATGGAGAGAGTAGCAACAGCAAAACTGACGAACAATATACGACTCCACTATTGTGGACAGATGGTTCAAAAATTGGCTCTGTGGAAATTGGTTATTCTCACCACGTTGTTAATAATCGTCTAAACAATGCCTTAATTGAGAAGTCTATCGCCTTATTTATTACCATTATTTTACTCAGCGTGGTCACTATTTATTTTTTACGCAAAATAGTAGTTCAGCCATTATCGAGTTTGTCTTCTTTATTAGGTGATATTGCGCAAGGCGGGGGAGACTTAACACAAAGGATCCCAATAAAGTCGAACGATGAACTGGGCTTGTTAGCGACTAATTTTAATAATTTTATTAATACAGTTCAATCAATTGTTTCTGCTTTAGCACTAGCTAATGAAGAGCTGTCTAAGGTTACTGAACGCGTTAAGAAAGTAAGTGAAGGCACCAATAAAGACTCACAAAATCAACGTCTACAGACTAAAGGTGCACTTGAACATTTAACTCAACTAAAAGAAGCAACTGTTCATATTGCACAAAATGCAGAGCAAACCTCATTAAACACTAATAATGTTCATCAGCTTTCTGAAGACAGTATTGAGCAAATGGAAGCTAACATTGAAAAAGTTAATTTATTATTTCAAGAGTTAGACAGTACCGCTGATATCGTGACTAAATTGAGAGTAGAGAGTCAAAATATTAGCAAAGTACTTGATGTCATTAAGGGGATTGCAGAGCAGACCAATTTATTGGCATTAAATGCAGCGATTGAAGCGGCACGTGCAGGTGAATCTGGTCGCGGATTTTCTGTTGTGGCAGATGAGGTAAGAGCGTTAGCAAGTAAAACCCATAATTCAACCAATGAAATTGAAACAATTATTGATTCTTTACAAACTCAAGCACAATCATCTTTTGAGGCTACGCATCGCAGTAAAGACTTAGTAAGTGAAACAATGGAAACCACCCAAAGTACTAATGATTCTTTAAATGACATTAATGAAAAGATTGACGAAATTAATAGTATGAATACGCTAATTGCTACTAGTTCAGAAGAGCAAACTAAAATAACCGATATTGTACAAACAGGAATGAAAGAGGTTGATATTGGCGCTGAAAGATTAGAGCAAGAAGCTGGTGTACTTCATTCAGCCACAACAGAACTCTCAAAGGTTCAAATAAAGTTAATGGAACAAATTGAACGCTTCACTTATTAATGTAGCGTTATTATTAATTATATCTCTTTTTTAAAGCAAAGAATTAGCAATAACAAATTGGTACAAATTATTGCTAATTATCTTGCATGAAATTGATTGAGTGATTATGCTAACATGCAATGAAAGCGCTTTCATTTCGATGTGTTAAATGTAAAAGGTAAATAATGAAATTTATATCTAGGGTTCTTCATCTCACTATTGTCTCTGCGTTATTATTTTCTTGTAGCCAAGGCGAGCAAATACAAAAATCATCAAAGCATTCTGATATAGCTAGGTCCAGTCGGATAAATGCTGTGGAAAAAAATGTTGAAAGCTTGCTGGATAAACTAACGCTTGAAGAAAAAATATCTTTGGTGCATGCCAGTGGTAAATTTCATATTAATGCAATTGAACGTGTCGGCATTCCTGAAATGTGGCTCTCCGACGGTCCTCATGGTGTTCGTCATCAAATAAATAGAGATGATTGGAATTCAGCAGGTTGGACAGATGATCACTCAACCTATTTACCACATTTGACCTCAGTAGCTGCAAGTTGGGATCCAGCAATAGCGGCTTTACATGGTCAAGTTTTGGGCTCGGAAGCACGAGAACGTAAGAAAGACTTTATTCTTGGGCCTGGCGTTAATCTTGCTCGATTACCGTTATATGGTCGAAATTTTGAATATATGGGCGAAGATCCTATTCTGGCTGCAAAGCTAGTAGTACCGCAAATTAAAGCCATACAAGCCAATGATGTTGCAGCAACGGTTAAACATTATGCGTTAAATACCCAAGAGCTAAATCGCACGGGCGTAAATGCTAAACCTGATGAACGAACATTACGAGAAGTATATTTACCTGCTTTTGAAGCTTCAGTGAAGGAGGCGAAAGTGTGGGGAATGATGGGGTCGTATAATGAATATTACGGCACGAATGCCAATCAAAGTGAACATTTAGTGATGGATATTCTCAAGGGTGAATGGGGATATAAAGGCGTATTATTAACCGATTGGAATGTTGATATCAATACCCATGATGCTGCGATGTATGGTTTAGATCTAGAAATGGGCACAGATGTAGCAAGTTACGATGATTATTATTTAGCGAACCCTTTACTCGAGCAAATCAAAGCAGGCAATATTCCTGTTTCAGTGCTTGATGACAAAGTACGCCGTATCTTACGTGTACAGTACAGCATAGGAATGTACGATGATGAACGAATCCCAGGTGAACGTAATACCAAAGAACACCAATTAGCAGCAAGAAAAATAGCTACAGAAGGTGTGGTATTGCTTAAAAATGAAATGGTTGGAGAAAATAAAGTATTACCTTTGGTTCAGCAACAAATCAAAAATATTCTGGTGCTTGGGCCAAACGCGGACAAAAAACATGGCACTGGCGGTGGCTCTTCTGAAGTTAAGTCAATTTATGAAATAACACCATTAGCTGGTTTGAAAGCCCAATTAGGTGACGATGTAAATATAACCGTGATGCGTGCTCGTAGTAGCGTTTTATCACCGATTGCTAGTGATTACCTTGCTAGTCGTCATTGGACAGGCACACCGGCTTGGAATATTTCTTATTATCAGGACCAAGCAAGAAAAACAGTCATCAATGAATCTTGGATTGTTGATTCTACGTTTACCGCTAATAATAATTCGACTGAATACATTACGATGAAGGGTGAAATTAAACCATTGAAAAGTGGTGTTCATACCTTAAAGGTATCTGTTGAAGGAGCTTTTACTTTAAAAGTTGAAGGTGAAAGCATAATCAATTTAACAGGTACTGATGACAGCGTCATTTCCTATGAAATTTCCTTAAATGCAGAACAAAAATATGCCTTTGAAATTACTTATGATGGTAACGCTGAATTTACGTTAGGTTGGGATGCTCCTGGTAGCTTATTCGCTGAAGAAGCAGAATATATAGCAGCAGCAAAAGCCGCAGATGCCGTTATCTATTTTGGTGGTTTAAGTCATGGAGATGATCGTGAGTCTATTGACCGATCTGACATGAAATTACCCAATAGCCAAGATGAAATCATTAGCAAACTGTTAGCCGCTAATGAACAGACGATCGTATTTTTAGTCGCAGGCTCTGCGGTAGAAATGCCATGGGTTGAACAGGCCAATGCAGTTGTTTGGGGATGGTACGGTGGAATGGAAGCCGGCCATGCTTTTGCCGATATCTTATTTGGCGAAATAAACCCAAGTGGAAAAATGCCAATCACTTTACCTGAAAAATTAGAGCACACAGCGCCGATTGCTCTTAATGATTATAATGCGAAAGAATCTTTATACAGTGAAGGCGTTTTTATTGGTTATCGTTGGTTTGAACAACAAAATATTAAGCCGACCTTTGCTTTCGGACATGGTTTGTCTTACACCCAGTTTGATGTTTCGAAAATTGAATTATCGAGCAAATCAATTACAGGTAATGGCAAGATTACGATTACGGCACAAGTCAAAAATATTGGAAAGGTTGCTGGCGCAGAAGTAGTTCAGTTGTATTTACATGATAAAAACGCAAGTGTCGATCGCCCAATCAAAGAGCTGAAAGGTTTTGATAAGGTATTTTTGCAACCAGGTGAAACTGAACAAATTGCTATTGAATTATCTAAACGTGATTTGTCTTTTTGGGATATTAATAGCAATAACTGGTTAGCTGAACCTGGCGATTTTGAAGTAATGTTAGGCACATCATTAGATAATATTCACTTGAAAGGCATATTTAGTTATTCAGACCAATAGTCTTTTAAAGGTCAATATCTTAATACTTAACGTATGACTCAGTCTCATGCACGCCCTAATTATCAGTTTTAGGGCGTGTGTACATCAATAATTATTTAGTCACAGTAAAAATAACAGTGAAAAGGCAAGGGCGATCGGTCCGGTACTTATAAATCAGTTTTTCTCTACTTTACATAAACATCCCTAAATTGACTGTTTCTATTGATACCAAATGGTTGAATGCTCAGGAGATTTACTCTTCACCTTTACAAGTATCTATTTGTAATGTAATTTTTGCTGCATTATCTTATAGCTTTATAGCTTTATAGCTTTATTGATTCAGGCTTCACAACATTTGAATATATTGCCAAATATTAAAAAACTGCGTTTCTATCAAAAAGCCAAATCAGCTTCTCTAGTAAAGGTACGATTGATCGCTATCGCCTTTGTGTTATGCACTTCCCTGTTTATGATTATTCAAGCCTCATCAACAATGCAGGAAGGGCAGCAACTCAGTATTGAAGTTGCTCCACTTTCACCTAGTGAAATGACCATAAAAGAACTTGTTTTAGCTAAAGAGGCTTTTAATCCCATTACCGACAACTATGTAAACTTAGGAAGTCGAAAGCATTTATGGTTGAAATTAACAATCGATAATAGGTTAACTAGTACAGATCAAGTTAAAAATATGATCCTCGTTTTAAAAAAAAATCGTATACATACACCTATGGAATTGCATTACCTTGATAAAAATAATGCGTGGCAAGAACAAGTAATAGAGGGAAGTCCACAATTTCATCATAATATTATTACTCGTTTGCCTAATGATATGTTGTCTGATTTATTTTATTTAAAGCTACAAGGGCGATATTTAAGAACCTCATTATTTGTTTTTAACAACGATGAGTTTTTCGAAGATATAAAATATTCAACGTTTTTCAGCGGTCTGTTCTTTGGTATGTTAGGGCTGTTTATTTTATATCATTTGATGTTATATCTGCGATTAAAAGAACCTTCTTATCTTGCTTATAGTGCAATGCTTTTCTTATTAGGTGTATGGTTTTTGTCTGGTCAAGGGTGGTTAGAATATCTATTGCCAAATATGAAATATTTGCATAATAAAACTGTACTCATCGGCGCTTTATTAATGGTGTCGATAGCTGAGTTCGCGAAGCACTATCTGAAAATCAAAACACTTTCCCTACGATTACATAAAGGGTTAATACTTACTCAGTTGCTGTTATTATTTATAGTACTAACCAGATTCACCTTGGGAAATATCTTGCCAGAACCGGTTAATCAAATTGGGTATGGAATAGGGTTATTGTTCAGTTTTGTTATTTTTATTGGTTGTTTTACTGCTGCTATTGTCGCGGTAAAAAAACAGATAACAGCGGCTTGGTATTACTTAACGGCAACCATAATGTTTTTTATTGTTGCAAGCATTATGGGGTTATCTGCTGGCAATATTATTAGCTTTAATTTTTCATGGCCATTACTACAAATCACCTCATCGGTCGAAATTATTATTTTTAGTGCCGGCTTAGTATCTATTTATTATCAGCAGCAACAAAATGAATTGATAGTTGACCAGCAACTTAAGCAAACACAATTAAAGTTAGTTAAAGCTTTAGAAATAAGTAACACCTTAAAAGATAAAATATTGAATAATGTTGTTGACCATAAACTGTTTCCTGAATTAGCCAAGGTGACCGACTTCTTAGATGATATTATTTATGTTCAAGCATTTGGTAATGATTGTTTGGCTGTATATACTAAGAATAACCGTAAAACGAAAATTGAATTAAAATGTAATTTACAAAGTTTATTGGATAGTTTTGGTGATGAATATTTTATGCGTGTTCATAAATCGTATTTGGTTAATCCACAACAGTCGATGTTATTACAAAGAAGAACATCAGCCGATTATGATGTGAATATAATGAGTGAGTTAATTCCTATTGGTCGTAAACATCTCAATCAAATAAAAGCATTGGTTTAGCTTTTTATTTTACTTTATATCGCCATTTTATCTACCGTTTAATAAAAAACACTGAAAAAACATCTTGTACTTTAACTGTATTATCAGTTAGTTATATTTATGCTTGTTTCAAGTTATACCTTTCACCTTTTGTAAGTCATCTATTGTTATTTCCTTACTTGTTGAATACCTCGTTTATCATTAAAGTAGCACTTTATTATCGTAAATCAGAGTGTATTAATGAAATCACTGAATAAACTTCTTCGAATAGATTGGCATACTTTATAAGGTTAATTATGAAAACGATTATTATATTATTTGCACTTTTTTTAAGCGCATGTTCAAGCGTACCTTTAACTACAATGATGCATTTCTCAAATGCTAAACCTGACGATTTTTTTACCGTCGATCCAAAAGGTATATTAGTAAAAGTATCTATTAATAGTATGGTTCATTTCGATCCAACACATTCAATAAATTTATCTGCAAGCATTAAAGATAGTACAGGGCAAAGAACCATAGCATTTCCTCTGGAACTTGTTGAAAAGACCACTCAGGCGGCTGTAGAAGGTTTATTTAATAACAGCCCCGCAATTGTTATTTATACTTTGAAATTGTCATCTAAAGCTATCGCTAATTTAAAAATCCTAAATCAAGAAAGAACATCAGGTTTAAAAAAACGAGTGGGTTTAACAGCGGGCGTAACTTTTTCTAATGGAAAGGATAAAGACAATCACAATGTGAATAAAAATGACATTGTAATCGCAGAGAACACGGTGTTGTCTGTAGCACTTAAATTAACAAAGCAGAGTGAATTTATTACCTTAATTGATAACTGGAAAGTAGAAAGTTATGTTTCTCAAACTTAAGTTGATAAAACAATAATAATAATCGAATGTGTAATCGCCAAATAAATAGAATCAACAGCGCTAACATTAAATTTCTCCTTTATGGGGTTTGAGGCATATATGAAAAATCCATACGTGGTGGTAATAAAAATAACCTTAATTACGCTAGTACTCATCACATTTACTGGTTGTAGTAATAAAGAGTTATATGAATCTACTCAACCAAAATACAATGAAAATGAATGCAGGAAACTACAACCTCATGAATATGAAAAATGCATAAATCAAAAAGCGAAATCATATAAAGAGTATAAAAAAGAAAGAGAAGAGATTATTAAACAAGGTTATGCGTAGAATAACTTCAGTCATAAAAAGACAATTATTTATTCTTCAACTCCACAATAGCGGGAACCATCTTATCGAAAAGCGAATGTCATAGATGAAGAAGCCTACTTACTACACAGTTAACTAAGTACGTAGGTCTCAGTGTGAATGTATTTGGTCGATTTCTCTACTGAGGAAGTAGGCATGCATCAAACTATTCTAGACAAAGCTAATTCGAGCTCACCACAACTTACACAGGATACTGCATGCAAGACTATTTTCGCACCATTACTTTTCTCAAACCAATACTGTTGGCTAGTGTTTTGGTACTTGTTGGCTGTGGCAGCTCCTCTTCCGATGCAAATAAACCGACGGTGCTCCCCGTAGTCCTTGATAACAATAGCTATGGTGTGATTGGTGACAATAAACTACAAGCCGGACTTGATGCAATCCGCACGGCTTATACAGTTCCTGCCATTGCTGGTTTCATCATCAAAGGCGATAGCATTTTGGAAATGGGAGTTTCAGGCGTTCGTAAATCTAACACTTCGGTTGCTGTGACCTTAAACGATCGCTGGAGTATCGGCTCAGTGACTAAATTGTTGACAGCCACTATTGCCATGACGCTTGTCGAGCAAGGTCGCATTAGCCTGAGCTCCACCATCCTCGATGTTATGCCTGAAATGGCAGGCCAAATAAAATCTGAATACTTGTCCATAACTTTAAAAGAACTGTTATCTCATACCAGTGGACTGGTTCGGGACCTGCCTTACTTAACCGATTTACAATGGTTCAATAGCAAGCAACCACTCAAAGAGCAGCGTCGCCTATGGACTAATGAAATGTTAAATACTGACTCGGTAGTCGATAGAGGTGTTTTCTCTTACAGCAACGGCGGTTATGTCATTGCTGGACACATGCTCGAAACTGTAACTGGACAGTCATGGGAGAGTCTACTCCAGACCCAACTGCTTAGCCCTTTTCATATGAGCAACACCAGTCTGGGCGTGCCGGATATTAACGGAGACTTAAGTCAGCCCCGAGGTCACACTTTTACATAAATCATTTAAACCAGACGTTTGAAAGCAAAATTCGTGCATTTTCAAATTCATTTGATAGTTTTATACAAACACTTTTTATTTCTATTGGTTTTTATCTTTATGGTGAGTTATCAACCCGTTTTGATTTTTCTTTAGTCGCTCAGTTATCTTTTCTTTTTCCATTGATCGGTGTGGTTTTGTCCAGAAAATATTTATCCCATCAAAACATGGTAACGCCTGTAAAAAGTTATTCAAACTAACAGCTTAAAAAAGCAGTTAGTATTATTTTTAGAGCAGGTTAACTATTTAATTCGTTTTCCTGCTAGTTAGCTGTGAGTTTTAGAAGTTAAAACTTCAAACAAAAAAATATAATTGGCTTTATATCAATAGAAATCTAATCATAACTAACCAAATTAAAAATCTGGCCTTTCCTGAATTCAACAAGACTCTTGTGGCGAAAAGGATAAAAGGTGCGCAAAGATAATAGGCTAGAGGGGAGCTCTCTCAACAAAAGCCGTATATACGACCGCATCTTAATGTTTATGAAAAATCATATTGTAAAAAACGTAGAGTCCATATACGGAAAGGAGCACAAACTGAGATAGTTTTTATGTAGTAAGTATTTGTTCCAACTACCAAGCTAAATTGTTTGTTTTTGGATGCAGGAAGATTAATTGCTACCATATTCTTGTTAGATAACAATTAATCAATTTGATATTTAACTTTCTTTGAAAATCTATTTTTTTTGAAATAAATTTTCTCTAGTAATACCAAAACGTTCAGGCTCTTTCATTACGTCTCTTATGGTGCTGTAATGTGGGAAGCCGTGCCAGCCTAAGTCTTTTTCTCCGTGGCGTGTTAAATCGCAAGTGAAGCCGACTAAAAAGCACCAATCAGAAGCACCGTAATGTGCAAGCCCCCATGAAAACCCTTGTCCATCGCCGTTATCCAAAAACTTGTCAGGTATGTAAGCGCCGCCCGCAGGAGGCATGTCTTCAAGCGCTGTGACGATTTCAAAGTCGATACCATTCTCAGAATATTGGATGGTCCCTTTTTCTGGCCCCGCCCAATCAACAATAGCCGCCATGCCCGTTTTCCACGGAAATACCCATGTTTCATGACCACTATTAGAAACTGGATTAGCTTGATGTTTAACGTAAGGCCCCTCTGGGTGATCAGCAATCGCTACCCCCCATTTAGAGTCGGTAAACATTTTTTCACCAATGGCATGTCCTTTATAGTACAAATAATATTTCCCGTTAAATTTAATAATTCCGGGATCATGAATTGCACCGCTATCCCATGAACCAAGCTCCAAAGCCGCTCCCCAATTTGAGTCACCGTGTTCGTTAGGATTAATAAGTTTACCATCTCGACAAGGCTCTAAAATAGGCTCTGCTAACTTTGTCCATGGCCCATCAGGACATACAGCTGTTGCCATGCCTACGACATTTAACGGATCATTATTCCGTTTAGCTTGATAACATAAATAATATTTATCTTCGGCGACTAATATTTCAGTGGTAAAAACACTATATTCGTCCCAAGAGCCTTTGGAACCTCTTTTTACCGCAGGACCTTGCTCTTGCCATGCAATGCCATCGTCACTTGATGCATACCAAATGTCTGCATTTAACCAACTTGATTTTTGACACTCATTACGGGTATACCAAATATAATACTTTCCATTTACTTTGATAATCGTACTGGGATCACGGCGGTTTACGCCTTTTTCATAACCTAAACCTGTTACGGGTTGATAACGAAAACGGGTATATAATTCATTTTCACTATCATCTACTTTGTGCCTTTTCATAGCCGCACTAATATTGTTGTTTAATTCGTTCACTTACTTATTCTCCATACAGCTTAAGCTTTATTTCAGCTCTTCGTGTTTTATCTAATTTGTAGAACATCATTATTAATCCAGCGATGATGAATAAAATGCCAGGTAATAATGTACTGATAAAGTTAATGCTTTCTATGACTTCTTCACTCTGCTGTGGAATATTAGCAACATAGCCTGTTTTTCCCATAATCCACAGTGATAACGCGCCACCAACGCCCAAGCCCACTTTTAAGGTAAATAGAAATAGAGCAAAGAAAAGCCCCGACATGTTTTTGCCTGTAAGTGTAAGTTGGTAATCAACTACATCACTTAACATGCTCCATATGAGTGGCACCATACTTAAAGATAGAAAAGATACGATGATACCCAACAACAAAATAGACAGGAATTCGGTACCTGGCATCCAGTAAGGAATCGCCGTTAATACGCCACAAATAAACATTAACGCTTTATAGGACCGAACTTTATCAAATCTTGTCCATAACACTGCGGATAACGCAGCGCCTAAGGTTGCTCCAACGGTTCCCCATGTCATAAATGTTGTGAGTAAATGTTCAGCGTTTATTAGGACTTCTTTTACATAATATACAGAAGGTGTCGCTTTTAACGTTAGGGTGATAAAAAAGAGAATGTTGCCTAAAAATAATATGACAAGCTGTTGGTTCTTAAATGCTGCCTTAATATCTGCCAGTAATTGTTTTACTGGTTTGGTGTTATTACTTTTAAGGGGAGGAGCAGGGTACACTTCTTTAACGGTAAAAAAACAATAATATAAACAAGCCATAATTATGATTGAAAAAACAATAGCGGTATAGAAGAACCCCTGCTGGTCATTACCGTCACCTAAAGAAGCCACTAAGGATAACGTTGTATATGACACAAATACTGACGCGAGCATACCTAAACCAAACCTAAAAGATTGCAGAACAGTTCTCTCATCTGAATCCCTAGTTAAAAAACCAGCCATACATGAAAAAGGCACATTGACCAAGGTATAAGCAAGGGTTAACAATGCATAACTCGTGTATGCATAAATAAGTTTACCAGTATCAGTAAGATCAGGTGTGTAAAAGAGCATGATAAAGGTAATGGCTAATGGAATTGTTCCGTAAAGAATAAATGGCCGACAACTCCCATACTTAGTTCGTGTTCTATCTACCCATAAGCCAACTAAAGGATCTGTAATCGCGTCAAATATTCTTACCACTAGGTACATAGTACCGACATGTATCGCACTTAATCCATATACGTCAGTATAGAAATACGCTAACCACAACCCCATGGTATGCCAAATAATATTATTGCCAAAATCTCCTATGCCATAATTGAATTTGATGGTTTTAGGTAATTGCTCTGTATGTGAGTCAGAGGTTGTAGTCACTTCTGCATAGGTTGTCATTTCTGTTATTACCTCTGATTTGAATTATTCTATGTTAAAATTCAATTAATGGATATTGTTAACAATTTACAAATTAATTTAACAGTTGAATGTTCTTATGTAAACTATTTTTTGGTTTAAAACCTTATTATTACTTTTCAGTTGGATTGCTAAGCGAATACTCGTGTGTGTTTTTTAAGTTGCCCTAACACTAGAAACAGTTAAGGGCTGCAAACCTCAGGAGTTTCTTCACATGGAAATCCTGTTTTGGTATACAGTTCGATTAATCCCCAACTTTTTAATTCAGGTACCTTCACGGTGGTGATACCATTTCTGTAGCTGATATCTAAATGAATAGCTGGCTGGTCCGCTTGAGTATAGAGAGCGCCGACAAAACCTGAGATGACATCACTGTATAAACTGTCATTAATTGTAATGATTAAATTGCTTTTTGCATTTAGGCTCGAAGTACTTGCATTGAAGTCCCTGTTTACTAAATGCATTATGCGGGGCGCATTGCTCATAGCTGCATTTAAATCGGCATTTTCTCGAGGAAATAGAGCAACCTGTGCAATATCAACAGACATTTCTTTGGCTAATAAACCCGTGATTGACGCTGTATCTGACCAATTAACAATTTTATCTTGATAAGCATTAAGCTTTGCTGCTTGTGAGGCGCTAAGTGCTGTGCCATTAAAGTCAGTTTTTACAATGACATTTAAATTGTCCATGGCATAACTTTGATCGCTATCCGTTAAATATTTTGGCCACCAGTTATCACCAGCGACTAATAATTTATAAGGAATATTTTGTTCCATGAGATCTAAAGCTGCATGAAATATATCTAGCTTATCGTACTGATTTTCACGGTATGCTTGGTGACTATATATTAATCCAACATTGGCAACTGTTTCGTAGCCATCAAACATAAACGACTTTTCATTTATCCACGCATAAATATAATCATAATCCCCTATCGCGGGATCGTAATATCGCTGCAATGCATCTTGGTAGGCCCACATATGTTCTGGCGCCATGAATATTGCACCATTTGCATATGCTTGAGCGATCCATGTACGTACCAAATCAACAGATTCTGGATTATCAATCATATAATTCCAATCTGGATACGGTAAAGCCGTTAACGCCAGCGGTTTATTAATAGCCTCTGCAAGTTTGTACATCAACATTACATCACTATTTACCTTTTTTTCGGTGGCACGATGATTAAATTCTTGCACATAGAAATCAAACTCATCGTTAAAAAGCATTCTTATTCCGTTCCAATACGGATCAAATATTGGTGAACTTGTACCCACTTCGATATAGCCAACTCCTGCTTTAAAGGGGTAACCTTTAGCTTTAGCTATATCGTCGGTGAATTGAACTAATTGGGCTAAGTAGCTATTGTTCCAATCTTGCAAAAAGTGGCGATATTCATTGTTCAAAGGAATTTCGTTGGGACTATGGCTTGCTTCAGTCTCATATTGAACAGCGGTATATCCTGCATTTTTTAAAAAATTACCGTAATCAAACGTTGATATATTAGCTATGCCCAGTGTTACTAATTCATCTTTACTATAACTTTTAATTAACCAACTTTTAAAATTAGCCATGCAATGATCACTAAAATCACCACCTAAATAATATTGTGCTGGATTAGAATGTTGTGAATCAAACAGGATAGCATCGACTCTATTCACAATATTTTCATTATCAGAAAAAGCCACATCTTGAATTTGCCATTCAATATA
>MAAB01001376.1_pt1 | contig 25543 bp, 31 predicted proteins | sample 1115991 | NCBI WGS metagenome assembly MAAB01 (sample SAMN04961124, study PRJNA320927) | seawater metagenome | isolation source: sample BD02T18 sea water enriched with oil for 18 days | place: USA:Gulf of Mexico | collected 2013-07-27
ATTCTATTGCAACAGTTTGATAATCCAGCCAACCCTGAAATTCATGAAAAAACAACAGGGCCAGAAATTTGGAAAGACACGAATGGCGAAATCGATTTCTTTGTCGCTGGTGTGGGTACAGGTGGGACTATTTCCGGCGTAAGTCGCTACATTAAAAACACTCAGGGTAAAGCGATTATCAGTGTCGCAGTTGAACCAACTGCATCCCCTGTTATCACCCAAGCTATGGCGGGCGAAGAGCTCACGCCATCACCCCATAAGATCCAAGGTATTGGTGCTGGCTTTATTCCTAAAAACTTAGATTTATCTATGGTTGATCAGGTAGCACAGATCAGTAACGAAGAATCTATCGATATGGCAAAACGCTTGATGCGTGAAGAAGGCATATTGTGTGGTATTTCCTGTGGCGCAGCTGTCGCGGCCGCTGAGAAAATTGCTAATCTAGAAGAAAATGCAGACAAGAAAATCGTCGTTATACTTCCCGATTCAGGCGAACGTTATCTTTCTACTGCATTATTCGCAGGCGAATTCAGCGACAATGAGTTAGTTCAGTAGCCTCATTTAGTCTGTTTATACATAAAGCCGCTCACTTAACTATGAGCGGCTTTATTGTTATTTAATACAAGGTATTCCTGAATGATAGTTATAAAAATTTATGCATAATGTAAGAATCGACTAAGCCTAAACGTTTATGCCGATACGCTTGAGGTATGGTACCTATAATCTTAAAACCTAATGTTTGCCAAAGTTTAATGGCTATCTCATTGCTTGAAACCACTGAGTTAAACTGCATAGCACAAAAACCGAGCTCTTTTGCGATGAGCTGTGAGTGCTCGCATAATTGTCTCGCTATTCCCTTTCCTCTTGCCTTAGTCGCCACCATATAACCGCAATTACTGATATGGTCACTCGGCCCCATGGCATTTGCTTTTATATAATAAGATCCTAAAATCTGACCATTCTCTTCAAAAACGTAGGTTTTAAGGGGCGATTCTAACCAGAGCCCTAACGCATCCTCATAACTCATATCACTCTCAAAAGCATAGGTTTCTTGGCCTTTAACAATACGCTCAAACACTGGCCAGAATTTTTGAAAATCTATATCACTCATTTCCCTAATCATTTTCATTCCCTGTTCGATTCATTTTGTTAACCTTTTCAATATAGGCTTTGCCTTAGCAGGCGAGGTTAATCGTATTTTCCCCCAAAAAAGTTGATCCATTTCAATATGATCAGAAGCAAGTCTGTACGCTAACAACTGGTTAAAATGTGACTTACCACTTTCACTGGTTCCTACTAGGTTAATTTTTTCCACCTAGTATCCTTATTAGAAATACCAAAATGGTTATCTCTGATTTCAGGATTTTATATAAAGTACCCTTTATAGATAACGCAAATCACGTCATATCTATTGTGATATTCAAAGATCTCAATCTGCATCACTGTCATTGTTAGCGTACTGACAAATAAATTTTGATTCTTACACAATTTTTTGACAAGACTGCTTTTAATATAAATAAATACTAATGACAATCATTTATAAAAACTAAAAGCAGTGAGATTATGAAAAAACACCTTCCCCCTATAATCAGCCTTATCCTTATCACTAGTAGCCTTCACCTAAACGCCGCTGATGACATCCAAAATGGTGCGTTAAAATATCAAACAAACTGTCTGGTTTGCCATGGCCCTAAGGGCATGGGTGATGGCCCTGTCGCCAGCACCTTAAGCAACAAACCTGCTAATCTGGTAAAAAAGCTTAACAGCTTTTTTAAACCGAGAATGATGCTGTCTTATCGAGTGCTTGAAGGCAAAGTTGAGCAAGGCATGCCTGCTTGGAAAGGTATTCTAACGAAACAAGATACCTATGATGTCTTTGCCTATATTGAATCTATTCAATAGCCTGATTTAGTCACCTTCCCCTAATAATACTTACGTGATGACTAGCTTGGTTTATTTTCACCAAACCAAGCTTCTAAAAAGCGAATACATTGTACTAATTTTGCGGGCACAAAGTGTCTCGCTGGGTAAAGCGCATAGAGTGTTAGTTTGGGTTTATTTGCCTGGGCTAATACCTCAACTACCTCACCTGACTCAATCATCTTTTGACAAACAAAATCAGGAATAAAACCTAAACCTAAACCTTGTTTGATGGCATCCATCATAAACAGTGTGCTGTTCACTTTTAAGCGCCCTTTCACCGCAATACCCTCTTCAATGGGCCACACATCTTTACCTTGAAAATAACTGTAAACAAAGCAGTTATGCTCGGTTAAATCTTTAGGTAATAGAATTGGATTATGATGTTTAAGGTAATCAGGGGACGCACAGACCTTGTAGGTAAAACGCGTTAAGGGCTTTCCCACATAATTTGAATCTATCGGTCTACTTGAGGCTCTCAAGCCTAAATCAAAACCTTGGGCAACCAGATCGATATTTTCATCACCTAGGTGAATATCTAGCTCAATATCTGGATTTTCTGCCATAAAGTCAGCAAACAAGGAAGACAAGTCTGTGATACCAAGCGCCATGGGTGCGTTAATTTTTAACTTACCTCGCACTGTGTCTTGTAAGTCGCTGACAAAGTTATCCGCATCATCAAGCTTATCGAGAATCTCAATGGCCCTTTGTAAGTAGCCTTCACCCACATGAGTTAACTGAACATTTCGAGTTGATCTATGTAATAAACGCGCGCCTAAATCCTCTTCAAGACGCGCTATCTCCTTACTTATCATGGATTTTGAGGTATTGGTTTGCTCTGCAACCTTGGTAAAACTGCCAAGTTTACTTAATTTCACAAATAATCTAATGGCTCTAAGTTTATCCATTGGGCTCTCATTTAACTGGTCTTGGTCATTTATCGGATTAACACTAAAACACTTTAAGATGAAACAGAGAGGAAAACACTGTCACCATTTTGAGAACAGTATATGCATATTATTGATATTTATGTAGACAAAATTCATCTCTAAACTCTCCCTATCGCATAAAGGCATTGGCCTACAACTATTCGCGATAACCCTATTTATTTATTGGAGAGACTTATGTACACACTTTATTATTCTCAAGGGGCATGCTCTGTCGCCACCCAAGTTGTATTAAATGAACTAGATCAAACCTACGCTCTAATTGATGTTAACAAGCAAGATGACTTCACCAAAATTAACCCAATCGGTGCCGTACCCGTCCTTAACGATGGTGAGATAAATCTGAGGGAAGGCGCTGCCATTCTCTTATATTTACTTGATAAACATTCCAACTCCCTTCTGGCATCACAAGGCTCTGAGCGTCAAAAAGGGATTCAAGACATCATGTTTGCCAATGCCACCATGCACCCTGCGTATGGCAGACTGTTTTTCTTAAACCAGCATATTCAGGATGAAACCGTAAAGCAGCAAGCGCTAGAAAGTGCTGCTGCTGAGATCAACCGATTATGGCAGGTCATTGAGAATGAACTCTCTCAAAAGAACACTCTTGGCGCGTTCTTTCTTGGCGGTAAATCGCCCTCAGCAGCAGACATAATGCTAACAGTCTATGCCAGTTGGGGTGTCTATTTTCCAGTCGAGATTCAACTAGGAGTTAACACTAAGCGCATGATGGACGCGGTCGAAAATATGCCAAGTTACCAAAGAGTGCTAGCGGCAGAAAGTGCACTTAGTACAGATGAAAGCGCCTAAGGAGATCCACATGTCAGACTCAATAGAGACAGATTTTGACAAAATTCATCAGATAATCAATCAATACTTTGAGGGTCTATATCTCGGTGATACGGCGCTATTAGTTGGTATTTTTCATTCTGACGCCTGGTTGAAAGCCCCTAACAAACGTCGCTCATTGAGCACTTGGCTTGATGATGTTTCTCGAAGAGAGTCGCCTAAACAGCTGGGACAGGCTTTTGATTTTAAAATTTTATCCCTCGACCTGGTAAAAGATCAGGCCATGGCCAAAATTGAGTGCCCTCTTTTTGATTACCACTACATCGACTTTTTAGGCTTGTTAAAAGAAAACGGGCATTGGTTAATCGTCAATAAAATGTATACGGATATAAGGTAAAAACAGCTATGTCGAATTCGAATCAGCATGAGCCAATTAAGACTAATCCAGTAAAAATTGAAATGGTAATGGACCTTGTTTGTTCATGGTGTCCTATTGGCTATATGAATATGAAACTTGCTATTGAGCAATTAAAAATTGAAGTAGATTTCCAATTTTTACCCTTTGAATTAAACCCAACCATGGCAGCTGAGGGTGAGCTCATCAGCCACTATTTTAAACGTGAAATGGGATGGTCGCAGAATAAACTTGATGACTATCAAGCCGGTTTAGTGCGTACCGCTAATGAGGCAGGCGTCATTATAGACTTTGCAAATCGTACCCATTATTACAATACCCATAAAGCACATTTGATAATGCGTTGGACTCACAATTTCAACCTTCAAACACACTTTTATGAGCACCTGATTAAAGCTTATTTTGAGCAAGGTTTGGATATCAATAAAGAAACCGTTTTACTCGATATTATTGAGAAAATTGGATTAAACAGACAAGCGGGCAAAGAAGCACTTTCAAGTGGCGTTTTAAAACAAACCCTCAATCAAAAAAAACTCGCATATAAAGCTTTTAATATTAGCCGTATCCCGACTTTTATTTTAGACACAAAAGCCGTGATCTCAGGCTCTCTTTCGGTGTTAGGCATGGTTGAAGCACTAGAAGAATATCTACAAAAATCTATCAAACCTAAACTTGAAACAACTCACATTCTTTAAGGAAAAAACATGCCCTATATCAATGTCAAAATAACAGATGAAGGTGTTAGCCGTGAACAAAAACAGGCCATTATAAAAGGCTGCACCCAAGTCATGGTCGATGTATTAAACAAGGACCCTCAAGTCACTTTTGTTGTTATCGATGAAGTGAAACTAGATGATTGGGGAATTGGTTTTGATCAGGTATCCAAATTACGAGAAGACAGTGGGAACTAATATCCTTTTAACGGTATTCTTTCCCTGTAAGTCAGGTAATAGATGAATCAGCAATGAACAAGAGGTAGTTCCCTATCTCTTGTTCATGTGAGTAACTTGCTCATGTTGATACCAGTAATATTAAAGCCCAAGGCTTTGTACAATTGAGTCGCCCTTACATTTTGATAAGCTACCCTGAGCTTGATCTGTTGTAATCCTGCCACTTTCAATTCTTTTTCAAGTTCTAATATTGCTAATTTCCCTAGGCCTTTAGAACGCATTGACGGCAAGATATAAAAGTCTGAGATAAAACACGAATTATCTTTTTCATTAATGATTCGCCACAGGTAACCCGCCAACTGAGCACGCTCAACAATATTTACATCTGTTAACTCATTTTCTTGTGGTGAGTTCTCAATCAGGTCAATCGATAATAAACTTGAATTGTCAGAGCTAATTCCATTTGGAAAAGAAGCGTTAATGGCCTCTTTTGCCATTTTTATAGCGACTAAATTTGAGTGTCCATAGTTGTCCATTATCTCTTGAGCATAATCCCCAATGAAGTATTCTTTATAAGCTTCAAACTCGTCCTCATGCATTGCTCTTAATGTTATTTTCAAAACCTCTTCCTTAAATATTCATCTGTCTTCTTATGTGTATGATTTAGCATTCGCTTCAAAATAACGAATAACATACTCTTTGAATACGCTTAACTTTTTACTTTGATAGTTATCTTGAAGGTAAATTAAATTTAACGCGACACTTGCCGCTTGCCACTCACTAAACAAAGGCTCTAACTCACCATTGGCTAATTCACTCTGACAATACATAGCAGGCACCCTAACTATGCCTAAACCCGCCTTGGCATTATTGACCATAGCATGGCCATTTTTACAACTAAAGGGGCCTCTTACCTGAACATCTTCGGTTAAAAACTCCCCCTTCTTACCCTTAAGAGTACTTGAAACAAAGCGCCAATTTTTGACAGAGCCGGTGATACAATGGTGCTGTTTTAACGCCTTAGGATGTGATGGTCGCCCTTTTGCTTTAAAGTATTCAGGGCTTGCTAAGGTCACTATCTCTATGTCCATCAGCTTTCTGGCAATTAAGCCCGAATCTTCAAGACTGCCCATACGAAATACAAAATCAAACTCCCCTGAAATCAGGTCGACTCTACGACTATCAAAATCCAGCGTGATATCTATATCAGGATAACGTCGAGAAAAGCCATTAATTAGCGCAACAATGAGAGTTTCACCAATATAGCCCCCAACGCAGTTTATCTTGAGTGGTCCCGCTATCTCATTAGTGCTCTCTAATGCACCTGATATTGCAGACTCTATCCTATTAAAGCTTTGCTGACACTGCTCATATAAAACTTGGCCTTGTTGCGTCAACCGCTGAGTGCGAGTGGTTCTAATAATTAGACTCACCCCTAATCTTGCCTCTAATTGATTTAACTGACGTGACAAATAAGAACGAGAACAGCCTAAAATGTCTGCAGCCTTGGTAAAACTGCCCTGTTGGGCAATGACAACAAACGCCTGAATGTCCGGCAAACTAATATCTTTAAGCACCCTAACTCCTCATTGTTTTTGCATTCTTTAAACTCATACGTTGAACCCAGAATCGTCATAGTTTATAACGTCCAAAAACATTGCGCACTTATAGTTCACAATCATTGAACCAATACCCCATATTTAAACAATCAAAGCCACTTTATTATTATCACATCAGCGAATAAGACGCTTTGCGCTTATATGAAATCATTATTAATTTAAAAGTGAGAAATCCTAAATGAAAAAATTAGTTGTAATAACTGGGGCAAGTTCTGGTATTGGCGCAGCCATAGCAAAACAATTAAGCACGCTAGGCCACCCTCTTTTATTATTGGCACGTCGTGTTGATAAACTCAGGGACTTAAACCTTGAGAACACCTTATGTGAAGCACTTGATGTGAATGATTATGAGGGTTTCAAAATGGCGGTTACAAAAGCCGAAGGCCTATATGGTCCGACAGACTGCCTAGTGAATAATGCCGGAGTCATGTTGTTAGGCCAGGTTGAAGATCAAGCCCCGAATGAATGGCAACGTATGTTTGATGTAAATGTCATGGGTTTATTAAACGGCATGCAGACAGTATTGGCCCCTATGAAAAAACGAAATACCGGTACTATTATCAATATTAGTTCTATTGCCGGCCGTAAAACCTTCCCAAGCCATGCTGCTTATTGTGGCTCTAAATTTGCCGTTCATGCTATATCAGAAAATGTACGTGAAGAAGTGGCCAACTCAAATGTACGTATTATCACCATAGCACCTGGGGCCGTTGAAACTGAGTTGTTATCCCATACCAGTTCTGATGATATCAAAGCAGGATACGATAGTTGGAAAGATGATATGGGCGGTGTATTAAGTCCTATTGATATTGCTAACGCCGTAAGCTTTGCCTACGCACAGCCACAAAATGTCTGTGTCCGTGAAATCGTTATTGCGCCGACTAAGCAACAACCTTAACCCCTTTTAAAAACATGAAATCCGCCATAACAGGGTTATGGCGGATTTTTTATTGATTTATAGAGACGCTACAGCAGCTATTTTTTTTGCCATTCAAACGCTTGAAAAGGTTTGTCGATTGGCGTGTCAGCAAGGTGATTTACATAGTTGCTCATCACTTTTTGAGACAATACTAAAATAATTTCAAGTAAGTTTTTTTGCTCGTAACCTGCTGAATAAAACGCATCTAGTGCTGCCCCATTTACCTGACCTCTATCACGCAATACTGCCAGAGTCATAGTACGCAGAGCCTCAAGTTTTGCATTAGGCAAAGTCGTTTCATTACGTAAAGCATCAATAACATCTGCTCCCACTTTCATAGAGTGTGCAATGGCGGTGTGGGCAGGCACACAGTAGTGGCAAGCATGCTCCACATTGATAGTTTGCCAAACAACCGTCAACTCATCCGCATCAAAAGCAGTTTGTTGCGCGAGTGTATGAAGTGTTTGATAGCCTTCTAATAACACAGGAGATGCTGCCATTACCGCATGTAAATTCGGCACCATGCCAAAACTTTTCACCGAATTTACTAATAAAGGTTTCGCCGCTTCAGGGGCTGATTCTTGTGTGTGAAGTGTAAAATCTGACATTCAATTACCTATTCTGTTTTTTCAATGGAGTTTAATTGCTTCGTTATAAAAAAAGCTCGCTTGAACACTTGTTCAATAAGCGAATCCTAGGTGGTTTTGAACAGATGTTCAAGCTACAATTGAACAAATGTTCAAATTATTTAACAAATATTAGACAGCCCTATGAAATATGATCGCGAATTAGCCATTAAAAATGCCACTAACCTCTTCTGGAAGTTAGGCTTTCAAGCCACTAAAATGCGAGACCTTCAGGATGAGTTAGATATGCGCCCTGGCAGTATCTATGCAGCTTTCGGCAATAAAGAGACCTTGTTTGAAGAATGCTTAAAAGCTTATTCAAATTACAGTTCGACCCAGCTTTGTGATTATTCTGCTCGCTTTGAAAACCCCATCACAGCGCTTTATGAATTTATTAAAGATGTGGCTATCAATGAAAAAGAAGGAGAGATAAAAAACTGTTTTTTGGTAAAAAGCATCTCAGAATTAGATGGTAACAATGCCAACTTAAGAAAATTAGCGCAAAAAGGCGTACAAGAAATAGAAGAAGGTTTCGCAGCGCTTTTCAAAACAGCACAACAACAGGGTCTGATAAAAGCAGAATCAAACCCACAACGTTTAGCCAAGTGGATGCAAATACAAGTAATGGGATTACGAAGTTATAGCAGCAGTCAGGACGAACCAGATGATGTAAATGAAATGTTAGATGAGATATTTAATAGTTTTAAACAGGCCCACCAGTCTGTTTAACGTTATTAAAACAAGGATTAATCTTTAACAAGCCTATTGCTGATGTCGATATAATCATAAGGTGACATTTACAAATTTATATAAATCAACATATTAACAATTTTACAAGCATAAATTGACATTTTATTACTTTTAGCTTGTAAGAAAAAACGTAATCTTATGGGTTCGCGTCCATGTAGCAAAAACTTCAAAGCATAGAAGCAGACATTGGCGTAGTTTTTTTTTACCCTTTCATAAAGTTGAGGGCAGCTAAAAACGTCAGCCTAGTTCAAATAGTAGCAAAAGAGCCTCCAAGCGAGACTCTTAAAATTGGTTTTATCGAAACTAAATCCTAACGTCTACAATTATCACCACTTTGTGAAGATGCAGAAATTTATCCAGATATATTAGATGACATTTAAAAACACCAGCAATTCAAGATAGAACTCGAAGTTTGAGTCGATTTATGGACAACACTGCAAGCGATTGACCGCTCAGGTAGCATTCAAGCTGCAGCAAATCATTTAAATCAAAGTCATACCACACTGATTGATGCGATTAAAAAATTCGAAGAACAATTCGCTTTAAAACTCATCGAAAATAAAGGTCGCAAGGCAATATTAACCCTAGAGGGTAAAACAATTCTAAGGCGTGCTGATGCTATGCTTGAGCAGGCACAACAACTAGAAGTCACCGGCAAGCAACTTTCCGCAGGTATTGAGACAGAAATAACCCTATCAATTGACCATTTCTGTGATCCACGCTGGGTATACCCATCAATAAAAACCTTCTACCAAGAAAGTCCCACAACATCTATTCAGTTAGTTGAAACCACCTTATCAACTACTCAAACGAGTGTGCTTTTAAAAAAGTGGATGTGGCCGTTATTAATATCCCTATTACTAATTATCCCGCTGATATTTTTGGAAACACACAAATGATAACTCTTGCTGCAAGCGACCACTCATCACCTTAGCAGATCTTACAAGAGTGGCTCAAATTGTGATTAGAGACTCCACCTCCAATGCAGATGAAGAAGGTGAAAATGTCGGCTGGTTAAAATCAGAACAAAGGCTCACGCTAGATAGTTTTGAACAAGCACTTGTCGCTGTAAAAGCAGGCATAGGCTTTTGTCGCCTGTCACAGCATATGATAGAAATGAATAACGATAACAAAATCACACGCTTAAATTTGGAGTATCCAAAGAGCTACCAAATCCCTACTCACTTGACCTTACCCAAAGGTGATGAAACTGGACCCGCAGCTAAACGCCTATATAAAACGCTCTTAGAAAGTGCAGACAGTCGTCTCTCTAAACAACCTATAAATTAATTAAACGATGCTTTACCGTGTTGAGAACTCATTAGGTAATAAACCAGCATACTAATAAAGCTTAATCCCCCCATCATCAAATACGCGCCACTAAGGCCAAAAGCATTTACACTGAATCCGGCCAGCAAATAGGTTAATAACCACCAACAATGTGTCAGAGAAAAGTGCGCGGCGAAATAAGGTACATTATCTTCATCACCACAGGTTTGTACTATGATCAGACTTGACGTGGTTTGGATCGCCGACATCCCCATCCCCAATAGAAAACAAAGCAAAACATAACCTAACCAACCCGGTGTTAGTAACCCTAAACACAAAGTAAGCGTTAATATTAGCAACCCTAAATAATGAAATGTTTGAGGTGTATAACGCTTTAACCAACGGGGCAAGCCTAGGGCAATTATCATAGACCCCAAACCAACCAACATCATGAACAAGGCAGTTTCTCTCTCTCCACCCTTTAATATTTCATGCACATAAACCACCGTATTGACCAATACCATGGCAGAGGCGCTTGCGGCAGATAAATATGCCACCCATAAGGCTCTTAAACGCGGTTTAGCTAAATAGTTCTGTATGCCTTGGGTTACACCAGAAAGAAAACGATAAGAACGAGAGCCTCCCAACAATTTTGAAGAATCTAACTTAGAGGTTATGTGTAAAGCCTTCTTCTTTAGGGGAACAGTACAAAACATAAGCAAAATAGCAGAGATAACAAAGCTTGCAGCATCAAACATAAAAATCAAACGAAAGCTCAGACTACCCAACAATATTGCCGCCAACATAGGGCTAACAATTTGTTCTAAATCAAATGCTAAACGACTAAAACTCAACGCTTTTATATATTGCTCTTTATCGCTAAAAGCATCAGATAATAGGCTTTGAAATTGTGGTGTAAACCAAGCTGAGCAGGCATTAATACAAAACATAAGCAGATAAACTTGCCACACCTGAGTAACAAAAGGAATCAAAACAAATAACAGTGCCCGGATAATATCCAATACAACCAAAGTCTGCTGTTTTGGAAGTTTGTGAGCAAGGCTTGCAAAGATAGGAGATAAAAAAATGTACGTCAGTATTTTTATAGCAAAAGTAATACTTAAGACCATGCTAGCTTGCTTTCCAGCTAGGTCATAAGCCAGTAAGGCGAGACAAATGACACTAATTCCTGTCCCAATTAAAGAGATAACTTGGGCTGATAATAAACCTAAGTAATGGCTGTTTTTACCTATCGTGTTAAACATGATTATTGACTATGACTGCTATTTACATTGAAATATACGCCTTAGTTCCAAATCAATTAAATCGAACATATTCATCAATACTATTAGTTAGCTCAATACAACTAGAGATCCATAATGAAAGAAATCAACTGGCGTGGTGTAGATTTAAATTTATTATTAACCTTCAGCGCCCTAATGCAATTTGAAAGTGTATCCGTAGCCTCTAAACATCTTAATCTAGGACAACCTGCCACCAGCTATAACTTAAAACGCCTTCGACAGTTGCTTGATGACCCCTTATTTGAACGACAGGGACATAAGATGGTTCCCAGTTGTAGGGCAAAAGAAATAGCACCACATGTCACTCAAATCTTAGGCATTATTCGTCATGACATTTTACCCCAAGGTGAGTTTGATTCTGCGAGTTACAATGGTATTTATAAAATAGGTCTAACAGATTACGCCGAGCAAATATTTGGCCCAGCCCTTTTTGATGTGTTATTAAAAGGCTCACCCAATTGTAAGATTCTATTTAAGCCTGCCGACTCTTTGAACAGTCTATCCATGTTAGAAAAGGGTGAGGTGGACCTTTGCATTGGGGTATTCAATGAGTTGCCTGATAATGTCAGCAAAACATTTTTATACCGCGAAAGACACTGCTGTATTTTTGATAATTCTATACTACAAACTAAACTCCCCATTCCTTTAAAGGCCTATTTAAAAACGCCTCAAATAATTGTCACAGCCAATGAAGAACTCACCAGTAAAGTCGACCAAACCTTAGATAGCATGGGGGTTGAACGTAATGTTGTACTCGGCACCACGCGCTTTTTTACGATTCGTCGTATGTTGTCTGGCCGTAAACAACTGGCCGTGATAGCAGAGATGGTGGCACGCAGTGATTTGATTCAAGACCAACTGACTCTCTGCTCTCCTCCCATTGATATCCCAGACTTTGATGTTGATATGATCACCTTAAGCCGTAACGAGTCACACCCCAGATTGTTTTGGTTACATCAACAGGTAAAACGTTTAGTCCAAACTAAAGTCGAGAATTTAAGAAGCTAGAATTAATTTAATTGATATATTTTATAAATTTGTTCGATTTCAATGATTAACAAATAAACTCTAAGATCCTGCTCAACAAACTTATGTTGCCACAGGAGCGATACATTGATTCGATATTTTTCAACAGGAACTAATGGCGTTAAGCGAGGGAAGCTGCCTCGATATTTACGCCACGGTTTTTTATTAGTACTGCTCATTACTTTGTCCGGTTTGGCTCAAACCGTTTATGCCCATGGTGTCACTGTTGGTGATCAAGGTTATATCCAAGAAATATCAGGGATAAATCTAATCCCCTTCACCTACTTGGGCGCCAAACACATGGTGACAGGTTATGATCATTTGTTATTTTTGTTTGGGGTAATTTTTTTCCTATTTAGACTTAAAAGTGTAGGGCTGTATGTGAGCCTTTTTGCCCTAGGCCATTCTTCAACGCTATTGATAGGTGTGTTTTTTGATATTTCAGCCAATGCCTATTTAATCGATGCCATCATAGGCCTTTCTATTGTGTACAAAGCATTAGACAACCTGGGTGCATTCAAGCGCTGGTTTGGTGTCTCCCCCAATACCAAACTGGCGACCCTCTTTTTCGGCTTTTTTCACGGCTTTGGTTTAGCAACCAAGATCAAAGAATTCGACATGTCTAGCGATGGTCTTTTAGCCAACCTTATTGCCTTTAATATAGGCGTTGAAATCGGGCAACTCATCGCTCTTTCAATCATTTTGATCATCATGGGATTTTGGCGAAAAAGTACAAAATTCTTGCAACAGGCCTTTATCAGCAATGCGGTTTTAATGACGGCGGGATTTGTGCTGATGGGATATCAATTAACACGTTACGCTTTAAACTAGGAAGATCAAATGCAGCATTCAAAAGCAATAGAAAATAACGAACTACCCAGTACTTTATCTTTAATCAAGGCCACATTAGCCGCTTTAATAACGTCCCTCATTATTTTAGTGTGCATCGTTTTACCCGCTGAGTTCGGTATTGATATCACAGGCACAGGTCAAGTATTAGGCTTACAAAAAATGGGCGAAATTAAGGTCTCTCTCGCAGAAGAAGCAAACTCACTAAATTCTGAGCCAGAACAAATATCGATAACCTCTCAATCAATTGAACCCCAAGTAAAAAAACAAATTAAAGAGGTGATACAAGGCAAGGAAGAAACTACACCGACTATTTCAAGCCTAAATGCAGACAAGCGAACCATAGTAATCAAAGAGGGTGAAGCTGCTGAGTTAAAAGTCGCTTTAAACAAAGGTGAATTTGTTAACTTTGAATGGCAAACAAATGAGAAAGTTAATTTTGATAATCATGGTGATTCAGCCAAAACATCTTATTACCCTTATTCTAAAGGTAAAAATGTTACTAGAGGTCAGGGCACAATAATCGCCGCATTTGATGGTTTTCATGGTTGGTTTTGGCGTAACCGCTCAGGTAAGAGTGTCACTTTAGAAATTGCATTTGAAGGTCAATATAGTCAAGTTAAACGCGTCAAATAACCCTTTCTATCTCCCATTTAAATCAGCAACCACGTATATTTAACTGTGGTTGCTGATTAAATTACAGAATATGGTCGATGTCAGCTTATGGTTATTTCGACAGCTGAATATAGGCTTTAGTCCCCCACAATGGCACAGTAGACAGGCTGTGTTTAAAGCTGCCATCGGTTTCTTTAGTGGTGTATGAGAGATACAAAAGCGTCTGATTTTCAGCATCATAAATACGGCGTACTTTCATGGTTTTAAAGAAAATACTTTTCGATTGTTTGAAAACCACTTCACCCGATTTAGATTGATCAAGATCGGCAATCATTTCTGGCGTAATTTCGCCTGTCTGGCGACAAGAAATGGATGAATCACTGGGGTCAGACAAACTCAAATTGGCTTCAATCGATGCCACATGGCAAGTCACACCCGCCACCTTGTCATCCTTCATGGATGACACCTTGATATCCTTCATGGTAAATAAACCCAAAGAAATATCACCCACTTCATTATCAGAACAGCCCGCCAATAAAACCGACATACCGATAGCCATTAGTATTTTTTTCATTTTATAAACCTTTCACATCAAGTATTTGCTGAGTTTAACAAGAAGCAGCCCGTTAAGCTAAAATGCTTTTAATCAGACGAACGACTCGGTTCATGCCCATCGTACTCAATCAAGCTCTTATCAAATGAATCCCAACAGGCCTTTGAACTCACAAAATTATGGGAAATCGGCCTCTCTTTAATCTCTGAATCTAACAAGCCTAACCTGAAACGTATCCGTGAGGTATCCGCCTCATTCGAACTGTAAACTGGGCAAGCACACACTTTGCAAAAATAACGTTTTTTGCCCTTTGCTGTCTCAAAAAAATTAAGGGCTTCTTGACCTTTCACAATTAAAAAATCAGACAACTGTACAAACCCATTAGTGGCATAAGCCGTACCTGAGTTCTTACGACACTTAGAACAATGACAGTGAATAATGTCCGTTATAGCACCTTGTATTTCCACTTCGACGGCACCACAAAGACAGCTTGCTTGATACATTTTAGAATCCTTCTTTGATCTCAGTTAACGATGTGAGTAGCACCTGGCTTAGAACTTTTTTGAGCAAAACGTTACTTTCCACCAAAACCCTTAACAAATGCTCTATTGTTTTTGGCCATCTTACAGGTATCAACTTTGCTATTCGCATTTGTCTAATAACACTTCGTATTAGAACAAAAACACCTAGCTCAGCTCAGTAGCATAAATACGAGCAGAACAAGACAATTGCTGATTAATGCTCAAAAGAGTCCGATATTTTCCCTCTTTTGGCAGAATTCAGAATAATTTAAGTTTGCCTATATAACCACAATTCAAAGGTATCAGTATCTGATATCTGGCCAGATAGTTACATTTAAGGATTATTTAATGAATACACAAAGAGTATTTGTGACAGCAGGTGCTGCCGGAATAGGCAGAGCTATCACTCGTGCATTCTGTGCCAAGGGTGCAAAAGTACATATCTGTGATATCAATCAAGAAGCATTACAGACATTAGCCACTGAAATACCTGGACTAAGTTACAGCCTGATAGATGTGGGTGATGAAGTTCAAGTAACACAATTTTTTCAAGATGGTTTAAAACAACTTGGAGGCATTGATGTATTAATTAACAACGCTGGAATTGGTGGGCCTGCAGGACCACTAGAGAGCCTCGATAGTAAAGATTGGCAGCAAACGATTCAAATAAACCTTAATTCTACGTTTTTATGTTGTAAACAGGCTTTACCATTTATGAAAGAGCAAGGTAGCGGGAGCATCATAAACTTGTCATCTAGCGCTGGAGTAATGGGTTATCCATTTCGCACACCTTATGCTGCGGCTAAGTGGGCTGTCATAGGGCTAACTAAATCCTTAGCCATTGAAAGTGGCGGCAAGGGAATACGTGTCAATGCTATATGCCCAGGTTCTGTGTCTGGTGAACGTATGGACAGAGTGATTGCTAACGAGTCTTCTGCTCGTGGAATAAGTGAGCAAGAAGTTCGTGATTCCTATGTAGCGAACAGCTCACTTAAAACCTTTATCGACCCTGAAGACATTGCGGCTATGGCTTTGTTTTTAAGTTCTGACATGGGAAAAAGAATCTCAGGTCAAGTCATTAGTGTTGATGGAGACACTCATACTCTGGCGTGAACTTATAATATAGATATTCAAATCATTGGACCTAATATTAAGCATCTAGAAGGTAATGCGATGTTATTAGAATAATGAGGGAACCTACTTTATGTTTATTAACTATCAAGATAACCTTGGTTTTTTCGACACGCTACGCCACTACCTTAAATCTATTGAGCCTAGTGCCCTTTGCTACTCTAGTGAATAGAGTATCAGTAACAAGAGTCTAAAAAATTTACTATTCCTGTAAAGTAAACTGAGTTCGTACCCATTAAACTAAATGATCAACTTAAAGGAACTAAATATGTTTGGAGAACAACCACCAAGTTACCCTCAAGAAATAATATTTTTGTTGGTTCCTGGTTTCTCCCTGTTTGGTTTGACGTCCATGCTTGACCCCTTACGTCATGCAAATCGCGCCAGTGGTAAAGCGTTATACCACTGGCAACTTGTATCTGAAACAGGAGGAATGATAAAAAGTAGCGATAACATCGAGATCATGAGCGACGTCAGCTTTAAGGAAATTGAGAAGTGCGAGACTCTCATTGTGTGTGCCGGAGACAGCCCTCATAAAAAAATAACGACATCATTGTTAGCATTCATTCGCCAACAAGTTATTTATGGTGCCGATATCGGCAGTCAAGACGGCGCTGCGCATATCACAGCTGCCGCAGGTATTCTGGATGGGTATCGTACCACCATGCATTGGGAGAGTTTGCAGACTACGGCAGAAGCCTATCCAAATGTAACCTTTGTACAAGAGTTACTTGTCATTGATCGCAAACGATTTTCCTGTCCAGGTGCGCTTTCTGGACTGGATATGATGCTGCATCTAATTACTGCTCAACATGGTTTGGAAATTGCCACCGAAGCAGCCGACGAACTCATTCATACTCAAAAACGAGCCAGTGGTGATTCATTACGTTCATCCGTTCAAAAAAGAGTCGATAGTCGTAACCCTCGACTTGTCAGTGCAATTCAATTGATGGAATGTAACCTAGAAGAGCCTTTAAAGATCCCTGAAATTACGAAATTAGTGGGTATATCTGATCGTGAATTAGAACGTATTTTCAATCATTATTTGAATGAAACACCCAGTGCATATTATCGGAACCTTCGACTAGCCAATGCTCGCTGTATGTTACAACAATCCACAAACAGTATTACGAGTATCTCAGTTGCCTGCGGATTTACGTCTTTGTCACACTTTACTCGCTGCTATAAACAGCGTTTTTCAAAAAATCCAAGCCAAGAAAGATAAGCATTTAAGTTAACTCTCATCCAAGGCATACCCTGTTTCTAAGGCTTTCACCCAATCATCACGGCCTCGTAATTTTGCTAATCTAGCGGCACTATCCACATCATAAGACACTTTTTCATGGGAGACTTTGTAGATATTTTTATTTTGGCCTAATTCCAGCAAGGTGTAACTGGCCTCTGGACTTTTGGTTTGCATGATATGTGGCACAGGTAAATCATCAGAATAAGCCTGAAGACCCACACTGCCTGGGTTAATAATTCGCTGGCTCATGGTGTTGGTATTTTTTAAATAGTCCCCCACATGTTCAGGATTAGAAGTACGATCAGCCTGCTTTAGTAGATAATCTCTTGGGGTATGAGTATGACCACATAGAATGATTTTGCTTTTATTACCTGCCAACAAGGATTCAATTTCTGAGTCTTCTCTTAACTGTGCATGTCCTGAACTGACATCTTCTAACAGATAGATGAGGTCATTGTCTGGCGTACCATGACATAAGTACAGGTAATCTGTTAGCTGGCGGTCAAAGGGTAAAGCACGCATCCAATCCATTGCTTCGCCACTCAAATCCTCATGAATAAAGGCCATGGTCGAATTTGATTTAAGCTCGGCTTCATCGGCTTCGTAAATATGTCTATCTTGATTACCGCGAATGGTCACCAGATTAAACTCATCTTTCAGCGCTCGTAACCTTTCATAAGTGGCTTGTGGTGCAATCGGGCCATATAAGATGTCACCCAAGTTCACAACGATATCAACCGACTTGCGTTTAAAGTGGTTTATGACAGCCTCAAGGGCAAATATATTGGAATGGATGTCCGACACAATGGCAATTTTCACACTAGGGTCCTTAAAAAGGGATGGATCAAATGAAAGCCTCTCAAATGTACTCCTTGACGAAATAGATGAATATGCATTAGTTTAATTCAATGGTCAGATGGAGATGACTTGAAGCTAAGTCTCACCTTCCTAATAACAAAAAAGTTAATAGGCCGATATAAAGGTGTCAGTATGCTAAGCAAAAAAACCATAATACTTGTCTTTATTCTTTGTTTATTCAATAACATATCTCAGGCAAAGACCTTGCGGTTAGTTACTTTTGAACACCCTCCTTATGAGTATACCGAAAATAATAAACTAAAAGGTATGGTAGTTAACATCGTTAAGCGTATTTTTAAAGACATGGAGCAACCTATTACCATTGAAGTTCTGCCTTGGGCAAGAGCCATACGTTATATTAAAGACGGTAATGTAGACGCTGTGTTTACCGCTTTCAAAAATTCTGAAAGGGAGCTATTTATTGATTTTTCTAATCAGGTTCTCATGCAACAAACGGTGTCTTTATATGCCAGAAAAGATTCACAAATTGAATTCCACGGAGACCTCAGAGAACTTAAGGAATTTAAACTAGGGGTGGTACGTAAAATCAGTTATGGCAAAATATTCGACAAAGCAATAAAAGATAAAAACTTTCGAGAGATTGAAGAAACAAACGATGCCATTCAAAATTTTCAATTACTATTAAATAAACGGGTGGATATTCTCCCAAGCATACAGCATGGTGGAAAATATATTCTTAAACATTTGAAAGACATGAATCATATAAAAGAGCTTCCCATTAGTATTCAAAACATTCCCAGCTACCTCGCTTTCTCTAAAGTAAAACAGTTAACCCAAGTTCGCGATAAGTTTGATCATCATTTACAAGAATTAAAATCAAACGGTGAATATCAAAAAATCATAGATAATTATTTTAAAGAATAAGCTGAATTCAGTAAATAAATGTCTTTGAGTCCACTGCGAAGGGTACATCAATATTTTCTAAAAATATGAGTTTGCCAAGCTGGCATAATAAAACAATAAAGGAAATTAGAACCAAGAACTCAAATAAGAAAGCCTCTAGTGCACTGTTATCTTATTTGAGTTTAAATGTTTTTGATTGCTCATAGCCTATAAGTACAAAACAAAGTTAACTAGCCTATGAATACGAGAAGTGACTTAAGCCTTCTTCACAAACTTAGCCGTCACCATCATCTCGCCTGCACCATCCACCTTGCAATCAAGTTCATGGTCTTTTTTATCTAAAACACGCTTGACCACAGCTTTAGTGCCGATTTTCATCACCATAGAGCTACCTTTCACTTTAAGGTCTTTGGCTAGGGTTACCTTGTCGCCATCTTGTAACGCGGTACCGTTAGCATCTTTTACAACAAACTCAGCTTCTGCAGCCTCTGCCGTTGGATTCCATTCAAAAGCACATTCAGGGCAAATCAAAAGCTCTTGATCTTGGTAAACGTATTCTGATTGGCATTTAGTACAAGGTGGCAATGACATAATATTGGATCTACTTTTTCTAAATGGGTTAACTAGATATAAGCTCAGCATGATAATGGCTCACGCGAATCTAAGCGAGTATTAACGTTAATTTTCAGGCTTTGTTCCATGACATGAAAGCGTTTTTAACACTAACGATTGTACTTCTCTTTATTGACCTGCTCTTTCAAGACATGTGTTTGTTCAAGGTCTCCCCATGAACATTGGCTAAGACACATACATAATAAAGCACATCATATAATGCCTCGACAACAGAGCCCTTAAGAGTGTCTAAATCAGGTTGCCCTGTTTTATCCTTACGAAGGCTTTGTGGCTTCTATTTTTTAGAAAAGCCGACCTCTTCAATCAACTTCAGAAAATACCCTTTTTTATAATCAGGATTAAAATCGTGGGCTTTGATCTGAGCCTGTAAATCACTTAAGTTCATTTAGCATCCTTTCTTATTTCACACACTGCCTTCAGATTCTACCACCAGAATACGAGCTTCACCTTGAGGGTGAGCCACATGCTCTGTGCCTATGGAAGCAAAGAAAATATCGCCGGTTTCTAACAAGACAGATTTCTCGACACCCTTGTCGAAAAAACCATAAGGTGACATTTGCAAACTCATATAAATCAAGACATTAACAGCTTTACAATCATAAGCTGTCAGTGAAAAAAACAACCATAAGATGACATTTTAATTTTTCTATCTGTAATAAAATGACAGAATTTCAGCATAATTGTTCTTAGGTTTAATTTTAACCTACCAATATAAACATACTATTTTATTAAAAATTTACTTGATTGAGGAAAATATACTAACGAGATTTGGGCTTCTCGGCGTTTACTAACTACCCAACGATTGAACTAAAGCTTATATTTATTAGCTCTAAAGGAAACAACATGACGAGTAGTACATAATGACAATAACCATCAATTTTCAAGAAAGGCTATCTCAATTCAAAGAGCATTGTGAATACAGAAGCGATTAGTATCAATAATTTGACGTTTTTGGATGACAACATTAACAGTAAGTTTTATCTCTGTTATTACTTTCTTTTACCGTAATTCTTTAGGAACAGATATAGGTGTACTCGTTTTCTTGGATAAACCATAAGCATTAACTACACCTAAACTAGTTTCATTCAGACTCATCATTTCAACATTCAATTCAAATGACTTTTCACTTCCTTTGCTCGTTATAGGGATTTTATGAAAGTGATTAAACGTTGAACTATAGCTATCCGTTCGTGGTTTATAGACCTCTCCTCGCAGTTCAGCCCTTTTAGCCAGCCGCTTAGAGTTTACCGACTTTCTGGATCCAGTAGCTTTATCAGCGGCTTGAGTCCGCACGAATGCAACCTCTTCACCACTTCCCTCAACAAGCTTAAGCGGTTGGATGTCGAAGTATTTGAACGATGCCATCTCTTTAAAGTATTTTTGGCTCACAAGTAACGAAAGCTGCTCAGGATTTTGAGAGACGAAAGCAATTGAAGATCCAACAGCATTTTCATTCCACTCAGGGAAAGCAACAGCAATATCGGTATAGCCATAACGACTGATAACGCCATGTAAAATAGAAATACATCGTCCTGCCAAGGTGGAGTCATCTCTAGGTTCTGGAAGAAAATCAATTCGAATATAGTAGCGCATTATGCTTTCTTCCCAACTTGAAACAAGCCACCTTTTATCAAATTAGCCGCTACAAAGTGGCATTCACCACTAACTAATTCAGTCGTAGTCATTTGCTGAATTAACGACTCCAGCTTTAAAAGATAACTAAACAAACTCTTTTGAGTTTCTGGTGATCGATATGATGTTTGATTGATTTTATCTACCCCATAAGGGCTTACTCTGATTTTATCAGCACCATCAGCATACCAATCGTCAATACAGGCTATCGCAGCCCCAACTTTGCAGGTCCCCATGATAGGAATCCTTTTATTATTCAAGAGCACGTTTTGATAAACACGACTTGATTTAGTGTGCTCTTTTTCACTAAAAGACTGACTTGGGTGTATTTCTTGAGTAAACCCCATTTTTAATTTTGCCGTAACTTCTAACAACAAGTAACTTTTAGGGGTAATCAAGGCTGCTTCAAACTCCGCAACTAACTCATTCCAGTTATCAACACTGGCCTCCCAGCCATCCTCAAAGCGCTTACGATGGATGTTACTGACCTGGTATGTAGTCCCATTGGAAGAAATAACTTCAATATCGGTATTTAATACCTCTTGATTACGCCACAACCAAGCTCCCGATAAAATATTTTTCAAGTAACGTGTCGCAAGTAATCTGTAACCCCCAAGCTCCCTAAATTTTTGGCTAAATAACTCCATAGTTGTTGTTACCGATTGATCGTTACAAGTAAAAGGGGTAATAGAACTAGCATCAATTCTCAAAGAAAACTTATTTAGTATTAACGAGGAATCAGGAGGAGAAAAACAATAATCGATTCGTTGTATATTACCTTCAGCAAATTTTTTAGGTGTGACGGATTGCTTTTCTTTCATTGAAGAGTCATACCCTTCAGTTGAACTTGATTTCTGCCCAAGTATTGTTGTTTCAGATATCTCTAATGGCTTCAGGTTTCCTTGAGAGTCTTGAGAATAAAAAACAGCATGCCCTGGAGAAATAGAACGCTGATAAGATAGTTTGCTTGGTATGTTCATAATATTGAGTACCTCAATACAATCTAGATCTAATCAATTAAAATGATCTTAATTAATGCGGTTAATTTCACCGGCAGCAATTCGCTGGGCATTAGCTCCTATCAACTATTTAAAGCTTTTATACTTAAATAGCGTACTAACTCACCAAAGCACTTTAAGTGCTTTGAAGCGGGTTTACATTTACAAACTACCTATTCGGCAGAACACACTTCTTCGCCATCACTGATATGCCACTTATATTTACAAGCTACCTATTCGGCAGAATACTAGAACCACACTGGCAGTTTGTTTTCAGTGATTTACAAGCTACCTATGCGGCAGAACACAGAAGCCGGTTAACATGAGAAATCAAATCTAATTTACAAGCTACCTATGCGGCAGAACACAATGATTTATTGATATAATTCACTTCAATATCAAATACTTAACAATAAAACCCAACAAATACCATACAAACCCAATATTAAACTAACCTATTGATTTAAATAGATAATTTTTATTTAAAAAAATAATAGGTTAAATTGTAAAAACACATATCTTTAACCTATTATTTTTCAATTCCAGATTAATAGTTTTCGTTACCAACTAATATAGAGTTATCTCGAACGGTGTATAGCCAAAAAAAGTCAGCGACTTTATCTGGGTTAAAAATTCTCAGTTTCACTGCTCCTAACACGGGCTCTACAAAAACATGTTTATACTCTTGAAGGCTTGCGAGCTTAATATATGGCTTCTCTAAAAAGTGATACCCGACATTTGTTATTACCTTGGAATAGTCTTTTGAAATAACGGATAGCCAGTTTTCAAGCGTATCTTCTGGTGCTTCATCTTTAAGATTATAAGGAGTTACCCAGCGTCCCTGAGTAGAGGGTAATTGTGTTATTGCTTCTTTGATGCCGCCATACATCCTATTCAGACTTAATGTTGAAATACTACTGTGAACAGCCCCTCCACATAACTTTTGAGGAATTGATAACGGGATAATTTCATGAGCGATAGTTAGTTCTTTTGGCACTCGAATAACCATGGTCATTTTAAAGTCACAATGAGCTGAGTCGTTTATCCCAGAAGCAGCTAAACTCCCCATTGAGTTCATTGTCAGGTCTTTAATTACTCCTCTTCGATGTAATTCGTACTCATGCAAACAAATTGCAAAACTGATATTTGAAACAATACCTTCATGATTACCAATTAACTTTCTTAAGAACTGGTGCACAAAGCCAAAACACCCGATTAATGAGGGAAAACCAACAACATAATCACTCGCATAACCATTAGCATGACTTATCTTTAAATCTGGTAAAACTATGTAATTTACTTTGCAATCTTCAGAGCTTTGCTCCTTCTCCTGATACGGCTGCTTCAACAGCCGCCCAACACGTTGCTTTAAAAGTCTGATAATGTCTGGCTTGTACGATAAGGTTTTTAATGTGTATGACGTAGCAAAATAGTTATTTAAATCAGTAACAATTTTATCTGTTTCATTTGTACTTAAATCATCTACCGTCTTTTTGAATTGAAAAGTAATCCAAGAGGCCAAAACAAAATCAACTTGAATAAGATTTGAACGCAATAGAGCTTTTTTGTGGTTTGCTGGTAATAGGCCATTTTTAACACTTAACCATTCTTCAAACACTTGTTGAAGTTGATTATTATCAAATACTTGTACGGGGGGTTGTGTATGATTTTTATTTAAATCTAAAAACCTATTCCTATAAACCAAAAGCTTTCCAGCAACACTCGTGATCACTCGACCTACACTTGAAGGTCGTTGGCAATAATGCACCCATTGATTCTGACGCTTTCCCTTTAACCAGTTATGAAGCTTAATTTGCATCTGACTTGATACGACAGGTGTTAGAGACACATACCCTTCTTTTGAAGGAAACCTAAGCTGGGATAGGTATGGCTGTGTTAGATCAGTAAGAGTACAGTCATCACTGACTTGTTTTAGCCCTTCTTTAAGAGACTCAAGGTTTCTTTGGGTAAGCCCTAATTTCTGTAGGCATTCATTTACCTTTAAATCTTCTCTTAATATCAGCTGCCCCAACGTGGTTGATTGTCCTTGATAACTAAATATTGCAGTCAAGAAAATGGCGTAATTTATATCCGCAGCATTATTGCTCCAATCAACAACCCTTTGATCAAATTTACATGAAGACCAGTAACCCTGAGGTAGATAGCCTATGGTACTGAGCCTTAATGGGCCGTGTACCCGATAATCTGGAAACTTAAGGTTATGTGTAATGCGGTATTGATATACTCTAGCAACCCGACCTAACCATTTTTTATTTTGAAGAAGTGATTTACATAACGTCTTATCGAGAACATCAAGATCTGGACCCAATTTTTGCGTTAAATTAACTAAAGCACAAATTGCGTTTATCAAAACATCATCAACTATCGATGGCACTGCAAAAGGTGAAAATGCTCTCTTGATTAAAGTATTTCGTTCTATAGGGTCATTGTTAGCTATCAAAGAATGAAATTCCATAAATCACCAAGTTGATGTCATAACGTGATAATTGGAGCCTTCTACTTGAAAGCGAGATAACCACAGCAAAAACAGTTCACCTAACTGAAAGACACTTTGGTGAGGTTGGATAATTTCATCCGACTTAAATTTCATAAAAGAGTGCAGCTCACCCTGATCATATAAGGCAGAGATTTGATCTATCGAGGTCCCTAATAAAATAGAAGCTTCAATTGCATTGACTGTGATTTTGTTGAGGTTACTACTTGGCTGTGATAATTGTGTATGTAGAAATTGATAAAGATGTCGTAACACAAGGTTATCGGCTAGCCGGCTTGAAGGAAGCCTTATTGATTTAATCAGAATATCACCAAATACATCTGAGAACTTCGTGTGTTTAACTGAAGCAGCTTTCATTTCAAGATGACTAAGGCACGTATTTAAATACTTATCAAAAAATTTAGGCCATTGAATCATATACTCATTAAAGCGTTTAGAGCCTGAGGTTGCTTCTCTAAGTTGTATCCACCATAAGTACAATCCCCAACGATGGGCAATAGAAACAATAGGAAAGCTGCCCACATGCTCCCCTGCGAGCCATTTACTGATATGTAGTTCTTCTTCATCAGCTTTGATAACGACTTTAATATCCTTATACGCAATACCACACTCAGGACATTGATCTATTGAATCGAGGAATAAGTAGTCGATACG
>MAAB01029681.1_pt1 | contig 25528 bp, 21 predicted proteins | sample 1115991 | NCBI WGS metagenome assembly MAAB01 (sample SAMN04961124, study PRJNA320927) | seawater metagenome | isolation source: sample BD02T18 sea water enriched with oil for 18 days | place: USA:Gulf of Mexico | collected 2013-07-27
TAAGCATAGAGCTTTTTTTTGTTATTAAATGGCTATTCATATATAGTCAAATTTTTTTGTATTCAGGCTCCTAATTTTTGAGGAGAATTTCAATAGTTGCAAAGGCTCTCTCTCATAGGCTTTCTTTCTGGATCTTTCATACCAGACACTATTTTTCTACTAAAGAGGGAGCTGCATAGCTATGATGATTGCTTAATCATGGCAAAGCTTTTGCAGGCTGTGAACTGTCGTTAGTAACTCAATAGCTAATGTCAGCTTATGGCTATCAGTTGACCTAAAGAACAACCAATAGCTAACGTCAACTAAGCGCTGTGATTTCAAACGGTCAGTGCAACACACTCTATTCTTAGTTAAAAAGAAAGGAGTGTTAAAATGGTTCACCGTTCACGAATTAAATACACTACAGGCATAGACCTTATGTCAGTAACGACAGCTTTGAGACTAATAGTGGTAGTTAACTAAATTTGTATATCAGATAACTTTTTGCGCATTCCTGATATTAGCTTTATATTTTCTAGTGAGTGACTTCCCTATTGTTTGCCAATTGCTTGCCAATTGGCAAATTACACTCCTTTATTTCAAAATGAACATTTTTAGATTAGCTAAATGCGAACACGTCAAGATAAAACCGAACAAATGATAATAACACCACTGAACAAAAAAAACCTAAACGATTGATAATTAAGTACTAAAAAACAACGTTAACAATTGGCATAAAACTTCCTATGTAATAATTAGTTCTCAAATAATGAATGTTTAAACTCGATTAATTTGCGATGTTTATACAGCCAAATTTTGTGAAAACACAATAATAATTAATTTATACATTAAGGATTTTATTTTGAATAAAATAAAGACTGCTCTATTTCTTCTGTTTTGGGTTGTACCCACTGTTTATGCACAAATCAGCCCTGTTGATAAAGTCAACATTGACCAGCAAGTTCAACAATTTATGGCTAAAGAAGATATTCCCGCATTAGCCATTGGTATTATTCAAAACGGAAAAGTAGTCTTTACTTCCGCGCATGGAGTAATTGATAGAAAAAATAAACAACCAATCAACCAGAAGACATTGTTTCAAATTGGCTCACATACAAAGCATTAACAGGCATGATCGCTTTCGAGCTTATTAACGAAGGTAAGTTGAACCTTTCTGATCGCGTTATTGATCATTTACCCGGAGTATTTCCTAAAGCGTCTATTAATGAGTTTAAATCATTAACAATTGAGCATCTCATGGTGCATCGCTCTGGTTTACCTACATATCCTAAAAATGTCACCCGAATTGATGGCGATGCAATGTTAGTTCGCTATAGTGAAGAGATGTTATTAGAAGCATTGAGCACAATCAAATTAAGATTTGCACCGGATGAAAAGTGGAGATATTCAAATTTTAATTATGCCGTTCTTGGTTATGTGCTAAGTAAAATAACCAATAAAAGTTACGATCAATTAGTTAAAGAGTATATTACTGATAAATATCAGCTTTCAGACACTTTGGTTAATTTATCTGAACATCAAATAAACACAAATTTGGCAACACCTTACAGAAAAGACGATAGACAAGTTGTTACTCAGCCTTGGGATATGGGAATGCTTACACCTCATGGTGGTGCTTATTCAACAATTGATGATTTTGCTCACCTTATGGAACTGCAACTAGCAGCATACAGTAAATATAATCATAATGACGTAACATCATCATTGGTTGCCACGCAAATATTGTATGATATCGATTATACCCAAGATGGTAAGAAATATCCGGGGTTAAGTTACGGTGTAGGAATGTTTGAAGCGACTCCTGAGTGGGGTACATCTACTGAAACCGTATTTTACCATGGTGGTGACCTTGATGGCTTTGGTAGTGAGTATCGTTTTTCTCCGGAGCATGGTGTTGGGGTGGTAATGCTAACGTCAAGTGGTGGCAGAAAATTTATCAAGTTCGCAATGACAATTATGAATGATCTGCTGGAAATCGCCGTTAATAATCAGGAGCAGCAGGCCACAAATACTTCAACTGATTAATTCAGCTAAAGAAATATTACTTTCAACTCCCGCATAAAGTCGAAATTTGTAATGATATTCAAAACAACGCACCTTCACCGTAGAAGGTGCATTATCAATACAAACTTTCATCTGAATGTATTAAAAGTATATACTGCCTTTAACGCCGAGACCTCTAATGTTCGCTTTGTTGGATTATCTGCTGTTAACAAAATGAGCTATAACGTCATCAATGCACAAAAAAGTCGTACTTTCTGAGGTGCTATGCATGCTAAAAGGGCATAGAGACGATAAAGTGAGGGGTGAATATTTCGGTGCTTCACCCACTATAGCTTTCAATTGATTACTGATTAAGAAAATAAAGAGCTACTCTCTTACCTAATTAATCACCACACGCACGGCAAGTAACAGTAAAACTACACCAGTAACTTTATCAATAATATGACTATTAGCTTTCAATTTTGCCAACACAGGCCCTCTAGTTAAGCCAAATACTACGAGGCAATACCATAGTGTATCAAGTCCACCAACAGTAAAAATCATAATTAACTTATGAGTTAAGCTGGCATTAACATCAACAAATTGACTAAATAGAGCTAAAAAGAATATCGCTAACTTAGGATTTAAAAATGCTAATAAAAAGCCATCACGCCAGCCATTTATATGCTTATCGTTCAGACCTTGTTCAACCTCAAGGTCAATATTACTGCCATTACTTTTTAGTGCATTGAACGCTAAATAAAGTAAAAAAGCTGCACCTGTGTACTGAATAACTTGAAAAACTAGCGGAGACTGCACAATAACAAGGCCAATACCAGTGACTGCAATAGCCGCATACAAACCAACACCAAAGCCAAAGCCATGACTAATGGCCGTAGCTAAACCTGGTTTATGGCCGCCCAACATAGTATTACGTACAACTAACGCCAATGAAGGACCGGGAGATAAAGCGCCTAACACACAGATAACAACTAACGATAACCATAACTCTAAAGACATAACTCATTCTACTATTTGATTAAAAATTACAATAATACCAATCGGACTAAATAACTGTTCAACTGGGATTAACAATCGGAAATAAAGGGCTGGCAGCTTACGATAAAAAATTCCGTATAGTGACTGATTACCAATCAAGCCCCTTTTGCGCCTTTACCCCAGCTTTAAATGCATGTTTTATTGGTTGTACTTCAGAAACAGTATCGGCCAGCTCTACCAACCGACGATGACAAGCACGCCCCGTAATTAATACATGCTGCATTTTAGGCCTATTATTTAGCGCGTCAATAATATCATCTAATTCGATATAACCGTACTTAACCATGTAAGTCATTTCGTCCAGTAACACGATATCTAGCGTTTCATCTCTGAGCATTTCTTTACTTTTTTGCCAGGCGGCCTTAGCTGCTATGGTATCCGTTTCAGTATTTTGTGTTTCCCAAGTAAACCCCGTACCCATTACATAATGCTGAACATCAAATTGCTTTAAGATATTCATTTCGCCACATTCCCACTTAGTGCCTTTAATAAATTGCACTACGCCTGCTTTTTGTCCATGGCCAATAGCACGTAATACCGTTCCAAAACCTGAGGTGCTTTTACCTTTACCGTTACCTGTTATCACCACAAAAACACCGCGCTCTTCTGTCGCTTGCGCAACCCGTTGATCAACATTCGCTTTGATTTTTTTTTGTCGTTCAATATGTTTTTGTTCTTTCGTTAATGCTTCTTGGCTCTCAGTTTCACTAGCTTTTTTACTTTCATTCATTACTTGCTCACTTTCTCTTTATAGCGATTTTAAAACCCACTAGGGTTTATTAGCTTTGATTGTTTTCATTGCTGATTAGGATTAACTTACCCGTTTCAGGGTCGCGATATACTTGCCCCATAGACTGATAACCTTCTTGACTCTGTAGTCTGTTTTTCAACGCTTCTGGCGTTGAGGTTAGCTCTTTACCTATCGAATCTACTGGCTGAATTCTTGTCGACAACTCTTTATTTGCTGAAGACTCTTTATTTACTGAAGGCTCTTTCTTAGTTGCAGATTGCTGACTGACTTGAAAGTGTTGTTCTAAATCAGGGCTTAATGCGACAAGTGCGGCAATCAAGCCACAGCAAAAAACCAGCATAATATCAATTAAGTTTGCCAGCGGACCTAAAGGCTCTTGCTCTTGACTGTCAAACTGACTGCTACGCCATGCATTACTCATTTCATCACCTTATTTCATTACTCTTTTCATGGTACTTTCACGTCAATAAACCGAATGCTAAGCGCTCTTAGCTAAAACGGTTTGACTATTTGGCTCGTGCTCGGCAACTGACAAAAAATCTTCCCCTTCATCCTCTAGACGCTGCATGGCATTATCGTACCAACGCCTGCGCATTCGTCCTAAAATAAAACCCATAACACCGGCAAGTAAACCAATAATGGTGGTATCAAAGGCCACTGTCATCGCGGTGGTCAATATACTTATATCTCCCGTGCCTAAGGCTGATAATCCTGGTCCTAAGGGAATTAAAGTCCCCATTAAACCTAACATGGGCGCGATACGCGTAATGAAATCAGCTCGCTCTATACGCTTCTTTCCTTGCTCAATAAGCTCTCGCCTTAACTTCGCCTTAACTAAAGCAGGGATAACGGAAAATCGTTCTCCCACAGCAATACCTAATTCATAAATGGCTAAGGCAGTAAAAAATAATAATCCCCAAACCACAGGTTGTAATAACCATGAAGTAATTAAATGCATTAACTCTAATGAAAATCCATACAACATATTAATGCTCCAAGCTAGATAACTGACGACGAGAACGAAGATATCCCGCTAATATTAAAAGTACGATGACAAAAACTAATCCCAGAAATAAGTAGTCTGACTTCATAGCTATTTCATCCGAAGTTTCTGTAGTATTCTCTTGTAAATTTTCCTGTGCAGCATCTTTTAAAGCATTGTCATTTTGCTTTGCTACCTCAGTACTTATTTCTTGAATATGTTGTACACCAGAGCCAACATCCCCTGCTGGCGTATGATTCGCCGCCGCTAATACTGCTGCCAATTGCGCGTTTAATGGCGCAGATAACAGCGGTTTAATGAAATCATAAAGTGGGTGATTGGCATGAGTATGGCCACTTCCTGGAATACCATGTTCAACAATGTTTTTAGCAAATTTTTCAGCAAGTTCCGTTTGAGTTTGTTGGTCTGCCTGCCAAAAACCCTTTTCAATAGCGACCAACATTATCGCCAAAATATTGCTTTGCACATGGACATTATGTTTTTGCTGCAAAAACTCATCCAAACCTATTTCTAAACTATCATCGATATAAATTGCTTTTAAATCTTGCCATACCCATGAACGAATAATCTCTGGGCTAGTAGCTTGCCATCCCCACAGGTTTTCAATAAATCCGCTGCCCATGGTTCTTGCGCCAGCGTAACCTTGTTTCATTAACGGCTGTATCCACTGTCGATTAAGAAAGCGCCCGCGTAATTCTGCCAACAAAGCGCTTTGCAACGGCTCAATTGACAATTTTTTAGTATTGGCATGAGAAATAACAAAGCTTTCAGGTTGCTCGCCAGCAATGGTTTCAATCGCGAGATTTAACCCACCCAAATAATCATAGGCATCGTTATTATCAATTAAGCCATAAAGGTTACTCGCTCGACCTAAATAGGTGTTATTAACATGCGCTAACTGTTGGCGGAATAAAGCTTGAACATTACTGCCCATTTCGCCGCTAGCGCTAGCCACACCATAGGCATGACTCATACGTTTAATATACGCTTCACCTAATTGCTTGCGCTCTTGCCATGCGCCAGAGCGTTCAGCTAAACGATTAATACCTGCGCCATAAGCACCTGGGGCAGTACCAAAAATACGATAACTAGCCTGACGCCCCAGTAACTCAGCACTGATATTCCCGTTTGAGCGTAACAATGCTTGCGCTTCACGTAACCAATTACTGGCAACCATATTACTCGATAGACTTTCATTAAAATCGTGCTTTTGTTGTTCGAGCATATGTTCAACAGGCTGTAGCGCAGCCCTTAATGCACTGATTAATGCGGGATGATCGCGCTCAATGACTTTTTTACTCGCGGCCAGTGCCAATAGCACTGAACGGTCAAGCCAAGCTAATTGCTGAGCATATAAATCTCTAAATAGGCCCGACGTGGTAAAAACAATATCACGTCGTTCACTCCGCGTATCATCGAGCGGCACAAGCTGTAGAGACTTCAAAATGCCGCGACGATTCCACACAGGTTTCACGCCCAACATGTCCATACCAAAAGCAATCATAGCGCCTTCATCACGCACGGCATCGGATGCCCACAAAATAACAGCTTCTTTGTGGCTTTTATCAATAACAGAGTTTTCTTGTCGTGCCTTACTGGCGAGTTGTTGCCCTGTACTAAATCCTAGTTGTGATGGGATCAAGCTACCATCAAGTGCATAAAAATTGCGTCCTGTCGGCAGTGCATCTGGAGTTCTAATAGGATCATTGCCTTTGCCTGGTGCCACAAAGCCACCGTTTAAGGCATTTAACAACGCAGACATTTCACTCTTGGGGGATTTAATCAGGTTGCTTTTAATGTCATTACGCTGAGTATCATTTAGGTCTAACTCACCTTTTTTAATCGAATTCATCATGGTATCAACAGCATCTTGCTGCCAATCTTTGCCATAGATATGCAAGCCCAAGGGCATAAAATCCTCTTGCAGCTTAGTGAGGTAATGTCCCACTTCGTGTAGTAAGAAGTCATCATCAACTTCGCCAAAACCAATGCCACGTACTTGTAATTCTTCATCCATACTGGCGACAAGCTCATCCGTTAAATTCAACACTTTAATTTTGTGGCGCAGTGCTTTAATGGCTTTTTTCTTGGTATCTAGATTTGAGGCGGCTTCAGCACTTTCAATAAGCTGACGTAGTTGTAAAAGCCCATCGTATAGCTCTGTGGTTGCCAATGGTGGCGTTAAATGATCTAACATCACGGCAATACCACGACGCTTAGCTTGAATCCCCTCACCTACACCATCAACAATGTAAGGATAAATGCTGGGAATATTTTCAATAATCAGCGATGGGTAATCACTTGCAGAAAGACCTACAGCGCGTTTAGGCAAAAATTCATAAGTTGAATGTCGACCTAAATGAACAATGGCATTAGCTTTAAAGACTTCACGTAGATGATAATAAAAGGCTAAATATTGATGCGGCGGTGGAAAGGTCATATTGGCATGCAATAGCTCTTCATTTAATTCCCACCCCCTCGGTGGCTGAGGGCCTAAAAAAACATTGCCAAATTGCACTCCTGGTAACAAAATTTCATTGTTCCATACCATGGTTTTCCCTGGTACTTTACCCCAGCCTCGAATGCCTTCAATTTGCATGGCAATGAGCGCTGTTTTTAATGCCTCAGCCGCTTGCCATTGCTCTGTTGATACAGCACTGTTCTCGCGTGTTAAAGTCATTAACTCACGATAGGCTTCGGTCAGTTGCGCCAACAAATCTAGCGCACGGGCACGGCCTTTATGTCTAATGCCATCTAAGGCATGGTGCAAATCCACTGACGTATTTTCGATATTATCAAGTAACGCATCTAGCACCGCTTTACGTTCAATAGCTGGCAGTTGTGCTAATTCTTGCTGGCCTTTTTCAAGCAAGTAAAACTTAACGTTTGCATGCAGATACCCTAGTGGTCCTTCAATCATTTCAGCTTTTACAATACTCGGTAAGCTATCGAAATAAGCTTGATAATCATTAACAGACATAGCATTAATTAATGGTGCCATTTTATTTAGCGCGCCAGCATCTTGCGGTAAGTTGACAGCTTTCATTTGCAATAAATCTAATAACGCTTCAGCAGATTTTGGAAAATCAGCCTCTGGACCAAGATCGTAACCTTGTGCTTTTAACTGTTGCAATATTTGCCATAACGACTGCTGCACATTTAGATTATCCGCACCAATATTATGTCGTCCTGGTGGGTGATTGTAATAAACGATAGCCACTTTTTTCTCAGCGTTTTCACTCGTTTTAAGCGCTAACCAACTATTGACTCTTGCTTGCAAGCGCTCAACTTCTTTACTTAATACTTGGCTAATGGATAGCCTGGCCCCTGTGGCAACATCAAGCTTGGCACTAGACGCTAACGCTAAAACATGAGGTTGAGAAACACCTTGTAGTTCGGGCATCGCTACGCGGTAATGCACACTATCACTCGGTAAGCCTGTAGGAGAAAGTTGATATGCTAAGCCGCTGAGTTCAGTCACTCTGATACCTTTAAATACCGGAATATTGAGTGCCTCAAACTTTTGAGTTACCGCTTCTCTGCCTTCGCCGCCGCCAATAACAAAGTCTTGCAAAGCTATCAAGGCCAATGGCTGTATTGACGCTATACTGCGGATAAAATCAATCGCTTGCTCACTGGGGTTACCCCAACCTGCCAGTACAGAGACACATTGCCATTGGCTTTGACATAACTGCTGATGCAGTTGCCACTGCCCGGGTTGATCGCCAGTATCATGGTCAATAATAAACACTACTGCTTTATCATTACCTTCAGGGGTAACGTGGCTCTTCGCTATTTTAGCTTTTAACTCAGCAATACTGATCAGTTGCTCTTGCCAGTAAAACCGTACGGGTTGCAGCGGTAATATAGTTGCTGCTTGTCTTAATAACTTTTCATGACTAATATCTGTCTTTGCCCTAGTCATTTTTTCTAGCCAAGCAAATAACTGACCTAGGTTTTCTTTGCCTCTATTTTGCCAATAAGCTCGTGCTTGAAGCCAATAAGCAAACTGTGGCCACTGTGCTTGTTTCTCAGCTAGCGCCGTTAAATAGTGACTTTTATCTAATGAAGCCATCAGCGATTGGCGTTGTTTTTTCGATAAATTAGCAACATTGCCGCCTTGCGGATCTTGATGAAATGCCATTAAACGCCTATCAGTATTTAACATTAAACGTGGCTGCTGGTCGCGGTAACTTAATGCCAATAGACGTTCAACTGATTCACCAAATACCCCAGCAATCATGAGTGCTTGATGTTGGTTAATCAACTGCTGTATTTCAGTGTTCGTTAATTGATTCAATTGACTGACACTGCGTATGGTTATACTGCTGTTAGCTGATGCGTTATTATTATCAGCTTGGGTCGCTAAAAACTGATGCGCGCCAGTAACCATACTAGCCGCGGAGCGATCTGACACTAAAGCTAACATTTTCACCTCTGCAGCGTGGAGAGAAAAACTGCTAATAAAAGCCAATAAGCACAAACTAATAACGCCATAGGCTTTACGCATACCATAATGCGTTAAGTGGTTTTTTCTCTGTTTATTAAAATGAAAAAAGGTCATGAAAAATCTCATAAAAAAGCGCTACAAAGATAGCGCACTAATGTTTAGAAAATGAACAAGCACTCATTGCTCGAGCCCGTGATTAGCTTTATCAGCTACAGATAACGGGCTTTATCAAAGATACGTAAAGTTAAACTTGGATTACTTGGGAAATACCAGTGCATGTATGAGGCTAAAATATTGTTATGTTGATAAACAAATTCACCAGCACGTTCACTAGGATGATGGGTAGTTTGACTGATAGGCGCTAAATCAATTTCAGCGCAAGAATAATGAAAGCTATGTCCTCGCATAATATTATCCGTGCTCTCAAGCGTCACTTTTTCATCAGCGCTTTCTTCAACATTGTCGGTAAAAGACGGTAAAGAAACCCATTGTGAGCCAATAGCTGCAAGCTTTTTCTGCATGGTGGCCTTCCCCGGCATGAGACCAACCATAGAGAATTCTTGTCCTTGCATATCGGTGAGTTGATCAAGTAAATACAACATGCCACCACATTCAGCAACAATGGGTTTATTACTGTCAGAAAAAATTCTGATATCACTAAGAAAAGTCACATTGTTCATTAGTTGCTCAGCATAAAGCTCAGGGTAGCCCCCTGGAATATATAAAATATCGCCATCAGGTAGCTGGGCATCAGTTAGTGCCGAGCAATAAATTAATTCCGCCCCGGTTTGGCTTAAAAAGGCTATATTGGCGGCATAAATAAAGCTAAAAGCATTATCTCTGACGATAATAATACGAGTACCTGCTAGTGCACCGTCAATAGTTTTTTCTTGACCATCAGCTTGATTAATATCAGCTTCTTGAGCAAAAAATTCTACTTGTGCGGGTAACTCTGTTAAACCAGTATTAGCAATATGACTGGCCGCTTTCTCAAGCTGGGCATCAATATCACTCAGCTCCTGTGCTTGTACTAAACCTAAATGGCGCTCTGGTAATGTTATGGTGTCATCTTTAGGAAGTCGACCATAAAAACGAAAGTCTTTTGCTAAGCTAGTACTGAGTAATTCAGCATGACGTTCGGTATTTACTCGATTTGCAATCACCCCTGAAAACGGCAAGTTTTCACAAAACTTAGCCAATCCAAAAGTCACTGCAGCAAAGGTTTGCGCCATCGCTTTTGCATCAATAACGCCCAATACTGGAATGTTAAAATACTTGGCTAAATCTGCACTGCTAGGGGTGCCATCAAATAGTCCCATGACACCTTCAATGAGAATAAGATCTGATTCCATCGCTGCTCGATGCAACAAGGCTCGGCAACCTTGCTCACCGACAAGCCATAGATCTAATTGATATACTAATTCCCCACTGGCTTGGCGTAAGATCATAGGGTCAATAAAATCAGGGCCTACTTTAAATACCGTGACTTTACGCCCCTGATCACGATGATATCGCGCTAATGCCGCTGTTACCGTCGTTTTACCAGAGCCTGAATGCGGCGCGGCAACAATAAGCGCCGAGCACATGACACCACTCCCCACTTGTTGCTTTGGCTTATGTTGAAATGCAAAATTTGCAATGGTTTTATTTTTCGCTGATGACATTAAATATACCCTTAAAACCAACGGACAATTTATAACTCACTTAGAGAGAATTAATCCGATTGCTATAATATGAATTTGCTTGTTTTGACTTAAAAGACTAGCGTTTGCCAGTTACCTTGGCATTAGTATCAATCGCTTTATCGGTAAAAAAATGGCTGACAGTAAAATCAATAACCACCGCGGTAATCACATAAAAAACAGGGTTAGAAATAGATCTAAAATAATACTTATCTACACGAGTAGCATATTCTGCCCACGATAAAACGGGAAACTTACCCGAGAGTGTGTAATAGCTACCATTTGAAATAAAGAAGGCAATTGAACTTGCAATAAATAACGCCAGTGCCACTTTAATAATATTAATTTGCCAACTGGTGCTTTGCCAGTTGGGCTTGCTGTAATAACCAACGACAAACATAGTACCGTAACTCAGCACTAGAGCAGGATAAGAGGTGGTAATACAATCACCAAATTGACCGCGAAAATAGGATGAGGCCAAGTCGATAGTGACTGATAAAATATAAAAAAACCAAAAAGCCTTCATGTTGCGCAAGTACATACCGGCAAGAAAAAAGATAGCAATTGAAGCGCTTGGTAAGCTATTGAAACTGGCAAAGTGATGTGTACGGGTGGCAAGCATGAGTAATGTTAACAAAGCAAATACTGCAAAAAGCAAGCTAACATTGTTTTTTTGATTGACTGATTTCATAACGATCCCGTTGTCTAAAATGTACATAATAGTAACGGTGAAGGAAATCAAAGACAGTAAATGCTAAGGGGATATCTAGGCTATCTATAAATGATAAACACTATTCACACCTCAATCATTGAGAAGTCAATTGTCGAAAATCACTAGTTAGGTAATCGATAAACACTTTTGGTGCGATAACGACTAGCTATTATAGCTATCTATTGCTGTAATTCAGCGCATATACTTTTCTCTGAATTACCGCCCACCGCAGTTGTCGAGTAATAGTTATCTATCATCGATAAATAACTATAATCTAGGCCGGTCTCCGGACTCCTGATCATAGCGCTTGCAACACCTTCCCATACGTTCATTATGATGACAAAATAATGATTTAATACAGTGGTTTTGTTGCGGCTCACAGTTACCGTTGCGGGGGCAGTACTGGTATTTCACCAGTTTCACGTTTCATCTTCACGAGTGCGATTTATCCATCCTATGTTCAGGATAAATTAACACCGAAGACACCTAAATCTGGGCGGATATTACGTTATACCGAATAGTTATTCAACAATTAACGCCTTAATCGCGAAAGCAGCCGCTCCAACGAGAATAGTCATTAGTCTTAATATTTGCGTTGAACCTATGTAACGATTTAGTTATCCTCACCGACTTATATGGTATGAAAACATCATGATTGTTATTGGATTGATATGAAAACAACGTTATATTTGGCACGTCACGGGCAGACAACATGGAACAAAGTTCATCGTTTTCAGGGACAATTAGATAGCAAATTGACCCAAGTAGGCCAACAACAGTCTGAGCAACTTGCCTTACACCTTGCCCCCCAAAAAATCGACTTAATAGTGTCCTCAACCTTAGGGCGATCCGTTGATAGTGCGCTAATTTGCCAACAGATATTAAACATTCCGGTCACTCACGTTAATGAGCTGATGGAACGACATTTAGGTCCTTGGCAAGGGCAGTATATTGCAGATATTAAGTCTGACAAAAACTACCATGAAATATTACACCAATTTACTGAAGTTTCACCGCCAAGTGGCGAAAGTGCTGTAAGCTGTGGTTCAAGAATTTATCAAGCGCTTAAAGGCATAGCCAATAGACACTTTAATAAAAATATTTTAGTTATTTTCCATGGGGAAGCATTACGCTGCTTTTTAGCAAAATTAGGGCAGAATTCATCTGGTAATGCCTATGACTTATTTGATAATGGCTGCCTAGTACCGTTAACTTACCAGCATGATGATGACAGCTTCCTGCTAGCAAGATAATACGATTTATTTGTGATCGGCGTAATAACATTGAAAAACACTAGAGCAGCTTAACTTCATGTCAGAACTTATCGCCAACATCTTCCATCACACTATTATGCTATTACCTGATTTTTCTGTCTTTATCACGGTATTATTAGCGTTATTACTTGATAAGTATTTAGGTGAAGCTAAGCGTTTTCATTACTTAGTAGGCTTTGGCTGGTTAGCAAAAGAACTGGAGGCAAAGCTGAATACAGCTTGGCAATCATCAGAAAGAAATAACCATGAAGCGCTTCAAGATAATGTTATCACTCGAAAAAATAGGGTAAAAACTAAGTTGTTGGGTACAATGGCCTGGTGCCTACTCGTTTTACCCTTACCCCTCATTTATTTTTATCAATTGAATAACCTACTTTGGTATTGGCAAGTATTGCTTGATGCTACCGTGATTTACTTTGCTATTGGTCTAAACAGTTTGCATCAACACGCGATGCAAGTTTACCAACCACTTAACGATAAGGACTTAACAACAGCTCGATATTTTACCGGCTATTTAGTGAGCAGAGATACCACTAAGCTGACAGAGCAAGAAATGTCGAGAGCGACCATAGAGTCTATGTTAGAAAATGGCCATGACTCGGTTATCGCTTCATTATTCTATTACCTTATCGGTGGTGCGCCACTGGTCATAATACACCGCTTAGCCAATACCTTAGATGCAATGTGGGGATATAAAAACTTACGTTTCAATGATTTTGGTTATGCCAGTGCTCGACTTGATGATGTACTCGGTTTTCTTTCCGGTAAATGCTGTACTCTCCTTTATGCCCTTCAAGGGCTAAACAACAGACGTACTATTAAAGCCATTACTAATGCCTACCGGCAAGGTAATCAATACAAAAGCCATAACGGTGGTTGGGTGATGGCTGCCGGTGCGAGCGTTATGAGCAAACAATTAGGTGGCAGTGCTCTTTACCACGGAAAAACAGTGAACTCTGTCACTTTAGGTTGTGGTAATAGTGTGACCACCAAAGACATACCGACGAGTTTACTTGTGGTTGCTCGTGCTAGTGTAATTTTACTGGCGTTGATATTCACATTTCAGCTTACTCATTATTTGCTACATTAATTATCTGATTAATCCATTTTGTTTAAACACAATACAAAGGAAAAAAATGGCTTTACTTCATGGCGGGCAGCTACAACAAGTCGCTACACAATATAATATTCCGCCCAACGACTGGATCGATGTTTCAACAGGTATTGCACCAATCAGTTACCCTATTCCAGATATCCCTCTTTGTGTCTGGCAACAATTACCGCAAGAAAACTTAGAGCTAATCACGGCAGCACAACAGTACTACCAATGCTCTCAACTAATGATCACCAATGGCAGTCAGGCAATAATTAAAGCGTTACCAGCGTTATATCGACAAAAAAATGCAAATAGCCAAGATGTCTACCTGCCTGAGCGCGGTTATAAAGAGCATGCTCATGCCTGGAAAAATGCCGGTTATCACTTACATTTTTACCAAGAAAATCTCCCGGTAATTACAGATATATTACCCAACAGTGTCTTGGTGATTATTAACCCTAATAACCCAACCGGAACGTTTTACAATGCTCAGGTTATTAACAAATATCGTCAACAATTAGCGCAACTAAATGGCTTACTAGTGCTTGATGAAGCCTTCATTGATGTCATGTCAGACACTATGCTAGAAAATCAGCCTTTTGCTCGTCAAACAGACGAACAGAAAAAGAAACAGCTAGAGAATAATCACACGCTGGTATTGCGATCTTTTGGTAAATTTTTTGGTCTAGCTGGCATTCGTATTGGTTTTTTACTGGCGAGTAATTACTGGTGTGAGGCATTTAAAGAGTTATTAGGCCCTTGGCAAGTTAATGGGCCAGCACAGTTAATTGCACAATATGCATTACAAGATACCAGCTGGCAAACAGCTCAAAAAGAGACCTTGAAACGACTGAGGGTTATGCAAGAAAACATGCTTAGACAAGCATTTCCTCAAACAATACTCCTCGCAATTAACGGCTGTGATTTATTCCTTACGTTGAGTTTTCACCAGCAAGACACGGCAAAAAAGTTATATGAGCTACTTTGCCAACAAGGCGTTTATTGTCGCCTAGCTGATGAGCAAGATACCCTTAGATTTGGCCTAACCACTGAAGAATCTTTTGAGCGTTTAACAATGGCCTGCAAGCAGGCTGCTCAGCAATTATTTTAAGGTGAAAAAACAGCTTCTAGGTGTTTACGCTTTAATATAATTAAGAAGAAAAGTAGAGCTCTCGTTACTCTACTTTGTTAGTAGTATTTCTGGGGTTCTTGAATTAGGTAGCTATCAATTTCTTCAACCTCTAAAGGCTTAGAGTAATAATAACCTTGTAGGTAATGTACCCCTAACTTCTGTAACTCTTGGGCTTGCTCTTCAGTTTCTACGCCTTCAGCAATAACCAAAAAATTTAATGATGAGGCAATATGCATCACCGCAGAAATAATTGCATGACCATTGCTATTCAATTTATTGACAAACGAACGATCAATCTTAACCATGTTAATCGCTAAGTCTTGAATCACTGATAGAGATGAATATCCAGTGCCAAAATCATCAATAGAGACTTTAATCTTTCGGCTTTGGAGTTGTTTAATTCGATTCGCTATAATGCCGGTATCTGCAGCAAACACCGACTCAGTAATTTCTATATGTAGTCGTTCACCAGATAATGAACTACCTGAAAGTGCATCATCTATAATAGCAATAAAATGTTCATCTTGTAGCTGGATCACGGAAACATTGACACACACTGGCAGCGCTTGTTCTATAGGCCATTGGCTCGCTTTCAAGCAGGCATCTTTTAGTACCCAGGCACCTATTTCATGTATCAAGCCATACTGCTCGGCAATGCAAATAAACGCATCGGGTGGAATATTTTCATCATCAAGTTGCCAACGAAGTAGCGCTTCAAAAGCAATTACTTGACTGTTTTTAGATGATACTATTGGCTGAAAAACAAGTCTTAGCTGTTGTTTTTCAATCGCTTTTGTCAGTGAGTTTTTCAAGCGCAATTCGTAAGAATAAAGTTGATCCATTTGCTCAGTAAATACACCAACCGTCGAGCGAGTCTGTTTTTTCTGATAATACATAGCCATATCTGCTGACTGAATTAGACGGTCTTCTGTCTGGGCATGCTTTGGGTACAATGCAATACCTATAGTTGCACCGACAGATAACACGCTATTTTCAGTATGATGAGGCTCGGATAACATCTCAATCAGCTGCTCAGATATATCAACTGCATCATTCTCATTAGTATCAGCCAATACCATTAAAAACTCGTCACCGCCCCAACGACACAATAATTTCGTATCTAAAGACCAAATTTTAAGGCGATCCGCGGATTGTTTTAAAATTTGGTCACCAGCCTGATGTCCAATAGAGTCATTTATTTTTTTAAAGCCATCTAAATCAATAAATAACAGTGCAAAAGGTTTAGCAGAAGAAGCTAGAGCTGTTTCTAGGTGACTGATAAAAGCAGTGCGGTTATATAGTCCGGTCAGTGAATCAAGATTAGAGAGTTCATAGATTTTTTTCGTTCTTTGCTCAACTTTTTCTTCCATTTGATGGACTAACACCTTATTTTCATTTTTTAAAAATAAGGTGTTTCGCGTAAAGTCTGCTGACTTTTTTGAAGTAATAAGCATCACTACACTGTAAGAAACGCCCAAAAAGCCAAGTAACTTCAATGCATTTTGTTCAGACAAGAGCAAACCAATAGAGGCAGGAGATAATAGTATGAATGCATAAAACATTGCGGTGTATTTATGAGCTGCCAGAATCGTAGCGGAGCCGCCAGCCATTGCGGCGATAGCGATAAGCGTCGTGGTCAATTCTACTGAGCTATTATATTTTGTGATAAAAACTAAGTATACCGCCCACATAACTCCTGTTGGATTTACGCCGGTAATATAACGTTTCACCGCCTTTTCACCATCAAACTCAGTGTGCTGAACTTTAGTTCTCCAGTGGATAACATCAACTATTCTGAGCATAAACAGTAAGCTCAAGCCACACCACCACATATATTTAAAAGAGTCGGTTGATGGATTATCGAAGGTAAAAACGAGAAAACTAGCTGTAATCCAAGAGATCACAATACCTGAAACTGCATTGCCGTATAACAATGCTGCAGCATCACGCTGTATGTATTTTTCCAACTCTGGTTCACTACTAGTCAAAAAGACCTCTATTGGTATCATTCACCTTTTCATAAGTATATACCAAATGAAATGACATGATGTTCTGTGCTTGGATATCAAGTCCCTATTATATTTTTCCATTTTTAAGCATTCGAACAAAATGCTTTATTATAACTTTCGACATGATGCCGTATTGTTTATTTAAAAATAGTTTGTTCAATACTAGCCAACCTTTTTTATAAACCACATGGAGTCAACTCAATATATTCCAATGTTTAAAGTGTCTTGACTCCATCAGATTACACATTCAATTAAAAGATAAATCAAATACCTATAAATATGCTTCTTATTAAGCAACTTGAATCATTTTTGAGATGCATAAATCAAATAACCATAATCTGTTTCACGATTTCACGAAATCACTGAAGCGCGGGCGAGCGATGCCTAGCTTTGTGCCATATCATATTAAAACACGCAGTTGGAAACTGGCATGGGGGATTGATATGCTCAAAATCAGCAAAATCAGCAAAATCAGCACTTGCTAGGCGTGCAGGAGAAGCTCTTGCTGAATTAGCACTGGCGACAGCAACACTCCCTAAAGGCCGTGCCTATGCTTCATTAGTACGTGGTAAGTTGACTTACCCTAACACCTCGGTACAGGCAAGTAATGATGCCCTTAGGGATACTCTTTTGTAAGAAAGTGCAAAAATGGTAGCTTGGTCAAACAACAAAGTTAAATTCTTCTTTTGGCATAAATGAAACCAACAAAAACTCATGGTTACCTATAGATAACCATGAGTTTTTATAATAGATAATAACCTAGCGTGTATCTGCTAAATAAACGCCTGCAATACAGTATAATGATGAATTATTAGCAGGCGGCAATTACATGTGTTGCGATTCAATTTGACAGGGTCAAGTACTCAAAACAAGCCCCTATCGATTGATATTAAAACATAGAGTTGCTGTGCGCCATTTGCGCTGGAATTTCTTGGATAATATCCCAGTGCTCGACAATTTGGCCGTCTTTTATGCGGAATAAATCATAGAAAGCCTGTGCTTTTCCGTTCCATCGTCCTTCGCTCTGTGCCAGAACAAAATTACCTTCACCAAAGATACGATGCACTTTATGGTACTCAAACATATTATTTTGCGAGGCCAAGTAAGCAAGTGCTTCATTTAATCCGTCTAAACCGTCTTTGACCATAGTATTGTGTTGGTCATATTGCGTTGAGCTAATATATTCACTGATTTTTTCAGGTGCTTTGCCAAAGAAAACATCGTCCATAAAGTTAGCAACTAGCTTTTTATTTTCCGCTGTTTTTTCAATATCTTCTACTTTTGTTGGCCCATCAAATTGAGAGCGACCACTCGCCGTCTTTTTCATAACAGGCGCAATCGCGTCCCAATGCTCTGCAACTTGCCCATCTTGCATACGCCAAATATCAAAAGTGACCACTTCCTTTGCACCAAGTGCTTCAGCATTGTTATAGGTATTGTGCATAATGATAAATTCACCATCTTGTAACAAACGATGGTTTTGATAGGTCGTTCCAGCCTCTTCCAATACAGGTAAAAAACCTAACACAGGCGTTAACCCTGTAGGTACATGCGGGTTATGCTGAATATAATCTTCACGGAAGTACTGCTTAACTCCCGTCGCACTGTAGTCTTTAAAAAATGCATCTTGTGCTTTAATCGCTAATTTTTTCATTGGGTTACCTTGTGTTACTTGCTTTAACGGTTCTGAGTTCACATTTGTACCTGTCAATATTGATATTGAGGTAATCATTGCTAACAAAAATTTATTGCTTGATTGCTTTATTGGCATCATTTTTCTCTACTTATAACTTGTTAATCAGTGCATTTATAATAATAGCTAACCAATGACTTGATTAGAGGCTATTTTTTGATTACATTAGTTAGTAATTCTTAATAATAATTAACAACAGATGATCTGATGAGCATACCTTCAATAAATAGATTCAAGCTGATAGCCATTTTTTGTCAGGTTATTGACCGTGGCAGTATGAGGGCTGCAGCAGAGTCCTTAGGTATGACACCTTCAGCGGTGAGTCAATACATCACGCAATTAGAAAGTGAACTTGAAGTGGCGTTAATTTATCGTTCAACGCGAAAGCTTAGCCTGTCAGAAGCTGGCACTCGCTACTATCAACACGGAAAAAAAATGTTGATGGCTGCAGAAGATGCAGAAGATGCCGTTTACGAAGTAAAACACTCTCTGGAAGGAGATATACGCATCTCAGCAACAGCAGGGATAGCCTCACGCCCATTAGCTCAAAGCTTAAAAGGCATTATGGAAAGTAATAGCGGGTTATCCATCACAGTGATAGCGAATGATAGAAGCATTGATCTAGTCGCTGAGCATATTGATATTGCGATAAGAGTAGGCAAACCGGAAGAATCAAGTTTTATTTTCCACTCACTAGGCAGTATCAGCAAGAGTATTTATGCTAGCCCTAACTATTTAAAAAAATATGGCAACCCAGTCACTCCAGAGGAGTTAAAAAATCATTTTTGGTTGAGACATTTAACTCAAGGAAGCTTTTCAAAAATTAATCTGACTCAATCAAACAAAGAAACCTTTCAATATCAACCTAAACATAGAATGCGCTTTAATGATATAAACGCTCTCGCTAGTCATGTCCAAGCGGGATTTGGTATGGCTATATTACCTGATTTGGAAGTGCAACACTTAACTAAAGCTGGGATTCTTGTCAAAGTATTGCCAGAATGGAAACTGGATAGTCTGCCTTTATACGCATTAACAATAAACAGGAAAAAATCATATAAAGTAAAAGCTGTTCTCAAAGCCCTTAAAGAGTATTTTGTTTAATTTAAATAGGCATCAAAAAAAGCGATCAAAAGAACTCCAAATATTGGCCGTATTACTTAATACAGCAAGTTCACACCTAAGGTAATACCTCTTGTTGCATTATTCTTTCAATCTACCCCCCTCCCAAAAAAAAGAGTAATAATAACCAGGTTATTATTACTCTTTTTTAATTAGACTTATTAGAACAATCAATTAGTGATTTTCAGACACCATATTCACTGTATATTTAGGAATATCGACGACTAAATCTTCATCACCAACAATTGATTGGCAACTTAAACGAGATTCTGGTTCTAGACCCCAAGCTTTATCAAGCATATCCTCTTCAAGTTCATCGCCCTCTTCAATTGAATCAAAACCTTCTCGAATAATAACGTGACAGGTAGTACAGGCACATACTTTTTCACAAGCATGCTCGATACCAATATCATTTCTCAAGGCAACATTTAATACGCTCTCGCCTGTTTCTGCTTCAACGACTGCGCCATCAGGGCATAATTCTTCATTAGGTAAAAATATAATTTTTGGCATTTTATTTATTCTCTGCTTGCAAGGCTTTCGCCTAACTTAAATACATACCCAGCGACTTGAAGATGTGTGTTTCAGGACGTCTGAGCGATTCATGTTCGAGGCATCTCATTTTATTAAGGTTATTCCCTTAAAAAAGGAGGCAACGATGAGCATGGCTTGCTCAGACATCACCGCAGGGCTGGTTTAGAAACATTTTATGCTGCGTTATTGATTTCGACAACAAAATAACTATTTTCTTCAATCAATGCCTTGCCTAAAGGCGTTTCTAATTCCAGCTGAAACCTGCATTTTCATGTGGCTTGGGTATAATCAGGATCTTATCAAAAATAAGTTACATTTTGTCAACTGCTTGGCCGGCTAGGGCTTGGCTAATTGAGCTGTCCATACGACGTTCGGCAAATATTGCTGTACTATCATTTACCACATCAAGTGCATTTTCTATCGCTTTAACTTCTTGTCCTTGGCTAACCTGAGCAAGTAATTTAATCGCGTTTTCAATAGCGGCTATTTCATCAGTAGTAAGCAATTTACTGTCTGCAAGTAAAGCGGCTTGAACGGACTCTATCACACGTGAAGCTTCAACTTGTTGCTCTTTCAACATGCGCGCTTGCATATCATCAGCAGCATTACTCATAGAGTCTTTAATCATCTGACTAATTTGATTATCATCAAGACCAAATGAAGGTTTAACTTCAATGCTCGATTCCACACCAGAAGATTTTTCCATCGCTGATACCGAGAGTAAACCATCGGCATCCACTTTAAATGTGACGCGAATATGCGCCGCTCCGGCAGTCATTGCAGGAATACCACGTAATTCAAAACGCGCTAACGAACGACAATCATCCACTAATTCACGCTCACCTTGTAATACATGAACAGCCATAGCTGTTTGGCCATCTTTAAAGGTGGTAAATTCTTGTGCTTTTGCAACAGGGATTGTGGTATTTCGCGGGATAACTTTTTCGACTAAACCGCCCATGGTTTCTAAACCAAGAGATAACGGCGTAACATCCAGTAGTAACATTTCACTATCTGGTTTATTACCCACTAAGACATCCGCTTGAATTGCAGCGCCAATAGCGACTACTTTATCAGGGTCAATTGACGTTAACGGCATTTTATTAAAATGTTTTTCAACTTCAGCACGTACTAATGGTACGCGAGTTGAACCACCAACCATAACAACTTCAATAACTTCATCGATGCCGATATCAGCATCTTTTAGCGTGCGACGACAAGCGCGTAAGGTTTTATTAACTAATGGGCCAATAAGCACGTTTAACTGTACTTTGCTTACACTTGTTCGCCAGTTACTGTTGTCATCAAGTAAAATTGTAATTTCAACTTGCTCTTTTGCAGTTAACTGCTCTTTAGCAAAACAAGCTTGCTGCATCAATTGACGTTCAAGTGAAGGTGATAAAGGTCTTACAAGGCCAGCTTGCTCAACAAAATAGTCAACTAAAGCAACATCAAAGTCATCACCACCTAGCGCAGAATCACCGCCCGTCGCTAATACTTCAAATACACCTTTATTTAAACGTAAAATTGAAATATCAAAGGTACCGCCGCCTAAATCATAAACAGCAATCACCCCTTCTTGGCCAGAGTCTAAGCCATAAGCAACAGCAGCAGCCGTAGGCTCATTTAACAGGCGCAATACACTAACACCCGCTAATTTTGCTGCATCTTTAGTACTTTGCCTTTGAGCATCATCAAAATGAGCAGGTACTGTGATAACAACCCCTGTAAGATCTCCACCTAACGCGGCTTGTGCCCTTGCGTTTAAACTTTTTAATATTTCTGCCGATACCTGAACAGGGTTAACAGCACCTTGCCTTGTCATAATTTCTGGATGGTTTTCATCACCACAAAAATTATAAGGCAATGAAGGGTATTTGCTTTGAATATCGTGTAGCGAGCGACCAATTAAGCGCTTAGCTGAAGTAACTGTATTCTCAGGATCTTCAATACTAAGTGCTTGCGCTGTTTGACCAACTAAAACATTGTCTGCCTGATAGCTAACAATGGATGGCAATATATCACGGCCTTGATCATCGCTTAAGGTACTCGCGCTTCCGCTTTGTACACTTGCTATTAAAGAATTAGTGGTACCGAGATCGATACCTGCAGCTAATCTGTGTTCATGAGGAACGGTACTTTGACCGGGTTCTGCAATTTGTAATAAAGCCATGATGTTAATTCAATGATTTAGTTTAAGTTTAAGTTAAAGTGTCTTCTTAGCAATTCAAAAGCATTATCTGTTGAAACGTGTACTAGCCACGTTAATCACCAAATAAACTGTCCTCTAGACGGTCCACTTCAACATTTAATTTTTGATAAAACTTTAATTTACGTAAATTATCGCATGCAGCGAGGTTAGATGCTGCATTATTTTCACTAATCTGTATTCTCATTAATTGCGAAAGTTGCATGCATTCATTCGACAATACAGTTTGTGCATCGGCTAAGGCGGCATCTACATCGCTCGAAAACTTAACGTCTTCAAGCATTTCACGCAATTCCATTTGACGCATTAAAAAACTAGTGTCTTGGAAAGAATGCTGTTCGTTAGGCATTTCAACACCACGCTGCACAAGTATATATTCAGCACGTTGTAATGGATTCTTCAGAGTTTGATAAGCGTCGTTGATTTGCGCAGATTTTTGTACCGCGAGTCGTTGTTCTTGCTCCGATGAATGAGCAAACTTGTCCGGATGTACAGTCTTTTGCAAAGTCTGATAGCTAGATGACAATTCTTGGATGTCGACATCAAAGGAGACTTCAATGTTGAATAATTGAAAGTAATTCACTGCTTATACCTAGAGAAAATAGTCTTAAAAGCTTCTATCATAAGTTTAATTTTAATCATGTTTTAAACTCATAGAAACTTGGTTCAAATACAAGGCGATAGCGCGAAGTTGACGTATTTAGTCAATGAGCACTTTCAACGCTGTAATTGAATCAAGTCGTAAAGCGTTTAGACATTAAAGGACTCACCACATCCGCACTCACCTTTGGCGTTTGGATTGGTAAACTTAAAGCCTTCATTCAAGCCTTCTTTAACAAAGTCGAGCTCAATGCCGTCAAGATAAACAAGACTCTTCTCGTCGATAATAATGTTGACATCATCAATGTGGAATAATTGATCGTCTTCATTTAAATCATCAACAAATTCGAGTACATAAGCTAAACCTGAACAACCGGTGGTTTTAATACCTAAACGGAGTCCAAGTCCTTTGCCACGATTTTGCATGAAAGATTGCACTCGTTCAGCTGCAGCAGGAGTCATGGTAACAGACATTGTTTTCTCCGTTATTTACCTTGTTTAGATTTAAAATCTTCAATGGCTGCTTTGATAGCATCTTCTGCCAATATAGAGCAATGAATTTTTACCGGAGGTAAAGCTAACTCTTCAGCAATCGCAGTGTTTTTAATTTCACCCGCTTCGTCAATAGATTTACCCTTCACCCACTCAGTTACTAATGAACTTGAGGCAATTGCAGAACCACAACCGTAAGTTTTGAATTTTGCATCTTCAATGATGCCTTCATCAGAAATTTTTAATTGTAACTTCATTACGTCGCCACATGCAGGTGCGCCGACCATACCAGTTGCTACAGATGGATCGTTCTTATCCATTGAGCCAACGTTACGTGGGTTTTCATAATGGTCTAGTACTTTTTCGCTGTAAGCCATGTTGCTCTCCTAGATTGTGTCAAATATATTCAGGCATTTACCCGATAACCAATTATTTGACACTAAATGTTATTTAAAATAATGAGTTGTTTACTAAGCTGCTTTTATAAAAAATGCTTAGTGGCCAGCCCATTCAATTGAATCTAAATCGATACCATCTTGGAACATTTCCCAAAGCGGTGACATGTCACGTAAGTGACCAATTGCATTTTTAATAAGGTCGATTGCGTAATCAATTTCTTCTTCAGTAGTAAAACGACCAAAGCTAAAACGAATTGAGCTATGTGCCATTTCATCATTTAAACCTAAAGCACGAAGTACATACGATGGTTCTAAGCTTGCTGAGGTACATGCACTACCTGAAGATACTGCTAAATCTTTTAATGCCATGATGAGTGACTCACCTTCAACAAAATTGAAGCTAACATTTAAGTTACCAGGATAACGTTTATCAGCATCGCCATTAATAAAGACTTGTTCCATGCTGTTTACGCCAGCCCATAAACGGTCACGCATTGCAGTTACATGTGCTTGATCTTGTGCCATCTCTTCTTTAGCTATTCGACATGCTTCACCCATACCGACAATTTGATGAGTCGCTAAAGTGCCAGAACGCATACCACGTTCATGTCCGCCACCATGTGTTTGTGCTTCGAGACGAATACGTGGTTTACGGCTCACGTACAATGCACCAATACCTTTAGGCCCGTACATTTTATGTGCAGAAATTGACATTAAATCAACTTTTAATGCTTGCATGTCAATATTAATTTTACCAGCGCTTTGCGCAGCATCGACATGAAATATAATTTTACGAGCACGACACATTTCACCAATTTCACTGATGTCTTGTATCACACCAATTTCATTGTTTACATGCATGATGCTGACTAAAATCGTATCATCACGCATAGCGTCATTAAGCTTATTTAAGTCAATTAAACCATTCGCTTCAGGATCAAGGTAGGTCACTTCAAAACCTTGTCGTTCTAATTCACGACAGGTATCTAATACAGCTTTATGCTCAGTTTTACAGGTAATAATGTGCTTGCCTTTCTTATTATAGAAATTAGCAGCACCTTTAATTGCAAGGTTGTTTGACTCAGTAGCACCTGATGTGAAAACAATTTCACGTGGGTCAGCATTTATTAGCTCAGCAATTTGATTACGGGCGATATCAACCGCTTCTTCAGCTTGCCAACCGAATTTATGTGAACGAGACGCAGGGTTACCAAAATGACCATCGTTGGTCATGTACTGCATCATTTTTTCTGCTACGCGCTTATCTACTGGTGTAGTAGCTGAATAATCAAAATATATAGGAAGCTTCATTCGCTAACTCTCTCCGAT
>MAAB01029682.1_pt1 | contig 25527 bp, 17 predicted proteins | sample 1115991 | NCBI WGS metagenome assembly MAAB01 (sample SAMN04961124, study PRJNA320927) | seawater metagenome | isolation source: sample BD02T18 sea water enriched with oil for 18 days | place: USA:Gulf of Mexico | collected 2013-07-27
TTTTTTATCGCCGAAAAAGAAGGTGAAAAACCCGTATGGTGGTTTGGTGGTGGTTTTGATTTAACACCTTTTTATCCTAACGATGAAGACATACAGCATTGGCATCAAACAGCGCACGATTTATGTCAGCCTTTTGGTGACACTGTATATAACGATCATAAAAAATGGTGTGATGAGTATTTTTATTTAAAACACCGTGATGAAACCCGCGGTGTTGGCGGTTTATTCTTTGATGATTTAAATCAGTGGGATTTCGATACCTGTTTTGATTATGTCAAAGCCGTTGGCCAAGGTTTTATCGACGCTTATGTGCCTATTATGCAGCGTCGCAAAGGTGAGGGTTATGGTGAGCAAGAGCGTCAATTTCAACTATATCGCCGTGGTCGCTATGTTGAGTTTAACTTGGTATTCGATAGAGGCACATTATTTGGCTTACAATCTGGCGGTAGAACGGAATCAATTTTGATGTCTATGCCACCCCTTGCCCGCTGGGAATATAATTTCCAAGCAGGTGAAGGTAGCGCTGAAGCTAAGTTAGCAGATTACTTAAGTCCAAAAGATTGGCTTAACGTATTGCAATAAAATGTCTTGAGTCTTTAAAGCGTAGATAATGTTTTGAATGAAAGTCTTATTTAATATCGGCTAATGTTAACTAGTTAAGCCGCCATTAAATAAGACTCTCGTCTTAAATTCTTAGCTTTACGCTGGTATGAACCTTTCCCCTTTTTCGCTTTTACCACCTGCATTTTATATACCTTTGAGGTCACTAATGCTGCTAGAAAATTATCGTTAATTTGTCCTCTACCTAGTTCTGTTTCATTTTTATTTACTTTAACAGTGCCAGCTTTCCCTAATGGCTTTTTCTTCTTACTCATGATTTATCCTTTTATACTATCTTTGTTATATACATTGAAAATATTACGTTAACAGCATTACGACAATGTAATGCCTATTTATTATACATGTGGATGGTCAAAAATAATAAAAAAAGTATCAGTGGATAAGAGGATTAGCAGAGTAATTATGTTTATGAGTGTTTCTAAGCTAGGTAGTTGAGCACTAGCAAGATCAATAATGCCACAAAAAAGTCTTAAGTTCAGTTTGAATTCATCACCTTAAATAGTCCGTTATGCTACTAAAGCGATCATAGATACTTTAAATTAAAGTGCTTTTTTCTTTGATAAAATAGGCGAAAGAATCAAACATCAGTAAATTAAAGGCTATTTTGTTGTTATGAAACAGCCGTTATTAGGTAGCGGCTGTTTCAAAGCTATTTGCTAAATAGTCAAAAATCTCTTTCATATTTAATACAAGCAGAAAATTCAAATACCTTACATTGCTTCAAATAAAACGGAAATCTCTTCCCAAAAGCTTCTATTTTCAATGGCTTCCTTTCGCATAGCCTTCAGCGCTTTCTTTGAATACCAATGACCACTTTTTACCACACCTTCTGGTTCTGTAAGAACGGATAAATCAGCTATTGGGTTAGCAAGCGAATAAACAAAATCAGCGTTATAGTTCATAGTAATTTTACCTATTTCTTTATCTAGGTTAAGTGCTTTGGCTGGGTTTATAGTCGCTGCTGCTAATACATCAAAAGTACTTAAACCAGAGGCTTCTAACAAACGCATCTCATTATGAGTTGCTAAACCGTGTGGAGATAGTAAGACACCAGAGTCAGAGCCAACCGTTAATGACACACCACGTTCATGCAGGCTTTTAGTAATATATTGCAAAAACTTCAGCACTTTTTGATTATGAATTGAGGTTTTGTCTGAAGCTTGTAACCAACGCTTCACCTGATTACTTTTAGCTTCAAAGGCTATAATATCCGAAGTATATTCTTCTGGGATTGTATTTAAGTATTCTTCCTTCTCTTGATTTAACTTCGTTAATTGATAATAAATATTGAGTGTCGGCGTAACAGCTACATTGGTGGCTTTAATTTCATTGATTATTGGAGGTAGATGCTCGTGTGAAAACTTATAATTCAGTGGGCCTTGATATATGTCTTCCACATGTTCAAAAGATTGAAGCCCTGTAAGTTGTAATATAGACATGTCACCTGAAGCATGAGGACCATGCTTTGCTATAGGCATACCTAATACTTTACCTTCTTCAACAATCGCTAATAAGGAGGCTTCATTTAAATTACCGTAAGCTTTTATTAAATCATAACCTTTCGCTTGATATTCCCTTACCGCCCTTCTTGCTTCTTCTGCTGTTTCAACTCCATGATGTAAATGTTCTCCTTTATAACCTGAGAGGATTGGGCTGCTAACTGTCGAGGAACTACCAACCTGAGTACCTTCGTTAATATTGTCTCGCCATAGAAGTTGTCTTGGAACTCCATTCATTATCCTGACATGCGTAACCCCATGGCTTAAGGTTAAAATATAGGCGGCTTTTTCGTACATGTGTACGTGCATATCGATTAAACCAGGTGTGACGTATCCTCCATTTCCATCAACCTCTGGTAAGTTATAAGGTGCAGATGGTAATGATGATACAAAGTCAGTAATCGAATTGATTTTTCCATTTTTTACGACAATCGTTTTTGAAGGAATAATTTTTTTATTTTCAACGTCAACGATATTAACGTTTTTCAAGATAAAGCCATTGCTGCTTGGTTTAATTTTCGATTCATTAGCACTGCAAGATACAACAAAAGCTAATAAAAATATGCTACATAATATTTTCATTGTTAACCCCTTAAATTAAAGGCGAAAAGTTAACGTAAAAATAGAATACTGTCGTCCAATGTCATGTTTTTAGAAGGCTATTATCTTGATTTTAGACTTCTTTTCTGGATCTATATTCGGTAGGCGTCATTCCTGACACTTCTTTGAAAACCTTATTAAATGAGGCTTTAGAGCTAAACCCTGCATCAGCAGCAATGTCAGAAAGAGTTTTTTCAGTATTTTTTTCTATCGTGGTAAAAACATAATTAACTCGGTAATTATTAATATATTCATTAAACGATTTTTCAGTGATTACATTAATCGCTCTGGATATATCTCTTGTTTGTAAGCCTGTAAGAACACTTAAATCACTCAGTGTAAGACGAGGTTTTAAAAACCATTGATTTAATGTAATGAGTTTATCAAGCTCTTCAAAAAGGGAACTATAATCATTCTTAGTTGAATGTTTAATAGTATCAGGGGCTGTCGGTTTTTTTGTAATTTTAGGGATTTTTTGTTGTGACTGAAGCTTGATGGTAATAATCATCACAACAACTAACCAAATTGCATTATTAATACCTTGCCCTAAAACGTTAAGCTCATAGGGTATTATTTGTTGGACGTTAAGTCGAATCAGATCAAAGAGGTTAAACATTGTTGTAACAGCTAAAACCCAAACTAGCCAATTTAATGAAAAATCTTCTGAATCAGAGCGCTCTTCATCCATGGTTCGTTTATATTTCAACAACAGTGTTATTGTTAAAAAAGCATAGGCAAAACGCCATATTGTTCCAATGCCAATGACAAAGTACGTATATGAAGTAAAAAATAGTAAAGGAATAACAGGGGATAAATGCCACCATTGTACTTTATTTAACTCTTTATCAATCAAAAGTTTTGCTGCTAAGTAGGTCATGGGTCCAAAGAGCATAATAAAAACAGGGCTAATTAAGTATATTTCTCTGGTAAGCCCTGTCTCTTCTAATATATTGATGCAACTGCCAAGAGCAATAGTAAATAATAAAAAAGCAATACCTTTAAACTCTTTGGTTTTGGTGAGCCATAGCAATAATCCACCTAGAATGCCTGTCGCAACAAGCGCTGATTGAATTAAGTTAACGAAATTCAGAGGGTCCATTTAAAATTAACTTATCCTAGTTACTTGATAATTTTCTTTGCATTTAGAGTGATAAGTGTGACATGCATCGAAGGCGTTGTAAAAATTTAAAGGCGCAATGATATTTTTACAACGCCTTCGTTGGAGCACTTTGCGATACAAAATTTTATGATTCACTTTATAGAATAAGCAATTTATATATATTCAAACCTGAATATCTGCTTTTAGTTTGAAGTGGACTATAGGGTTATAGAGTTGCTAGTTACCCCTTTGCGCGCAATTGAGACATGATCACTTTTACCACTAAGAAGAGAATTTCAGTTGATGTAAGTTACTCAACGTAAATTCTGCCACTTTGAGCTTGTTTGTACTGTCCTTGCGTGGACACTCTTTAGTGAAACGTAGTATTAATGGATATTCATTAGAGTGCAGAAATTAAGCATTCTGCAATGTTTTCGATAGGGACAACAATATGAAGCAAATATGCATTCCAATCATTCTACTACTATCTACTCTCACTATGAGTCACAAGAGTTTTAGTCAATATGAATTTCCAGTCTTAGAAGGACCTTATATGGGACAAGAACCACCAGGCCTGGTGGCAGAGCCCTTTGCACCTGGCGTCATATCCAAACAAGGCTGGGAACTTGAGGGGGTATTTTCGCCCAACATGAGAGAGTTTTACTTCACAACAAACCGAAAAAGCGCCACCGTTATTGGCTTCCGTCAGCAAAACAATGTCTGGAAAAAGTACATTGAATTTCCTAGAACAGGTGAAATTGTCTTCTCGCCTGACGGAAAACGTATGCATATGGCAAAAGGCTATAAAGATCGCATTGGCGATAGCTGGTCAGAACACAAAAGCCTTGGTCCGATGTTTGATCGGAAAGACTGGGGAATTATGCGCCTGTCAGCATCTAGCAAGGGCACCTATGTTTTTGACGATTATAAGAGCAAGGACGTTATCCGCATCTCAACAATAAAAAATGGCAAGCGCCAACCCCCAGAGTTGATGGGACCCGAGGTCAATAAAGGCGAATGGACAGCCCACCCTTTTATTGCGCCCGACGAAAGCTACCTGATTTGGGATAGTGAACGGGAAGACGGATATGGAGGCTCTGATCTTTATATTAGCTTCCGAAAAAATGATGACTCTTGGGGACCTGCAATTAATATGGGCGACAAGGTTAACTCAGATAAAAGTGATTTCTATGCAAGTGTCACCTCTGACGGAAAGTACATACTTTTTAATAGAGGCATAGATGACAAGGGTAATATAGATATTTACTGGGTCGATGCTCAGATTATTGAGACACTTAGGGCAAATTAGTCAGTCCTATAACAAGCGACCTAGCGCTTAACAGTATGGCTCCTTGATATAGAGGAGCTTGCATAAACAACGTTTATTAAGTGATTTTATCAAAGTAGAGGTGTTTCCCGCCTAAATCACCTCACATTTTCAGTTATTCTGTATCGTACTATTAACCAATATTTAAGCCCCATTAAAGCAAGAATCATTAACTTACGACATAACGTTAATTAATAATTTCTACTAGTATTAATTTAAGGGTTCCTTTAAGACAGCTCCTCAAATATTCGGCTGTAACGGTGTTATTCATCTGTTTGACGTCGTAAATGGATTAGTTGCACCTATCAGTAACGTTTTACACTTAAATGGTTGAATATTGTTCGGTTGAGAACAACAACATGCAAAACGTAACTAAATATAAAAACAAATGCGAACTATCTTTTGGAGAATAACTAATGAAAACATCCATCCCAATGCTTGGGTTATTGTTAGCAAGCTCAACAACAGCCTTTGCGGCCACAGAAAGTGATAAAATTGAGCGACTAGAGCAACTTGAGAAACAAGTGGCTGAGCTAAAAAAAGAAGTTAATACCAATACAAAAACCACAACAGATTTAACGCCTAAGATTAAAATTGGTGGTGCCGTACGTTTTCAATATAGCTACGAAGATTATGATGATGACAATAAAGACCGCGGTGGAGATTTTGACTTTGATACCTTTCGCCTGGATGTAAACGGTAGTATTGGTGATGTTAAGTTATCAGCACAATATCGCTGGTATCAATACATGAATGTAGTTCACCACGCTGATGTAGCCTACCAATTCAATGATAACTGGGAAGGGAAAGTGGGTATTACGCAAGTGCCTTTTGGTAACTTAAACTATAACTCAAACAACTTCTTCTTTAGCTCTGCTTATTATGCAGGTTTAGAAGATGACTACGACGCAGGTTTGTCATTTACCGGTAAGTATGACAAACATGATATTCGTATTGCTTATTTCCTAAATGATGAAAAAGGTGGTGTTGACGGTTATTCAGGTGACAGAACTCATCGCTATTCCTATGATGTAGTTGGAATACGCGACTTCGCTGGTGGTGAAGGTATATACAGCGCACCGGCTCAAGCCATGGGCGAAAGTAATACCATAAACTTAAGATATACGTATAATTTCTTTTCTAATACGGAAGTAGGTGTTTCTTTATTATCAGGTGATCTTGAAGGTGGCTCAGGTGTGGGCTCTGTAGGCGACCACACTGCATACGCTTTTCACGTAAAAAGTAACATTGATAACATTGGTATTATGTTCCAAGCTTCAGAGTATGAATATGACCTAGATAACGGCTCTGATGCGGTTGCTGTAGGCGCTTGGGCATTCTATGACACAATTCCAACAGAAGCTACCTCGTATAACCTGAACTTATCTTACAGTCAATCGGTGTCGCTTGGACCTATCACTAACCTGACTTACTACAACGATTATAACTTAATCACAGATAAATCAGCTGGGTTAGACGATACTACAATGAACGTAACAGGTGTTGCGATCAGTGCTGGTGGCGTATATGCGTATATTGATTATGTTATTGCTAAAAACCAACCATTTATCGGTGGTACTTTAGTTGGCAATGCTGATGACTGGAATAAACGATTGAACATCAATATCGGCTATTACTTCTAAGGCATTCTTATTTATGCCGTATTTGAGTAGTCACCTGCTTTAATACGGCATTATTACGGTAACCTTTTCTCTCACTTCTCCGTTTTTTTCTTCCTGCTTGCTCCGCTTTAGTCCTTTTACTGTATCACTTCAAAACACAATTAATGTCTATCATTCAGGACTCCTCCTTCTTAACTGAAGCATTAAAACACTTAATATTAAGCATAAGAACATGTCTTTTAGCAATAGTTTGAACAACCAAGATTAATTTAAAACTCAGCATTAAATGCATAGCATTTCAAATACCAAGGTATCTAATTAAAGAAGTAAACTCGTGAGGTCTTTGAATTGAGTATTATCAGCAAGATTACTTATCGAAAACAAGGCAGTTAATAGCATGATAGGTCTTAACTTAACTTAACTGCTTTGAGGCTGTTTCAGTAAGCAATTGGTTATTCGTTCGATTATCGCCCACTCGCTTTATGATTAAGGTGAGTAATACCATTAATATTACCGCTATTGTCACAAGGACATAAACAAGCGCCAAAGAGCCGGTAGTGTCTCGAATAAATCCAGCAATTAGATTACCCAAAGCACCGCCCAAGCCAAAGGTAACCATGCAGATACTGCAAATTTGCATGGTGGCAGTAGAAGAGAAAGATTGTCTAATCCACCCAGCTAATATGCCCCAGACAGGAAAATACATTAGGCCATAGCCAAAACCAGCTAAAACGGCAAATTGCGTAGGATCATAAATAAAGGCCATTAAACTGAGCGCGAAACCAGTGAAGATGATCATTAACGCCGTAGCATGGTTAGTACGATCAGCTATCCAGCCCGTGATAACCCCAGCGAACATGCCCGTCAAACCGGCAATGGTCCAGGTATAACCACCAAGTGAAGCGGGTAATTGCATTTCATTCAGGTAGGTACTGAGCCAGTTAGCAAAGGGCATTGTAGAAAAGCCAAGTAAAAAACTCACTACACAGGCAAACAATGCGGTACGTTCTCTTATAATAGTAGAAAAAAGTTTTGATACTGGGATCATATCTTGTACTGAGGTGGTATGCGTTGATGGCTGACTATTTAATTTTGTTAATAAACGCCAAGTAAATAAAACCACTATCAAGCCAAATATTGCGGCAATTTGCCAGCTACGCTGCCAACCAAGCACAGGTACTACCAATAAAATAAGTAAACCGTTAAGCCCGTACCCCCAAGCAGTACCACTCGAGGCAAAAGACAAATAAGTTGAACATCGTTCGGGTTTAGCGTGTCGTCCTAGGATTTCAACAATAGCGCCCCAACTGATAGAAGCGCTGGCGGCTAACAACACCAATACTAGGGTAATTATCAACGGGCTTTGTAATTGTGACATGCTATAAAGCATCACGGTGGTGACTGAGCCCGTGGTTAGGACCAAACGCGTGGAACAAACTTTATTACCAATAACCCCAAGTAATAATGCCCCAGCAAGATATGACAATTGCGTCAGTGCACCAATAGCGGCTATATGCCAATTAGTGATGGCAATAGACTCTCGCATTAGTGGCACTAAAGCAGCAAAGAGAAAGAGTCCAAACCCGTGACTAACAATTTGGTTCAAACCAAAAACAGCAGCAACCCGCAAAGTGTATTCTCCAGTTTATTTTATTGGTATTAGCAAATTGTACTAAGTCTTAATTGAGAAATGAGAAATTAAATGTACAGTGATTACCCTAGGTAGTAAATACCGTATAAAACAGCTGGCTTATACGGTAATGAGAGCCAAAAGAGTGCTATACCAAGCCCTCTTCCACCAGTAAATCTAAAATAGCTTGAGCCGACTCTTCTACGCCATGAACCACTTTACCACCACCGCCAGAAGCTTTAGCTGTCGCAGCCTTAAAACGGTCAGCCGCGGTTTTTGCCTTGATTATTTTTAGCCGTTTCGGACGCTTTTTCGCATCCGTTGTTTGCCAGCTTGAGGTCTCATCATCAGTAAAATCTCCCGCCACTACTGTGTCTAACTGACCTCGCATCGCAGGGCCAAAAGCACTTTGTCTTGGCATAGCGGCAGCCATATCAACACTCGCTACAAAAGGTAGGTTTACGATTAATTTACGTCGTTGACCGCGCGGTAATGCTTGCAATACTTCCGCTTGTTGATTGACTTCATCAACGGATAAGATATCGGCAATCGAAGTCACCATAGCCATACCCAGATGCTCAGCTAATAAATACGGCAACATACCTGATGATTCACCACTTTCAGCGCGTACTCCTGTTAAAATAACATCTATATTTTTCTGCTTTAAATGTTCAGCAATAACCAGAACGGCATCGGCTTGTGCTGGCATTTCTAACAAGTTCATTTCCGCAAGCCCCATGCCAAGGTAACTTCGTAATGCAGTTTGTTGGCTAACATCATTAGGCAATTCTCCAGCGTGCAAGGTTTGCAAATTTTCACCAACAAGTTTAATACCTAACTCAATAGCTCTAGCATCTTGCTCAGCACGTCTTGGCCGACGAGATGTTGGATGCTCACCAATAGAAACTAACGATATCACCGACAAGTTGTCATTAGTCATTTGTCGCACCTCCATTAATGGTTTGTTTTCTTTGTTCAATCAGTTCAACTAATCGAGTAAGTATTTCAGTGCTGTCGCCTATGGCACTTAAGTCAGCACGTTTGACCATGTCACAGCCTTCATCCGTATTGATTGCTATCACTTTTTCACATTGTCCAATACCTTGCATGTGCTGAATTGCGCCTGATATACCAACCGCAATATATACTTGCGCTGTTACCCAGGTACCGGTTGCACCTACTTGTCGCTCTCGTGGCATGTTGCCATCATCGACCGCGACTCGGCTCGCCCCTTCCGTTGCCCCCAACACACTTGCGGTGTGATGAAACTGCGGCCAATCGTTAATACCATTGCCGCCAGAGAGAATAAAACCAGCTTCTGCTAGCGGAATAGCATTCGGGTCAACACTAATGTTGCCTTGATCAATTAATTTACCACCAGTAAACTGGCTTGTATCCTGCGTTATTCCGATATTTTCATGTCGCGTTTCACTAATAGGCTCACTACACTCTTCCATCACCAGCATTAGTTTACTTAACGGACGAGTGATATCACTTTTTCCGGCACTGCCACGACATGTCACAGTACCATCATTTAATTTCCATACGCCACAAGCTGGTCGCTGCTGTAGTTTAGTCGCCAAGCGACGACCTAAATCACCACCATTGATACTATCGGGTAACAGAATATGTTGCGGCTTTAAATCATCAACAATGATCTGTAAATCATGACATCGCTGTTCAGGGTTATAGTGTTCATAATGTGGACTGTCCAAGTGGATCAAACGATCAACACCCGCTTTATCGAGTGAGTCATCTTTTAGCTCACCAAAGGCAATAGCGACTACCGCCCCAGCCCCACCATTTCGGTTCGCTAATTGCTGCGCAAGGCCCAGCGTATCTTTATCATGGCCATTTAACCGCCCTGAAACCAAGTCTAATACCACCACGATATAAAACGCAGGTTCAAGTACTTGGTGTAACGGCAGAATCACTTCGCTTGCTGCGGCTGCGCGACGTGAACCTTGAGCGCTATCATTAGATGCGCCAGAACGGTCGATACGTTTTAAACCATTTGGTCCAATAAAACCTATGCTATGCAGGTTTTTACGCAGTAAACCTGATGGACCAAATACAGGCCCAATAACTAAGGTTTGATGCAGTGGATGCAGACGGTTACGTGCTATCCATTGCGCGCGAGGATCTCGGCGGAATAACTCACTCATACTTCACCTCCAACCGCATTTGCCACTATCGTTTCATCGGCATTTTCAATTACACTTTCGCCAGTACCTTCAATGAGCGCATCTAACATTAACTCGGCAATGTCTTTCACTTCAGGTCGAGGTTCAACCACACCTTCAAGCATCAAGTTACATTGCGGACAGGCTACTGCAACAATCTCTGCATTGGTTTCAACAACATCAGCCATTCGCATGTCAGGAATACGTTGCTCACCAGGAATATCGGTAACTGGTGCTCCGCCGCCGCCGCCACAACAACGTGCGGTTGATTTACTGCGATCCATTTCTTTTATCTTGACTCCCATGCTTTCTAATAAGAATCTCGGGGCGTCATATTCACCGTTATAGCGACCCAAATAACAAGGATCATGATAGGTCAACGCCAGCTCTTTGCTATTGTCTAACTGAAGTTTATTTTGACTAACCAAGTCAGCAAAAAAGCCGGTATGGTGCAGCACGTTATATTGACCACCAAACTCAACATACTCATTTTTCAGACAGTGAAAAGCATGCGGATCAGCCGTAACTATGGTCTTAAATTGGTATTTATTCATGGTACGAATATTACTGGTGGCTAAGCGTTGAAAAGTTGCTTCATCACCTAATCGTCTTGCTAGGTCACCACTATCAAATTCAGCATCACCCAAAACGGCAAAGTTGACATCAGCAGCACGTAATAGTTTTATAATGGCGCGTAATGTACGCTGATTACGCATGTCAAAAGCAGCATCACCAATCCATAACAATACGTCTGCTTGGGTCACTTCTTGTTTTTCAGCATTTTGACCAAATACCGTTAAGTTTTGATCTGCCGCCCAGTTCATCCGAGTACTAGGGGCATAACCGTTCGGGTTATCGGTAGCGCTCAGGTTTTCTAAAATTTCACTGCCTTTGCCTGGGGTTTGTCCTTTTTCCATGGTTTCAAAACGACGCATATCAACAATGGCATCAACATGTTCAATCATCATAGGACAAGCATCCACACAAGCACGACAAGTAGTACAAGACCACAAGGTCTCATTTTCTACCAAGACGTTAACAATAGGAATGATCGCACCACCTTTGTGTGTGCCCACTTCGATGCCTGGATAAGGACTGCCGGCAAATTTTGCATCATCACCACCCGCCATGCCAATCACCATATCTTGGATAAGCTTTTTCGGGTTTAACGGCTGCCCTGCAGCAAACGCCGGACAATTTTTTTCACAACGCCCACACTCAACACACGCATCAAAACTTAATAATTGATTCCACTTAAAGTCGATTGGCTTTTCCACACCAAGCTTGTTCGCGTTTAAGTCTATCGCTTTTAATCCTGTTGACTGGCCGTCACCAAAGCGTTCTTGGCGTCGATGTAAGCCCAAATGCAATGCTCCGGCAAAAGCATGTTTCATCGGTCCACCCCAGGTCATGCCGAAAAACATTTCGCCAATCCCCCAAATAATGCCAACAACTAGCAGTACTGCTAATAACCAACCGCCAGTGTCGCTCGGCAATATTCCTGTTGCTGGTAAAGTGAGGATAAAAAAACTCAATGAAAAAATCATCAGGCTTTTCGGTAATCGCTGCCATTTACCTAACGATAAATTAGGCGGCGGATTACGACGTCTTCTCATCACAAAAAGACTACCGACAAACATTAATAACGAAGAGCCAAGCAGTGTCCAAGTCAATATTTGCAGTTTTAGCTGAAAGACATAAAGCAATATGATTAATATCGCAGACAACACAAAACCACCCGCCGTGGCAACGTGGGTATTAGACATATATTTATCACGGGCGACAACATGATGTAAGTCAACCAAGTAACGGCGAGGGATTTGTAACAACCCAAGCCAATGAATAGTTGATGACTGCCCTTGTGACCACAGCAACATACGTTTAACTGCACCAACTAACGTCAGCAGCAAGGCGAACGTAATTAGAGTAAACAAAAATTGGGAAAGAAATTCGGATGATGACATAACAAGACCTATTAATTATCCTAGGTGTATATCCAAGCAACATGAAGATGCATATTCAGATGTCTTGGATATGTATATCACCGCACAGAACGATGATATACATTCTAAAAGCCGCTAAAGCTAGAAATCCTTACATAAACGTAATGCGTCATATATTGCCGCATGCGTATTACGCTGCGAGACACAATCACCGATACGATAAAGTATGTAACCTTCGCCCTCTTCAGCCAGAATTGGCTGAGGTAAAGCTGCATATAGCGCTTCAATATCGATTTGCCCTTTGTTGCGAGAATCACTTTTCAACTGCAGGTAGATTTCTTCATCAGGACGCACACCGTTTTCAATGACAACTTGATCAACAACACGCTCTTCTTGCTGTCCGGTGTATTCATTCTCTAACACTGCCACAACCTTATCGCCTTCACGATAGACCTTTTCTAGTATTAAATCCGAGGACATGATGACCTCTTTTTCATACAGGTTTCGGTAATAGGTTGGGAATGTTGTGCCGCCCACTGCAGCACCAGGCTTAATATCATCGGTTACCATCTCAACCAATGAACCATTTTGTGCTAAAAAGTCAGCAGCAGATAAACCACTAAATTCACAAATGGTGTCATACACTAAAACATTTTTACCTGGTGCAACCTTGCCACTTAAAATATCCCAAGTGCTCACCGACAGACCTTCTTCAACACCCCAATGCGGATTTTGTGCTAAGAAAGGTTGTCCACCTACAGCTAAAATAACAACATCCGCATTAAGGCTGCGAATCATGGCTTCATCAGCGGTTGTATTAAGACGCAAGTCGATCCCTAAACGATCCAGTTCTAAGGCAAACCAACGGGTGATACCAGCAATTTGATCTCGTTGTGGCGCTTTAGCCGCAATGGTTATTTGACCACCCAACTCAGGGGCTTTTTCAATTAAAATAACTTCATGCCCTCGCTCAGCACAAACTCTCGCAGACTCCATACCGGCAGGACCACCACCAATGATCACCACTTTGCGGACTTGACCTTCGGTTTTCTCAATAATGTGCGGCATGGTCGATTCACGGGATGTCGCAGCATTTTGGATACACAAGACATCTAAACCTTGGTACTGACGGTCGATACAATAGTTAGCACCGACACATTGTTTTATTTGATCGACCTGATTTAGTTTGATTTTAGCGATCAAATGCGGATCAGCAATATGGGCTCTAGTCATACCAACAAAATCAACATAACCCGCTTCAAGAATACGTTGTGCTTGATTCGGATCTTTAATATTTTGTGCATGCATTACCGGGACATTAACAACTTCTTTTATGCCTGCTGCTAAATGTAAAAACGGTTCAGGCGGATAGCTCATATTCGGAATAACATTGGCCAGTGTATTATGAGTATCACAGCCAGAGCCAATCACGCTGAAAAAGTCGAGTAACCCCGTCGCATCATAATACTCAGCAATCTGCTTCATATCGTCGTGGTTTAAACCATCAGGGTGAAATTCATCACCACAAATACGTAGACCGACAGCAAAATCACGGCCCACTTCTTCACGGATAGCGTGTAATACTTCCATACCAAAACGCATTCTGTTTTCGAAACTTCCACCGTACTCATCATCACGCTGGTTAACACGAGGACTCCAGAATTGATCGATTAAATGCTGATGTACGGCAGACAGTTCTATACCATCTAAACCACCAGCTTTTGCACGACCAGCGGCTTTAGCGTAATCTTCGACAATGCGTTGCATTTCTTCAATTTCGATAGTTTTACAAGTAGCGCGATGCACAGGTTCACGAATGCCACTTGGACTAAGTAAAGTAGACCAATTACCACCATCCCAACGAGAACGACGTCCCATATGGGTAATTTGAATCATAATTTTACCGCCGTGTTTATGCACAGCATCGGCTAAATTTTGAAAATGAGGAATAATCCTGTCGGTAGACAAGTTAACTGACTTCCACCAATCTTGTGGACTATCAATCGACACGACACTCGAGCCGCCACAAATTGATAGACCAACCCCTCCTTTGGCTTTTTCTTCATAATATTTAACATATCGTTCGGTCGTCATGCCACCCTCGGTAGCATATACTTCGGCGTGTGCCGTACTTACCACACGATTTCGTATGGTCAGTTGATTAATCTTTAATGGCTGAAATAGTGCATCGAACTGCGCCATGATGAGCTCCTGATATTTATAGTTCTTTTAAAAGCTGTTTGTATAAAAAGTTATTGCAGTGATAGACCAATTAGATTGGTGTTACTTCAAAGTAACCCACATCACAGCCTTCTTCAGCGGCACATTGCGTCTGCTGGGCAACGGTTTTCACTGGATAACCTAGCGTTGCAGCAATTTGATCCATTGCCCCGGCAAACCACCCTGTAAACATGTAATCAACTTTGCGATTAACCTTGCCATATTGATAAACAAAAGCAGAATTTTCTAATCGAACTTTTGCAGTGCCGGCTTCAAGATCAAGCTCTTCAGTGATGAAAAAACCCCAGCCACGTTGTGACAAACGTTTCATGTAATGTTCAAACAACTCTTCGCCACCGATACCGTGCTCTTCACCTTCTTTTTCACACCAATAAAAAGCAGATTTATATCCCGCTTTATATAAAACTTCAGCGTATTTTTCAGCGCCTAGCTCTTCTTCGATACCCATATGGTTATTAACAAAAAAGTGACGCGGTACATATAACATTGGTAAGGCATCGGTAGTCCAAACACCCGTCTCATTGTCAACTAAGATTGGCATATCAGGGCTGTGGCTCGCAGTATTCAGGCTATTTAATTTACTCATTGTCTATTCTCCCCAGACGTCTTTTAGAACGCGAACCCAGTTCTCGCCCATGATTTTTTTAATTTTAGATTCAGACCAGCCATGCTTTAACATCGTCGCGGTCAGGTTAGGAAATTCACCTAAGGTACGAATACCCTCAGGATTAATTATTTTGCCAAAGTTGGTTAAGTTACGCGCATAACCCTTATCATGAGTAAGCATATCGAAGAACGCTTGATCATGGCCTTGAGTAAAATCTGTGCCAATGCCAACACAGTCTTCTCCAGCAATATTGATGACATAATCTATCGCTTCAACGTAGTCATCAACCGTAGAGTCAATGCCATTTTTCAAGAAAGGTGCAAACATGGTTACGCCAATGAAACCGCCATGTTCGGCAATAAAACGTAACTCTTCATCTTTTTTATTGCGCGGATGTTCTTTTAGGCCGTAAGGTAAACAGTGTGAATAACACACTGGTTTAGTTGATGCTAAAATAACTTCTTCTGAGGTTTTTGGACCAACATGTGATAAATCACACATGATGCCAACTCGGTTCATTTCAGCAACGATTTCACGGCCAAAGCCAGATAATCCACCATCGCGTTCATAACAACCTGTACCAACAAGGTTTTGCGTGTTGTAGGCCATTTGAACAATGCCAACACCCAGTTTTTTGAATATTTCTACATAGCCAATTTTATCTTCAAAAGCATTGGCATTTTGAAAACCTAAAATAATGCCTGTTTTGCCCTGCTCTTTTGCTTTAGCTATATCTGCAGTTGTATGCACAGGCATTATCAAATCACTGTTATCACAAAAGAATTGATTAAACTCGGTGATGTTGTCGATGGTGTCTTTAAACCCTTCCCACACTGATACGGTACAATTGGCAGCCGTTAAGCCACCTTTAGCCATGTCTTCAAATAAATCTCGGTTCCATTTTGCAATGACTAAACCGTCGAAGATAGTTGAGCTTTCATGTAACGCTAAAGCTTGATCTGTATTCATTAAATTAACCCCATTAATGCTGTGAGATCGGTACTGATCAATCACAGGCAAATTTAAATTAAAGTCAGTCTAACAAAGGCAAATAGCGTGGTTTGGGAGAATGCGACACCTACCATACTAAAAACGGCGTAGATGTCGTGAATTGGATAGCTAAAAAACGACTTAGAAAGCACAGATATCCATCATCAAGCAAGCTGTCGGTTTCAGCTGTTTAGCACAGTTGTCATGCAAAGCTTTATAATGAGTTAATGATTTATAGCGGGATGCTAAAGAAGCTTTCTTTAGCATTATTTCAGTCGGAACTTCCTGTCCCTAGCGTATTAAAAGACTCCCTTTCTCAACATATACAGGTCGAATGATTATATATTGACAAGGTTTAAAAGACGTTCATTTGTGGTAAAGATTCGATGTATAAATCATACAAGATAAAGTATTTTTTCGACGTCAGAATTATACATGCTCTCGATATAAGGCTAATGTTTTACGCCAAGCAAGTTTTACCTCGGGAATCATCAAGGGAGAGCGCGGCTCAAAAACATTACTTGATTGTTCTCCTCGCTCATTTTCATGATAATAATCAATTACATTTTGCTTATCCATACCATAGGTTTGATGCATAAAATCGAGCTCTTTGTCCCCTAAACAAATGCCGTAATAACGGTGTATCGCTTGGGCAATTTGCTCGGACGCCTTCACCATATCTTTTTGTACTTCTTTGGCGACCGACTCACCCCAGCCAACCTTGGTGGTGGTACTTAAACCAGGTTCGAAGCTACCTAAATCAACAGAATTTGAAGAGTATATGGCACGCTGAACTTCAGGTAAGCTAATAAATACACAAGGATTAAGTGCTAAGGCCAAGTCTATAGCCAATTGTTTCGCTGCACGAACCTGTTGATTACTTACCTGCCAATTACTTTGCTCTTTGCGCCTTCTTAGCCCCTTTGACAAGATACTTTGACTATCAAAGTGATGGGCAATTTTTTTAACCACCGTGATTTTATCCGCATCCGTTAACTGTATATGACGTTCGATTATGTGTAAGCCCTGCTTACCAGTAACCGATACTTTGGTGTTAGCATTGGCGTATTTAAGATTTATGCGTTGCCAACTCTTAATGTCTTTTAAGAAATCTGCATGTTCATTGAGCACCATAGCACTACTTCGATAGGCTTGTTGATATAACTCCAACGCTTTAAGTAACACACTATGATTAAGCTTTAACGCTCGCATATCAACATTTTCACGCTTTTTCACCTGCTCAATATCAGCACAAATATTCTGGCAATGCCCATCTAAGGTTTCGAGACAAATTTGTAATAAATCACTGCTTGGTAGGCGCTCGGCAACCGTTGAGTAATCAAGTAAATTACTGTCACTTAAGAAGTTTGCTAACGCCAATAATTGACTATAACCGCGGGCTCTGGCAATACGATATTTGGAGCGTTCTTTTTCCAACTTATCAGTAGCATTCATCAATTGCGATGAACCAACACAATTAACCACTAGCATAGGAATGCGCCGGCCAGACAACAGCTCAAACGCTAAGGTTAGTACTTCTTCAACATCACTTAAGCCCATGATGTCTTCGTTATCTTCTTCAATCGCTGAAAATATTCGTTCAATAAAAAAGGGTTCTCGCTCAACACCACTTCGCAAAGTATTTTTATTACCTTGTAGTCGTTGTTCTAATAACCTGGCCAAGCGTGGACGATCTTGCTCTAAGCTCGCCAAAGCGGCAGAAATTTCTGTAGAAAGTTCTTGGTTTATATCATGAATACGACTATACATTCCTGCACGCCAGTAAACTTCAATATTAGCGACAGCTTGCGCAATCACAGGTGAATCAATGATGCTATTTACCGCAAGTGTTAACCATTGTGGACCAAGGTCTGACTTTTGTAACAATATACGTGCCGATTCATAGCGCCGAGATTCAGGCTCCATCCGGCTTAGGGTGAGATCTCTGACCGAGAGGATGAAATCAGGCATGCTGCCAATAACCAGCAACAACTGCTCTTTAGCATCTTCAAGCACTTGCCCTTTTGTCGCTTTATAGATGAACTTGACTAAGACGGCAATCAATCCCATTAATACCGTATAACCGACAAAAAATATCAAGTTTTCATTGGGCAGCCAAGTACCAAAACCCAGGTAATATCCGCCTTGAGCCGCTAAGAAAGTTACCGGCCCCGCAGTCCAACCAACTTCAGCGAGACTCCATAAAGAAGACTTACCTACGCCAGATTGCGCCATACGATCAATACGGCGTTGGCCACTCTGCTGGATTTGTAAATGATTTTTTTCTGAGTTTTCAGATGTTATCAAAGAGGATAATTTCATATCGCCTAGTATGCATAAATTCAGCTATATTGATACCGTTTAGCTTCGATTCTAAACGGTATTTTTAAGTATTTATTACCTAATGATGTTGCTGTTGTTGATGCTGAATCTTAACTGATCCCAAACTGGATTCATTACTGGCAGCAAATTGTTTGTTTTTAGCCAAAACGTTACGCTCATCTCGAGGCGGGATATTAAAAGAATTACGGTAACATTTACTAAAATGTGGTGTAGAAACAAAACCACAGGCTATGGCGATTTCAATAATAGACATATTGGTTTGCTTTAACAGTTGACGTGCTTTACCTAATCGCAATTGTAAGTAGTAACGATGTGGAGAACAGTTAAGATATTTTTGAAACAGTCGCTCCAATTGGCGTCGAGACAAATCAACAAAACTTGCTAATTCATCTAGGCACAATATTTCTTCAATATTTGCTTCCATTAAGGCAACGACATCTTGTAGTTTCGACTGAGTAGCACCTACGATATGTTGTAATGGTATGCGTTGCTGGTCATTTTCATCACGAATGTTTTCATGGGAGAACATGTCTGAAATAGCCGTGGTTAAAGCTTTACCATACTCTTTAGAAATTACTTGCAACATCATATCCATGGGTGCGGTACCACCTGAGCAAGTCATGCGATCTCGGTCAAGCATAAACAGTTGATTTGAGCTTTTTACTAAGGGGAATTCTTCTTGGCAACTTGCCAGTAATTCCCAGTGAATGGTGCTTTGATAACCGTCTAACAAACCCGCTTTTGCCAATAAATAACTGCCAGTACAAATGCCGCCTAGCACGATATTACAACGTGATAAATGAGTTAACCAGCTCAGTACTTTTCGCGTAACGGTGCCTTTTATATCAACACCGCCGCAAACTAAGACAGTATCAAATTCAACATAATTGTTGATACCAGAATCAACCTCAACTCTTAAACCATCACTGGCAGTCACAACACGTCCATCTTCACTCAGGATGGTCCAACGATATAAATTCTCTCCAGATAATTGATTGGCCATTCGCATTGGCTCAATTGCTGATGATAGTGCTAACATGGTAAAGTTGGGTTGTAATAGAAAACCAACGTGTTTACATTTAATTTGTGCCTGACTGCTATTTTGATTTGTTGATGGCATGTTATTCATTCCTACTATTATTGCAGTTTTTATTATTATTGTAGTTTTGATTAAAAAAACAGTGTGTCGATTTCCTTAATAACTTTACTTTTTCCTTTTTAAATCCAACAGGTAAAATTTTCTATCTAGACATTGATACAGATCAAAAAGCCAGACTTTAATTAATAACAACCAGTGATTTAAATCAATAAAAATTGAAAGTTCAAAGTTTAAATCTACGGATACAATAGATTCACAGTACTTTAAAATCATCCTAATTACGACGCTATTCATGCCTATTAACGACACATTATGATAAGCAATTGATTTGCTGCTTAAAAAACATACGATTTTTTAATGGTATTTACCAAGAACAAATGTCTCAATTAGCTATGAAGATGTCTTAATCGGCTATATTTAATATAATCACTTATTTGATAATGCTACTAATGTAAAATGCCCAGAGGATCATTATGACTGCTACTAACGAGCAAGGCCTGCAAAAAATTGCGACCATTATCGAGCAAAACCAAACATTGCCCGGTGCTATGTTACCCATATTACATGCCATTCAGAACGACTTGTCTTTTATTCCGTCCAATGCACTGCCTTTAATCGCCAAAGCTTTAAATGTATCTAAAGCTGAAGTTCATGGGGTGATTAGTTTTTACCATCATTTTCGTACTGAAGAACCAGGCGCTCATGTTATTGAAATCTGTCGGGGTGAATCATGCCAAGCCATGGGTTCACGTGCATTAGAGGAAAATATCAAGCAAAGCTTGTCAATTGATTACCATCAAACCAGTAAAGACAGACAATTTACTTTAGAGCCCGTTTATTGTTTGGGTAATTGTGCGTGCTCGCCAGCAATTCGAATTGGTGATGATATTCATGGTGAATTAGATCTACAAAAGTTTGAACAAATTATTAAATCGATAAATACTTATTCGTTGGAGTTAAAATGAATCACTCACTTTCCGATGACAGCTCATTGCCAATAACGTCACGAAAAATTTTTGTTTCTTTAGATACCACCGCTCGTTCTCGCGGCAGTGATAAAGTAGCAAAACAGGTTGAAAGTGTACTTTACGCACAACCAGAGCTAACAGCAACTCTCGTAAGAAATGGCTCTCGCGGGATGTTCTGGTTAGAACCTCTATTAGAAATCAGTACGCCAAAGGGCCGTGTTGCTTATGGACCTGTGCAAGCAGAAGATGTTAACAACATCATAAATCAACATTGTTTTGATGATATTAGTGAACACCCACTATGTCTTGGATTGACCGAAGAATTACCCTGGTTTAAATCTCAGCAGAGATTAACATTTGCCCGTGTAGGCATTATCGATCCCATTGATGTTGAAGATTATATCAGTCATGGCGGCTTTGTCGGCTTAGGTAATGCCTTAAGCAAAACTTCACAACAATTAGTCGATGAAGTAAAAGAGTCTGGCTTACGAGGTCGTGGCGGCGCAGCATTTCCAACGGGAATAAAGTGGCAAACAGTATTGGATGAACCAGAACAGCAGAAATATATTGTTTGTAATGCTGATGAAGGTGATTCAGGTACTTTTGCCGACCGTATGTTAATGGAAGGTGATCCTTTAGTGCTAATAGAAGGCATGATAATAGCGGGCCTTAGCGTAGGAGCAGATCAAGGTTATATTTATTTACGCAGTGAATACCCACAAGCTCATAGCTTATTAAATCAAGCAATTAATAATGCAAAAACAGCCGGTTATCTAGGTGATAATATTTGTGGCAGTGAGCACAGTTTTCACCTAGAGGTCCGTTTAGGTGCTGGGGCGTATATTTGTGGTGAGGAAACATCATTATTAGAAAGCCTTGAAGGCAAACGTGGCTTAGTACGCGCTAAACCCCCATTACCTGCAATTGAAGGTTTATTTGGTCAACCTACTGTAGTAAATAACGTCATATCCCTCGCTTCTGTACCCTATATTTTAAGCCATGGTGGTGAGAGCTATCGAGACTTCGGCATGGGTCGCTCTCGTGGCACCTTACCCATTCAATTAGCAGGTAACATTGCCCAAGGCGGTTTAGTTGAATTAGCTTTTGGTATATCGCTAAATGAGTTACTTCAACAATATGGCAATGGCTGTAAAAGCAAACGGGCCATGCGTAGTGTACAAGTAGGTGGACCTTTAGGTGCTTATTTACCAGAAGAGCAATGGGATACGGCGCTTGATTATGAAGAGTTTTCCAGCATAGGTGCTGTGTTAGGTCATGGTGGTATTGTTGCTTTTGACGACACAGTCGATATGGCAGCACAAGCACGTTTTGCCATGGAATTTTGCGAAGTAGAGTCGTGTGGTAAATGTACCCCATGTCGCATAGGCGCCGTACGTGGTGTTGAAGTTATCGATAAAATTATCGATGAAAAAAATGACCAACAACAACGACAAGACAGCGTAGACTTATTACATGATCTATGTGACACCATGGAGTTCGGTTCTTTGTGTGCTATGGGTGGAATGACGCCATTCCCAGTACGCAGTGCACTGAAATTTTTCCCTGATGATTTTTTGCCACATCCATCAACACAAAAGGCTCAATAAAATGATAACTTATTATGATCCCAAAACTGAGCCCGCTGTCAATCAACCAGCCGACCTTACAAAAGACTTAGGCACACCCCCTTCTAAATCTACGGTGCAAGTGAGTATACAAATTGATGGTGTTGATATTGTCGTACCTGAAGGCACCTCAGTATTACGCGCCGCTGCTATTGCCGATATTAATATTCCTAAATTATGTGCCAGTGATAATTTAGAAGCCTTTGGCTCTTGTCGCTTGTGTGCAGTAGAAATTGAAGGCATGCGCGGTATGCCAGCTTCTTGTACCACTCCCGTAAGAGAGGGGATGAAAGTACAAACACAAAACCCTAAAATAGCTAAGTTACGTCGCAATGTGATGGAGCTTTACATTTCTGATCATCCGTTAGATTGTCTGACCTGCCCTGCCAATGGCGATTGTGAGCTACAAGATATGGCAGGTGCCGTCGGTTTACGAGAAGTACGCTATGGTTTTGAAGGAAAAAATCACCTTGACGGTGCAACTGATTCGTCGAACCCTTATTTCAGCTTTGATGATTCTAAATGTATTGCCTGTTCTCGCTGTGTCAGAGCCTGTGAAGAAGTACAAGGTACCTTTGCCTTAACCATGGAAGGTAGAGGCTTTGATTCACGTATAAGTACTGGCCAAAACAATAACTTTATTGAATCTGACTGTGTGTCATGTGGTGCCTGTGTACAAGCATGTCCAACAGCAACACTGACTGAGAAATCAATTATAGATAATGGCCAACCTGACCATAGCATCATTACAACTTGCGCCTATTGTGGTGTGGGCTGTTCGTTCCGCGCAGACATGCAAGGCGATAAAGTCATAAGAATGGTGCCCGATAAAAATGGTAAAGCAAACCAAGGACACTCTTGTGTTAAAGGCCGTTTTGCTTTTGGCTACGCAACTCATCAGGACAGAATAACTAGCCCGATGATACGTGATAATATTGAACAAGACTGGCGAGAAGTGAGCTGGGAAGAAGCATTAGCCTTTGCCGCTAAGCGCTTAAATGATATTCAAGAAGAGCATGGCCGCAATAGTATTGGCGCGATAACCTCATCTCGCTGTACCAATGAAGAAACCTATTTAGTACAAAAACTAGTACGTGCTGTTTTTCAAAATAATAATGTTGATACTTGTGCCCGTGTTTGTCATTCACCAACAGGTTATGGACTAAAAGCCACGCTAAACGAATCAGCAGGAACACAAACTTTTGAATCCGTGATGGAAGCTGATGTAGTACTCATTATTGGTGCTAATCCTACCGACGCGCATCCAGTATTTGGTTCATTACTTAAAAGTCGTTTACGCCAAGGTGCTAAGTTAGTTGTTGCCGACCCGCGCAGCATAGATCTTATTGACAGCCCACATACTAAAGCACAACATCATCTTAAGCTGCGCCCAGGCACTAACGTCGCATTAATCAATGCGCTTGCTCATGTCATCATTGATGAAGGTTTGGAAGATGCTGACTTTATCCAAAGTCGCTGCGATGATGCGAGCTTCCAACAATGGTACAAACATATTCAAGATCAACGCCATTCACCCGAAAGCACCATGGAAATTACTGGTGTAGATGCCACAGCATTACGTGCAGCAGCTAGACTGTATGCAAATGCAGAAAACGGCGCTATTTATTACGGCTTAGGTGTTACAGAACATTCTCAAGGCAGTTCATCTGTTATGGCTATTGCTAATTTAGCAATGGTTAGCGGTAATATTGGTCGCGAAGGTGTTGGTGTTAACCCTCTACGTGGTCAAAATAATGTGCAAGGATCTTGTGACATGGGTTCATTCCCACATGAGCTACCAGGATACCGCCATGTGAGCGATAAAAGCACGCGCAATTTATTTGAGCAGGAGTGGGACGTCTCATTAGATTGTGAGCCAGGTTTACGCATTCCAAATATGTTTGAAGCAGCAATACACGGTGATTTTAAAGGTTTGTACTGCCAAGGCGAAGATATTGCGCAATCAGATCCAAACACACAACATGTTCAAAAAGCCTTAAGCGCAATGAAATGTATTATTGTGCAAGACATTTTCCTTAATGAGACGGCAAAATACGCTCATGTATTTTTACCTGGTTCATCATTTATGGAAAAAAATGGCACATTTACCAATGCTGAACGACGTATTTCCAGAGTGCGTAAACTGATGCCTGCTTTAGCAGGAAAAGAAGACTGGCAAGTCACAGTTGCTCTTGCCAAAGTACTCGGTTATGAAATGAACTATGAGCACCCAAGTGAGATAATGGATGAAATTGCCCGCTTAACACCCACATTTGGTGGTGTCAGTTATGAAAGATTAGAGCAACTCGGTTCTATTCAATGGCCATGTAATGAAAAAACGCCGCTCGGTACGCCAATTATGCACACCGAAGATTTTGTTGGTGAAAAAGGCAAGTTTGCTATTACTGAGTATGTCGCTACACCGGAAAAAGCGAATAAGCATTTTCCGTTATTATTGACTACAGGTCGAATATTAAGTCAATACAATGTCGGTGCACAAACAAGACGTACCGAAAACCAAGTTTGGCATGATGAAGATGTCTTAGAAATCCATCCTAATGATGCTGAAGATCGTGGACTCAGTGATGGTGACTGGGTAGGTATAGCCAGTCGCGCAGGTACAACGGCATTGCGTGCACTCATTAGCCAACGTGTTCAACCTGGCGTGGTTTATACGACCTTCCACCATCCATTAAGTGGCGCCAATGTGGTCACCACTGACAATTCGGATTGGGCAACTAACTGTCCTGAGTATAAAGTAACAGCGGTGCAAGCAACTAAAGTTGACGAGCCGTCGCAATGGCAAGCAGAATACGCGCAGTTCAGTCAACGCCAAGCAAAATACTTAAAGAATAAAAATGGGGGGGAAATTGCTAAAACATAACATTATGGTAGCAGATACCGACGTTGATGTGCCTACAGCACAGCAGCGTCAGGTACTGCGCTGTACCAATGATTCTCTCACAACAGCGATGGACGACATCGCTGAAGAAACTGCTATTGCCTTGGTATATAACGGTATTTCTCATGTGGTGATGATGAGTACACCCAATGATCTTTATGACTTGGCAATAGGTTTCAGTTTAAGCGAAAAAATTGTCGATGACGCCAGTGAAATACTCGATATTAG
>MAAB01001377.1_pt1 | contig 25516 bp, 19 predicted proteins | sample 1115991 | NCBI WGS metagenome assembly MAAB01 (sample SAMN04961124, study PRJNA320927) | seawater metagenome | isolation source: sample BD02T18 sea water enriched with oil for 18 days | place: USA:Gulf of Mexico | collected 2013-07-27
TTTTGAAAGCGTATTAAACATAATTTCCTATTTTTAAATTCAACGTGCTAATCCTGTGAATAAAACGGTGTATTGTAATATTGACCACCAATATCTAGCCATTCACGCAATAATTTTAATTCATCGTCTGTCATGGTATTTTGATGGGTAACATTATTGATGACGTCAAAAAAACGCCCACTTGCCGCAGCACTATTTGTTGATAGTATTGGCTGTATCGCCACTGTTGTTAAAACCGGAATAGCATTACCTTCTGCATCTAAAATAAGCTCACCTTCGTTATCAATTTCAAAAACGATATTACCGTTTTCATTCAATACAGGTATTAATCGATCAATTAAAATACCCTCAATGGTTTCTTGCTCAACATCATTAAAAAACAATTCTCGATAACTGGTGAAATGTACCGCTTGATCGCTCGATGGTCTCGCAGATAAATCTAATTGCCCAGCAGGTACTTGCGCAAAACCATCGCTGTCAGAAATGCTATGGCAGCTAGTACATGTTTTATTCTCAAGAATTTCGGGGCTATCAACCGCAGGTAATTCACGAGGTAAATTCCATAACGGCTGAATATGTTCTTGATAATTTATTTGAACTCGGCAATAAGGTGTCCAGTTTTCAAAACACGCAACGCCATTTGGCGATGCTGTCGACAAGTTTTCATAGGAATAATCTATGCTTGGGTTAACCACTGAAATATCGGTGTTTGTCCAGCGATCTCGGTAAAGAATACTTGCGGTAAGTTGCGCTAAACCATTAACCATTTCATCAGCTTCGGCCATGGTTTGCCCTTGCATAGGGATAATGTCTTGCGTTGCATTTGTATAAGCGATGCCGCCACTTGCCCCAGTATTAATACTTGCCGCTTGAGCATCAATTCTGCCGTGTGGCAGTTCACTATTTGCTGTATGGCAACCGTTACACTGTAAAACTTCTCCGGGTTTTAAGCTGATCCACTGGCGATGTCGACCATTTATCCGCTGACCATTCTCATCTAATACACTAATCGCAAATGGCGTATTGGCCGGTACTTTAACTTTCACCGAGCCGTCAGGTTGAATAGGCGTGTAACCAATGATTTCTCGCATTAATTGGTTATTACTGCGACCAAAATCGGTATTAGATATATCTCTTACTTCATCTGGTGGCATGGGCACACCACGAATTATTCGTAAAAAGCGTGCAGGTAGATCAGCTGCAGGAGTAAGCGACGGGTCACTTAAACGAGCGATCCCTTGTGGGTTGTTATTTTGAATAGTGACATCTATACCATCAAAATCATAAACGCTGCGAATATGAATAGCTGCAGCAAGTTCACCACTTAATTCAGCATCGAGTTCATTGCCGATAACCTTGTCAGCAATGAAGGTTTTTCCTTGTTCGGCAGGTCTCATCACCATCGCTTCCGTTATTACTTTACCGGCTTGTGTGGTAGCAACAAGCTGCTGGGTGTTATCTGCATTATTCAATAACCATAATTCATACAATGGCTCAGCCAGTTCAAGAGCTTCATCAGCTAACTCTTCTGCGCTTAATTGTCCACACGCTCTGATCACCTCATCAACGACAACGCGACATACATCCCAACTCATTAAATAACGATGACTACTGTCTGGTAACGGGTACAAATGATTGAGGCGACCTGATTCAGAAAAGCTTGATGAGAATTTAAAATTAAAACTATCGCTTAGGACTAAATCAGTCACTGCGTTTGCTTGAGCACCCGATTCTATAGTCGCTTGCTCGTTATCAATGTAGTCATTAATATTGATCAGCACAGGTCTTTTTTGATAAGCAGTTTCATCCTGCGAGCTAAGCAAAATTAAAATATCGCCATTTGCCATTTGTTGCGGTTTAATAAATTCGACACGCTCGTTTTGCTCATCAAACATTAACTGATGTGAATGCCAACCGAAGATAAGGGTATTGTCTGTACCATCAGGGTTCATGCGATACAGGTTAATTCCGTGATCACCACCCATAGTGTCCCAGCGGCTATACAAGATTTGGCCGTTGTGTAAAACCAAGGGATAAAAATCATGACTCAAATTAAACGTAAGTTGCTCAATTGACGTGCCATCAGCGTTCATGACATGAAGGTTGAAAGTTTCGTTATCTCGGCGCTCATCTAAAGCAGTATATTGAGGTTTACCCTCGTCGAGCAATATTGCGCGCGATAATCGTTGACGTGTAGAGGCAAAAATAATACGTCCATCAGGTAAAAACGATGCCATTAAGTCGTCACCTTGCTCGGCAAGTATGTCACTACTAATAATACGTTCTAAGGCTTGTGTCGCTGTTTGGTAGCGCCAGATGTTCCATCTGGGCTGGTCTTCATCGTCTGCATCGGCTAGTTCAGGTGCTCTAATTGACATGAGCATTTCTTGACCATCGTCAGATACGCTTAGATCTCGAATATCAATAAGCTGATCTTCGCCAAATAATAATGCGGTTAAGTTGGTAATGGGTGAATCGGCAAAGGCATTTCTTTTGATTAATAAGTCAGCGCCAGGATTAAAAAGTGCAGGGTTTCGTGCATCAAATCGGGCAGGCGTTGCCTCATTTTCGTCGGTTTGGGTATCGAGGGCTCGCTCGATATAGACAACGGGATATTCAACCAGAACAGGATCTGGTGTTTCGTCCTTAATTGCTGTTTCGGTATTACAAGCCGAAAGCATCAAAACGACAGACATCAATAATAGTGTATAGCCCAGCATCCGCTCCATTTAGTTCCCTTAACGCATAATTCCAACAACATACACTATAGTTACAAAGTGTAAAAAATTCTGACATTATTACCACAAAACTGTAAACTTTCAACACTAATAAAACGAAAGTGTAAAATAATCCGACACCATTTTACGAATCGTTAACTTTTAAAGGTCATTTACTAAGAAAAACAAAAAATATTGATATTATCAAGGTGAAATTAATAATATTTAACTTTTTTACCATAAAAGTGTAAAATTTCTTGACATTATTACCACTTAGTTTCAATCTTTCAATACTTTTATTGATTTATATTTAACCAATCGATGTTCTTTATTGGTTGAATTCCATACAGCAAAGTCGATGGATTGCTGATTTGTTAGCCATTTCCTAAACTTTAATTGGCTAAAAACATTCAAGGAGACCTATAAAAATGCAACTCCGCACGAATATACAATTAAATTCGTCTAACAACAGGCTAAAACTAAGAACTTTTATCAACTGTTTTTGTTGTTGCTTGGCAATTGTCATCGCAACCAGTGCAATATCAATTGCCCATTCAGCAACCTTGGAACAAGCAAAAAAATTACACGATAGGTTAACAGGTGTTTCTGCCTCTAAAAGTATGTTGCTAGAAATGGTGGCATTACTTGATGACAATAAGCCGATTGAAGCCGCTTATAAAGCCATGGAAACACCTTCGTTCTATTCCACCACCTTGAAATTATTTGCGACGCCATCTACGAATACCGACCAAGATATTTTTGCGCCGCTAAATGACTATAGTGCAACCTTAATTGGCATAGTCAGAGATGATGTTGATTTTAGAGAAATCTTACAAGCAGATATCCTTTATGTTGGCAAAGAGAGTCTAGGGGTACCTGCGTATAACACTAACAATAATGCCCATTATCAAGCACTAGAAGATCAGTTTATTGACTTATCTGACGGTTTAGAACGGACGACCCAGTCTAGTTTAAATGGCTTACCGAGTGCTGCAACCGCCGGCGTATTAACCAGTAGAGCCGCGGCGAAAGAGTTTTTCTATTTGGGAACAAATAGAGCCATGCTCAGATTCACTTTGATGAATCACTTGTGTACAGACTTAGAGCCTTTAAAAGATACCACTCGATCCCCTGATCGAATTCGTCAAGATGTAAGCCGAAGTCCTGGTGGCGACAGCCGATTATTCCTTAATAACTGCCTTGGCTGCCATAGTGGTATGGACCCATTGGCTCAAGCTTTCGCCTATTACGAATATGACTTTAATGGTGATACAGATCCAACTGGTGAGTCGGGTGCAATTACCTACAATCAAGCAGGTCAAACGGATGCCACAACAGGTACCCGCGTCCAAAGTAAATATCATAATAATTCAACAACCTTTCCCTTCGGTTTTGTCACTAAAGACGACCAATGGCAAAATTATTGGCGTGAAGGTGTCAATCAAAAACTTGGCTGGGATGAAAATTTGAGCGGAAAAGGCGCAGGCGCAAAATCCTTCGGGCAAGAGTTTGCTAACAGCCAAGCATTCGCACAATGCCAAGTAAAAAAAGTATTTAATACGGTTTGTCTTCGAGACGCTGAAAGTATCGATGATTTAGCGCAAATCAGCTCAACCACTGCATCATTCAAACAAAACGATTATCAACTTAAGCGAGTATTCGCTGAAGTTGGCGAATACTGTATGGGAGAGTAAAGGTGAAACATTTAATCGATACAGACTTAAAAGCTCACTTAACAAAATATCTCGCAATATTCGTATTGTTGTTAAGCCTAGGTGCTTGTGGCGGAGGAGGCGGTGAAGTAGAAACAAATCCACCAGAACAGCAAGATCCACAGACCATTGAATATACTGGCCCTCCCCCTGCTACAGAAGACATTCAAAAATATAAGACATTCTTGTGGGACAATATCTCAACCGCAGATAAGTGTGGTAGCTGCCATACCGAAGGCAACCAAGCGCCTTATTTTGCTAGCCGCAACGATGTTAATGATGCCTATGCGGCGACCAGCCCACTGGTTAATTTAGCTAACCCTGCAGCATCTCGATTAGTCGAAAAAGTAGCAGGAGGTCACAATTGTTGGCTGGCTAGCAACAGTGCCTGTGGTGAAACCATGGAGCAATGGATCAAGTTATGGGCTGATGACAGAGTGACTACGGCCAATACTATTGAACTGACGGCGCCGGTGATTCGTGAGCCTGGATCCAGTAAAAACTTCCCTGATAATAGTGCATTATTTAATGAGCATGTCTATCCGGTAGTTAATCAATATTGTGTCGGTTGTCATAGCGAATCATCCAATTTTTCACAATCCCCCTTCTTTGCTAGTAATGATCTTGAGCAAGCGTATGAGTCAGCTCAGCAAGTCATTAATTTAGACAATCCATCGCAGTCAAGGCTCGTTATACGCCTAGGAAGCGAGTTTCATAACTGCTGGAGTAATTGTCAAAGTGACAGTTTAACCATGTTAGCTGCCATTACTGCGTTAAGTGAGGAGATTGCAGTGGATGAGATTTCCCCTGAAATGGTGGTGTCTAAATCATTGCGCTTAACGGATGGTATTACTGCATCAAGTGGTGGGCGATTCGAGTCAGACATTATTGCTTTATATCAATTTAAAACCGGCGAAGGCAATATTGCTTATGATACTTCAGGTATTTCTCCTGCCGCCAATCTAACGTTAGATGGCGATATTGAATGGCTAGGCAGCTGGGGGTTATCGTTCAGCAATGGTAAAGCGCAAGCAAGTACCGCGACCAGCAAAAAGCTGCATGATTTAATCACTTCTACTGGTGAGTTTTCGGTAGAAGCATGGTTAACACCTAATAACGTTGTCCAAGAAGGTCCAGCACGTATTATTACTTATTCAGCAGGTGATACTGACCGAAATTTCATGCTCGGCCAAACCCAGTACAACTATGACTTTTCATTAAGAACAGAGAATTCAAATGCTAATGGCGATCCCGCCCTCAGTACACCAGATGCTGATGAAATACTACAGGCAACTTTGCAGCATGTCGTACTGACTTACAACGCAACAACAGGTCGTCGCATTTATGTGAATGGTAATTTAATTGATATTACCGACCAAAATATTGCACCATTGGCGACTTGGGACGATAGTTTCGCGCTAATTTTAGGCAAAGAAGCTTCAAATCAACATGTTTGGCAAGGCGATATTCGCTTGCTTGCGATTTATAATCGCGCCTTAGCGCAAGAACAAATTGCGCAAAACTATGACGTTGGTGTCGGTGAAAAGTTTTTCTTATTATTTTCAATTAGCGAACTCATCAACTTAGCGAATACCTATGTGATGTTTGAAGTCAGTCAGTTTGATAACTACAGCTACTTATTCAATGGGGCTTCCATAGTCAACATTGATGGTACACCGGTATCCACAGCTTTCGATCTTAAAAGCTTACGCATTGGTTTAAATGGTAAAGAAGCTGTTCAAGGGCAGGCCTATAGCAATCTTGATCTATCCATCGCTAGCTCACAGGATTTAACCGAGCCATTAGCCATCTCGCCCTTGGGCACGATTATTGGCCTTGAAAAGGGTGCTAACCAAGACGAGTTTTTCTTAACCTTTGAAAAACTTGGCGAACATTCCAACGTAACAATTCCTGGCGTATTTACCACACCTGCCGAAGTGCCCGCAAGCACAGAAACGGCTAAAATAGGCATTAGAAATTTTGCTGAAATTAACCATAATATGAGTGAGTTAACTGGGGTTGCTCAAGAAGCCAGTAAGGTTTTTAATACCTATCAACTGGTGAAACGTCAGTTACCCAGTATTGAAAATATTGAAACTTTTATTTCTGCTCAACAAATGGGCATAACGCAATTAGCCATTGCTTATTGCGATAGCGCAATTGAAACCGATAACATACGTAACTCTTGGTTTCCCGATGTAGATTTTAGTCAGCCACCGAGTATTGCGCTGAGCAGTAGTGAACGAGCAAATTTGTTAACACCGCTATTAGCACAATTAATCCCTCTTACGGTGGCAACACAACCTGATAAAAACTTGGTGTATAACGAACTTGATAGTTTAACGACGCGACTATCTGTATGTGATGGCAGCTGTACGCAAGAGCGAACACGTACAATTGCTAAAGCAAGTTGTGCCGCCGTACTTGCTAGTGCTGTGATGCTAGTGCAGTAGGAGAATAGATATGTTGATAAAAAATAGCGCTAAAGACATGTTCGATAAAGTTAATAAAGGGACAAAAATATGACCAGACCTAAGCACTTGCACCCAAACAGCCCTTTACTGTTTCCTGATCATAAAAAACCGATAAGCCGACGTGACTTTATAACCACGGGTTTGCGTACCGGTGGTCATGCAGTTGCTGGTTTGTCTTTGTTCAGTTTATTCGCAAATTCGAATAAAGCGAATGCGACACTTTCTCCAGACTTGGAGGCGTTGCGATCGTCCTGCGGTATTAACGTAGAAGGTGCTGGAAAAATTCCCTTCATCAGTTTTGACCTAGCAGGGGGTGCTAATATTGCTGGCTCTAATGTATTGGTGGGTGGTGCCGGTGGTCAACAAGACTTTCTCTCAACTGCAGGTTACAACAAACTGGGTTTACCCGGAGATATGGCACCGTCAATTGCTAACCCTTTAAGTGGTTTATCAGACTTTATTAATACTGAATTAGGTTTAGCTTTTCATTCAGACTCGCAATTTTTACGCGGCATTTTAGAAAAAACATCGACCGAAACCAGAGCTCGTATTAATGGCGCGGTACTGCCAAGTCGTTCAGATAACGATACCAGTAATAATCCACATAATCCTATGTATGCTATTGCCGCTGCGGGTGCCGATGGATCATTAATGCCGTTAATAGGTTCTCGTAATAGTGACTCGGGTGGCAACTCGATGTCAGCAACAAATTTTATCGACTTAAGTAAGCGCCCAACAAAAATTGACCGCCCGACCGATGTTACAGGCTTAGTAGATGTTGGTGATTTATTTAATTTACTTTCGCAACAAGACGCAGTCGCCGTTATGGAAAGTATACAGCGTGTCAGTGCGCAAAAATTAGCGTCAGTTAATAGCCAAGTAACCCGAGATGATGTTATTAAAGACTTGGTTAATTGCGGTTACGTGAAAAGTGCAGATTTGGCGGATCGTTTTGGTGATCCATCTACTCTGAATCCGCTATTAGATCCGGACATCGTCGGCCCAGCAGGGATATTTACCATCAATGAATTTGATGCAGAAGCAGAGTTTCAAAAAACCGCTTCGATTATGAAACTAGTCGTTAATGGTTTCTCTGGTGCTGGCACGGTAACCATGGGCGGCTTTGACTATCATACGGGTGAACGTGGCACTGGCGAATTACGCGATTTGCGTGCTGGACGTTGTATGGGAGCCTGTTTAGAATATGCAGCTCGCCGAAATATGCCATTAATGATGTATGTTTATAGTGATGGCTCTGTTGCCAGCAATGGCCGTATTGATGATTCTGTTGAAGGAAGAGGCAAAGGTGAATGGACCGGCGATAATTCATCAACAGGAGCATCATTCTTTTTAGTCTTCAACCCTGCAGGTAAACCTCAACTGACGGGAGGCAATGCAGACCAAATGGCAAGACAACAACAAATAGGATTTATGCGCTCAGATGCCTCCGTTGATACTGCCTCTGCGCCTTCGGCCAATAACGTCAACTTATTAGTTGAAACCGTACTGCTTAACTACATGGCATTACATGGCGAACAAGGTGCATTTTCATCGGTGGCACCACAACAAGGTTTAGGCAATGCAGCCATGTTAGATGCGTTAACGGCGTTTCAGCCTATTGTTTGATTGTCTAAGGCTAAACCTAAGACAAGCCCAGATTAAGCCTCACCTTTAAGGGGGGATTATTGCTGCTGTAAGCCTTTAGAGACATGTAAGGTTTGCTGATTATCAATAATTATGGCTTCATATTCAGGTAGTTGTTCAATAAAGGCCATACCCTCTTGCAACCCTTTAACAAACACAGTTGTTGATAACGCATCAACATAAGTCGAGTCTTTACCAATAATAGAAACACTAACGACCTTTCTTGCTGAATCTCCGGTTTTAGGGTTAATAATGTGGTGGTAACGAATACCCTCTTCAATAAAGTAACGCTCGTAATCGCCCGATGTAGAGATAGATTCATTACTAAGGGGTAACTTAACGGCAGTTTTTTCTTCAGCTCTGGGATGTTTAATACCTACATACCAAGGCCGTCCACGGCGATCGCCCAATAAACCGGTATCACCACCTGCACTCACTAAAGCATGTTTTATATCTGCCCTTTTTAATAACTCAAGACATCTCTTGACTGCATATCCTTTGGCTATGCCTCCTAAATCTATTTTCACATCAGGGTGACTAAAACGAACCGTCGACTTTTCTCTGTCTAAAATAACCGCATGATAATCAATGGCTTTTAAGGCACTGTCAATCGACGCTTGATTGGGTTTTTGCTTTTTACGGTAATCGTATTGGTAACCGACCGATGCGTAAGTAATATCAAACGCACCATCACTCAGCTCAGCTATTTTTTGTGATTCAATTAATAGCTCAAATAGCTCGCTGGTAATAACAACGGTTTCAGTGCCCGCTTTTGCGTTTACTAAGCTTAACTCGCTTGTTTCTTTGTAAGGACTCATGGCGAGATCAATGCGATGCATTTCCGCTTGCACTAATTCAATCAACTGCTGAGAAGTGTTATTGACCTTTTTTGATTCATCAAGCCAAAACTCCATATGCGCTTGGGTACCCATGACTTTAAAATTATTACTAAACCACTCTGCAGACACAGTGTGAGCAAAAAATATAAGTATTGTGGTAACTATTATGCGTTTTAACATCAATATCTAAACTCTTTTTAGTGGTAATATAAGGTATTGCATTGCCTTCAAATAATATTTATAAACAAGTTAGTCGTGGTATGCAGACCTTAAGTTTAACATCAAGCACACTCATTAATACCATAAAATAGTCCTTCATAATGACTAAAAAACCGCCTCAATGGACGGTTTTTTTACTAGCTACTCGAAGAATGTTTATTGTTTTGGCAGAGATTGCCAATAAGTGTCAAATTCCTCACAACCCTTTTCAGTAGATGCTTTCATTCCAAACTTTTTGACATTTCTATTACGCCGAACTATTGAACTATACTCTTTCCATACAACCGCATCATTTTGGATGCCGTAAGAATAGAATGGATAATAAGTTAGTATTCTAATACCATTAAAATATTCTCCTTCATCGGCTGATCCCAACGTCTCTCTCAAAAAACTTTCCGTATCTTTAAGCTGAATTAAGCGAGTGTTAGTCATTAATTTTTCTCTTTTCTTTTCTCTAAAGGCCTCTTCATCTGATGTAAATATTAATGAAGGAGCGGAAATAATAATAGCAGGGGCATATATTAAGAATTCAATTCCCGCTGCTAATGTATCAAGAGTACCGCCAATAACTCCAAATTTTTTCTCACGTGTCGGCTGAAATGCTCGATAATTAAAGTCCTCTGATAAAACATTTCTAGTTTTCATCCAATCAGAGTAGGCGTGCATGCCATATTTCGACCAATAATCATTATCTGTTTTAAAAATAGCACGACAAGAAGATAACTTTTTACTGTCTTCACCTTCAGTAACAGAAATTAAAATATCATCTTCAAAGTACAAACCTAACGTGATATTAGTCTTTTTATTTTGTACTTCTCTAAATGAGTATTTCTTGCCACTTTCATTGATATCAAAAGAATGAGTCACAGGTAGTGTTAAGTTGTCAAAGAGGTCTTTCTTTGATTGCCCGATATGTATTTTTTTTAACATATCGGCTTGTTCAGAAATATCCGTTTCTAATGGGGGGACTTCGACGTAATAGGGTTTAGTTGTACCACATGAGATTAAAAGCCCTAAACTTAATACTAACAAGATATTTTTAATACGCATCCATGCTGCTCCGGTTAAACAATAATGCTAATAGAAACATTAGCATAACAGTTTACGGGCATTAATTAATTATTATTTTCGTAGTGATATCTGAGAAAGGTTAGCTCATAGGCTTAATGTCTTTATGCAATGCAAAAATTCCTTTTCGGGGGTAAGTTATCCTTGCTACAAGAAGGCATTAAGCTATTCAGTTAGTAAAATTTATCATCAACATATTTTTGATTTGTTGCCACTCTCGCAGTTAACACCTTTTGCATTTGCCTGTTTGATAATAATGGCATGAGAGATGTACCAACCACCAAGCATAAAGATGAATATAATATTGGTTTGCGCATTACCTCTTATTAGATATGCCAAAACGAGCATCATTACTGCCCAAATAATCGAATGGATTATTACAATTTTTTTACCTGTTAAATCATTCATAAGTTCACTCTTATTGTAAAATTAAAACCAACCACCCTTGTACTAGCAACTCGTGTGGTACATCTTTTTAACTATATGTTAGTTGTATTACTAGATCAAGTGGTACATTAAAGTATTCTGATGTTATACTGTCGCATTGCAACAACATTAATAAGTAAAAGAAGTAATAGATGGATATAGAAATCGACATAGATGATGACACGCCAATATTTTCTCAATTGGTCAATCAGGTCAAAGAACGTGTTATTAACGGTGAGCTAGTAGCCGGGTTTTCTTTACCTTCAATAAGACAGTTAGCTAATGAATTAGGAGTGAATCAAAATACGGTCGCTAAGGCATACAAAGTATTAGAGCGCGACGCGATTATTGTCGCCAGGGGTTATCGTGGAACATTTATCCATGACGATGCTAAAGAAAATTGCCAAGTAAACTTAACGGCTAAAGGGGCCACTATTTTGAGTGACTCAATTGCCAATATACAAGCGCTTGGCTTAACCGATTCTGAGATACGAATCATTTTTTCTTCTGTAATGAAGCAAGCTAAATAGGCCTAACGATGACATTACTTAATCCAAATTTAATGACTGCTATTATTTATTTAGTTGTTATAAGCCAAATTTTTACCATCTCAATTTTCTTTGCTAATAAATGGCACCAAAGAAAAAACTTTTTACTTGCCAAATACCCACCCAAAGACTACCCCAACCTGTATGTTCAATCATTAACTACTGAGTTAAATAGAATAAAATTACGAAAATTAATGGACCGCATCATTGCGTTTATTAGCCTTAGTATTGTTACTTTGTTTTACCTAACTGAAACTAATTTGGAAATTGTCTCGAATTCAATATTAGTTATTGCGACAATACAGCTATTACCTTGGTTTTTAAGTATTTATTGGCTTAAAAAAAATAGCCTTTTAATGGCTAAAAAATTCCCATCAACAAAAAGAAAAAGCAGTTTTAACAACCGAAAGCTTACCGATTTTGTTTCACCTTTTAAGTTAATCGCTTCAATATTATGCTATGCGCTAGCGTTATTTTTTGCTCTCACTATTTTTATTGAGCAACTATGGCTTGAGCAATCATACAAGGCGTTACTGTTATTATTAATAAACACCGCTATGGTGATTTATTTAGCTTGGTTAATATTTATTAGCTTATATGGTAAGAAAAAAGATCACTTTATTTCCAGTGAAGATCGCATCAAGCTTATCGCAGAAAAATGCAAAACACTTAGCTCATTTCTGATTATGTACAGTACTTTTATCATCGGTATTTGTTTAATAAAAACATTTAATCTAGATCAGATTTATGTTCCTGCCTTAGTCGGCTTATTTATCCAATTACTATTTGCTTTAAGTTTTACCAAAAGCACAGATAAAAACTATGATGTTTATAAATAGAAGGATAGCTTTTGGAAGCAGCTCTGTAATTTTCCACAAACAATAAATTAAGGTTACCTTAGGCTGAAGATGCTTTAACGCTATTGTTCAGCCTTTAGTTCTAAGTAATTTGGTTAAAGCATTCATCTCTTATTTACAAAGGTCGGTAAGCAAATTCAATGCGATTGCCGCTTGGCTCTCTTACCATCATATGAATAGTAGGGCCTTGGCCATTTAACTCAGGTCCAAATTCGATAACTAAGCCATCAACGTTCTTAAAACGCTCATACAAAGTATCTAGATTTTCCTTACTGACCACAGAAAGCGCTAAATGGTGTAGGCCAACATTATTTTTTCTATCAAAATTAATCGCTGAATCAGTATCCAATACCTGCCAAAGCGTGACAAACATTTTGCCATCAGTAACAAATTTTGCTGGGTATGCTGGTTTTTCTCCTGCGAGTTTCCAACCTAATATATCAATAAAAAAGCGCGAGGTTTGATCCAACTTAGAAACCGTTAAACCCAGGTGACTAAGGCCTTGGGTCATCACTTGTGAAGCTTCATTGTTGGCGACTGTTTGTGCTGCTGTAGTTGAACTCATAAATATTCCTATTGCGAAAAAAGCGTAATGTATATTTTTATTCATGTTTAATTCATTTCTTATTAATCTGGTTAAGCGACTTGCGGAGTCTGATACCAAGTTTTTGAAGGTGTTGGTACACGCATTTTTTCACGAAGCGCTTGTACATTTTCTGCAGTAGTCAGCTCTTCTAACAATAAAAAAGCGACTTCAAGTGCAGTGCCAGGACCGGTAGAGGTGATAATGTGTTGATCTTTTACTACCGGGCGATCAACGAATTTAGCACCGGTTTGTTCTAATTGCTCTTTTCGCTTACCACCAAGTTGATGATAAGTTGTGGCCATTTTGTCCATTAATATTCCAGCATGCCCTAAAGCGATTGACGAGACACAAACACTGGCAATAGGTTTTTCATCGTAATGAAAGCACTTAATTGCGTTTAAAAATGGTTCACTCAGGGCATCATCATAAAATCCTGACGGTTCAAAACCACCGGGAATAGCAATTGCATCATAATCGGCCAAATTAACATCTCGTAAAAGCTTCGAGGGTTTAAGGGTTAAACCAAAGGTTGTCTTTATTTCAGTATGCAAAGCAACATCCGTTAGTTCGATAGGTTCATCGCCCAGGATTGTTGCCCAGCCCATAACATCAGTAAACGCTGACATTTCTAACGGTTCAACGCCATTTGCTAATAACATGAGAATTTTTTTCATTTGTCTTTATCCATCACTGTAATATTTTTCATAACACTATCTCCTCAAGAAACAGGTTAGAGATTTAAGGTAATTGATTTACTTTTAGCACGAGAGACACACAAACATAGACTATGTGCTTTTTCGTCTTTGGATAAATAAACATCGCGATGCTCTGGTGTACCTTTTACATATTCAGTGACGCACATGCCGCATTCTCCTCTTTTACACTCGAAAGGAACTTTAATATTTGCTGCAAGTAAGCCATCTAATAAAGTTTCTTGGGGGTCGATAACAATCACTTGTCCAGATTTTTGTAGTTTCACTTCTACCGCTCGATCTGTTTCCTGCGGGGAACTACCAAAACTTTCATAATGAATATGAGTTGGCTGCCAATTATTTTCATCCGCTTTGTCTTTAACGGCTGCTATCATTTTAATTGGACCGCAAACATAAACATGACTCGATTTTTTGCCCTCTTTGAACAATGAGTTTATATCTAATCGTGTCGGCAAAAATTCTTCAGAACTATTTTGTTTAGCACTCTTACCGTTATTGCTCATAGCTCTAGACACATAAAAGTGCGCGTTGTTTCCGGCTAATTTTAGTATTTCGGCTTTAAAAGCAAGGTCGTTATCAGTTTTTACACTGTAATGTAGTTCATACGATTCATTTTTTTGTGCAAGCTGCCTTAGCATAGAAAGAATCGGTGTAATGCCTATACCACCGGCAATAAGAATATGGTGCTTACCCGGTGAACACAACGCAAATGCGTTCACCGGATACTTCCCCTTTATTGTTTGCCCTAAGCTTAATTGCTCATGCATATAATTTGAGCCGCCACCACCGTTCTTTTCCCGCTGCACTGCAATTTCATAAAACCGATTATCATGACTTGAAGAAGTAATTGAGTAATGGCGTATTAAGGTATTTTTTGTTGATAGTTCGATTTCTAACGGCAAATGCGAGCCTGGCTCAAATGCCGGTAAAATCCCACCATCTTTTGCCGTTAACTTAAATGATTTAATTCTGTCTGATTGCTGTGTAATGTCAGCTACCACGAGTGACAATTCTTCCGATATAAGTGGTTTAGGGTTGTGAGGTGAATATTCAAAAAATGTCCAATTAAGCGCTGGAGGCAATGCGGTTTCCTGCCAACGGCTGACATTAAAATGCCAATAACGCTTTGTACCGCCGGTAACATTAGTCTCGTCATCCTGATCCCACAGCACTTTGGCGGTTCCGGTTAACTGAAGTAATTTATTACTTTCAAAATCAATAAAAACAAGCCCAGCGTGTTCGTTTGACTCGAAATTACCCAGCGTGTTGAACATGCTATTGCCTTTATAATCTGGGATCAGCAATTGACGGTTATTAACAATATTTACAAAGCCGGGGGCTCCACCTCGATATGAAGCATCATTATGATGATCGGTTACACCAGAGCCGACAAAAAAACTGTCTGACTTGGTAATTAAGCTTAGTTGTTTTGCGGTTAGCTCAGAGCCAAATTTTGGTGTAGGAGCATGATAAGTTAAGACACCTGCAGATAAATTAGGCTGTCTACGTTGAATATATTTAGGACAATTAGGGTAAGCCTGCGCAACGGTAACTTGATACTGACCATTTGATAACAAGCTAATATTACCGTTCACCCGTAAACGACGACGAGTACTCAGCTCTATTATCACTAAGCCTACTTGGGTGTTTTGTTCTATATTTTTCCACAGAGGGTCGTGAGGTTGTTGAATAATTTTTTCTAGGTCGATTAAGATATGTTGATCATCTTGTGCGGTAATAAACCCTGGCTCGCCAAATAATACCGATGTCCATATTTGATTATTTTCATCTGTACTACTTACTACAGTCATTGATTGTTGCCCGATAAATGCTAAGGCCCCCTTAATAATATGTTTACTCACTACCGTGCCATTACGTTGGGCGATATCAGCTTCATTAGCGAGTGCCTGTACTGTTAGCTCTCCGGCATGGAAAAGTGATTGTTTGTTCATATTATTAACCTCACACTGTACAACAAAATTAACCGAATAAAGTCAGGCTCCTCTGTTGAAGAGCCTAGCGATTCACGACTTATTAAAAACTCTCCTTAGAAAGTTAATATCGCATAGCCTTCTGTTGCTAGTTTATGCACACTGGGTAAACCACGAGTGCCCGGTACTGCGTTATCTGTTAAGTAGTCGAAACCTGATGTTTCTACTTCTTCAGCTGAACCAAATACGTCTGCACAACCACAAGATACACCGGCAATAGTATCTTTTACGGCTTCAAATAATGTATGAACTGGATTTTCTGGCTTACTTAATTCAGCAATCCAACGTGTGCCTGTGCCGTTAAAAATGACTTTTACATCAGCGCCACTTTCTTTGTAATCAAAGGCTGTTGCTAAGGCGTTAAATACACGACCTAATGCTTCTTCTTTGCCGTGGTTTGGATCGGATAAAACTAAAATTGCTGCTTTCATTTGGTATCTCCTAAAAGATTGGTTAGTGGTGAGCTTGTGCCCGTTAATCTGAAATCCATTATCAACACTTCAATTAATGAAATAAATACCTTAATATGGATATCATACTTTCATTTTATGGAGTAATTAAAATAAACAAGCTAATAGCAATGCAAGTTTTTATGCAGATTATCGAGAGTGGTAGCTTGACCAAAGCAGCAAATGAATTGAATACTTCATTGCCCACAGTCGTTCGCACCTTGGCTGCTCTTGAAGAGCACTTAAAAATTAGGCTAATTAATAGAACCACACGTAAAATAACGATCACCGAAGAAGGTCAACGTTACCTACAACGCTGTAGACGTATTCAATATGAAATTGAACAGTCAGAACTAGAAATTAGTGCCAATCAGCAGGCGCCAAGTGGCAAATTAAAAGTAACGGCTTCGGTCATGTACGGCTCAACATACATAGCGCCCTTGGTGGCAAAGTTCCTGCAAAAGCATGAACAAGTGAATATAGAATTAATATTATCTGACCAAAACATCAATTTAATAGAAGAAAGGGTTGATGTAGCAATTCGTATCGGCGCGTTAAACGATTCAAATATGGTGGCTAAAAAAGTGGGCAGTGTTCGCCAAGTAATATGTGCGACACCTAAATTATTAAACCAAATTGATGCTATTACTCAGCCAAAAGACCTCAGTAAAGCGCCGTGTATTCTTTTTACCGGTTTAAGTCATGGTAGTAACTGGCATTTATACCAAGGTGATAAAATTCATTCAATTCCCGTCAAAGGTCCGCTTATTTGTAATAACATTACGTCGGCACTTAATGTGGTTAAAGAAAACCTCGGCTTAGGTATGTTTCTTTCTTATCAAGTTGAACAAGAAGTTGCCAACGGAGAACTACGTTTAGTGCTTGAAGAATATGAGCCGCCAGCACTCGATGTAAATATTGTTTACTCACACGCAAAACTTATGTCGATGCGTATTCGATATTTTGTTGACTGGCTAACACAAGAATTGCGCCAGCAGATGAATAGTTGACTTAATCGAGATGCTCTTTATTGAGAGGTTAGATAAAAACCCTCTTTTTCTGCCGTTTTAGATAGTGTTACCTGCATGTTAAACGTTCGATATTCGTATTGTTCGAAAAATTTATGTGTTAAATTATTTATAAATGTCTGACTCCGTGCCAATAGGATTATATTCTTTGCAAGAACAACCTGATGAAAATAACCTCGAGAATGAAGAGTTTCAACATCCTCATGTTGCAGCTTTATTTTCATTGGTTGGTATGTCAATGACTGCCATCATGGGGATTATTGGGCTGTTCAACAGAAATTTTATTTTAGCTGTCACTTTATTTATCGCCTCCTTTATTTTTTTTCTGGGTTATTATACTTTTAAAAAATTCAATAATTCCGCATTAAGTTCAGCTATTGTGCTCTATTCACTATATTTATTGATGTTCTACCTTGTCTTCACAGGTGGCGTTGAAAATACTGGGCCTTTATGGATATTTGTTGTTGCACCTGTTTCAGTATTTATTCATGGTTTGAAGCGCGGCTTAATAGATATAGCACTATTCGTTGCTATTATTAGCACCATCATGTTTATACCCACGGATATAGTTGCGCATGCGACGTACAGTATTGGCTTTAAATTACGTTTACTCGCTTCTTTTTTAACGGTTACGTTTTTGTCAGCCTTATACGAATACTCACGCCAGCAATCTTATAAACACACCTTAGAATTAAGTAAAAAATACCAACAACTCGCTCATTTTGATCCCCTAACTCAGTTATCAAATCGCCGTGATGCGCTTTATATTTTGCAACGAGAACAAGCGAGAATATTACGTAGCAATGAGCCATTTTCAATAATTTTATGCGATGTTGATCATTTTAAAAAAATTAATGATCAATATGGGCACAATGCCGGTGATGCTGTTTTGATCGAGCTTGCAAAATTATTTACCAACAATATAAGAGAACAAGATTCTGTTGCACGCTGGGGCGGGGAAGAGTTTTTATTTATTTTACCGCAGACGCTTGCTAAAAATGCGAATGAATTGGCTGTAAAAATTCAAGAAACATTGCAAAAACACTTATTTAACTATGAAGATGATAAAATCACAGTTACGGTCAGTATGGGCATTGAACAATTCAATGGTAATAACAGCATAGATGAAGTGATCAACAATGCTGACAAATATTTGTATCAAGCGAAAAACGCAGGAAGAAATCAAATATTTCCAAAGTTCTAAACTAACGACTGGTTGAATTACGACTTTAAATAACAAAAAAGAGCTGTGATAAAGCTCTTTTTTACTATCTTAATCTGTCAATAACTAAGTAACGCCCGAGGGCTTTTAGTTATATTTCTTTAATACGGACACTACCACCGCTTGTTTTAAGTATAAGCTCTGGACCGCCACCATTGATAGTACCTTGAATCGACTTTTTAGTGATTTTACCATTAACGGCAAACTCACTTGATGCACGACCGCCGCTAGTTTTAGCTGAAAGGTTTACCGCGACATCTTTAGCTAAATAAGCAGTAATAGACCCGCCAGATGTTTTCAACCTGCTATCCTTAGTCGGATTCTTTGGTAATTTAAGTTTAATACTGCCACCACTGGTTTTAGCATCAATTTTTCCGATGATGTTATCTAGATCTAAGCTGCCGCCAGAAGTTTTAATATCAATGTCTCCTTGCATATTTTCTAATGAAATGGAGCCCCCTGATGTATAAGCATCGACTTCGCCTTTCAAGTTTTCAATTTCAATTGAACCACCGCTAGTATCAAGATCAACATTATAAGTTTGCGGTAGGGTAACTTTATAAGTGACTCTTATTTGGTTATTACCGAAACCAAAACCGCTGCGATCAAAATCACCTTTAATGCTGACATTGTCACCATTATTTTTAAAACTAACATCCATATCGTCTTCATTTTTACCGGAAATGGTCACTTCAACCAATACCGTTTCTTGCGCGTGTGTTTCAATATCAATAGCACCCACATCAGTAGCAATTTTCAATAAACCACCACTAGCAACAGTAAATTCTTTATTAATGGTTTCTGCTTGTAAGCCACTCGCTATTAGTAACAGTGCTATAGGGGCATATTTAAAGGTGTTTTTTGTGCTGAACATAGGGTATCTCCATATATCTTTATTAGAATTATTTGGTCATTACTAAGTGAGATGCAGTAATGAATAAAAAGGTTTAAATTTTATTTTAATTAGTTTAAACCTTCAAAATATTAGTCTACATATCCAAGTTACTCATACCTAAGTGCTTTAATAGGATTTTTCCTTGCCACTTTAGCCGCATTACTACCGACAGTGCTCCACGCAATAATCAGCGACAACAAACCAACACCTAAGCATATTGGCACCAACCAAATAGCACCTATGCGGTAAGGAAATTCCTCTAACCAAGTTAACATCAAGTAAGCGGCAATAGGCCAAGCAATTACATTAGCCAGCACAACAGGCTTAGAAAATTGCCAAATTAACAAAGCAACAATGTCTTTAACACTGGCTCCCATCACTTTTCTGACACCAATTTCTTTCGTTCTTCGCTCTACCGTAAAAGCAGACAAACCGTATAAACCTAAGCAAGCTATCACGATGGCGATTAATGAGAACACCAAGAACAATTGAGCCGTGGTTAACTCATCTTGATATTGTGCTGCCATCATCTCACTCAAAAACTGCAAGTTAATTGGTTGCATGGGCACATTATTATTCCAGACATTTTCAATGTTACTCATTAAATTAGGCATATTATCAGTAGAGAACGAGATATTGGCCACACGAAAACGTGCTGGGTTTAGTGTATATACCGACGCTCTGACGCCAAACTTAATTGAGCGAAAGTAAATATCGGGGATAACACCAATGATAGTTAAGTGTTGTTTTCCGCGGATGTCACTTGCCAAAGTTTTACCGATAGCCTCTTGCGCACTACTAAAACCATACTTTTTCAAGGCTGATTGATTAATCACGACACTTGATTGACCTATTTCATTTTCAGCCACTTGTTTGATGGTATCTGAGCCAAAATCCTCATTAAATAGACGTCCCGCAAGCGGTTTAACCTGATAGGCTTCGAAAAAACCATAGCCCATATTATGATAATTCACTAAAGTATCTTCATTAGCATTACCATTGGAGTGTGGCTCTAACAAGTTGAAATAATTGTTATTTTCATTATCTTGCGATGGCGCTTCAGAAGAGAAAACGACACTGGTTACTTCGGGTAAGTTTAATAACTCTTGCTTTAAACTCGCTACGTTATCGCCAGCACTTTGAATATTGAGTACTAATTTATTGTCACTTTGATAACCAACGGCCATATTATTAGAGAAAATGGTTTGTCCATAAACAACCAAAGTTGATATCACTAAAATAATAGAGGTGGCAAATTGAAAGACTACCAGCACACTTCTAAATTTTGTTGAGCTTTTCGACTCGACACTTTTACTCGATTTAAGAATTTGCCCTGGTAAAAAGCGGGATAAATACAAAGCGGGATAAATTCCCGCGCCAATACCAACACAAATGGCAAGCCCTATTAGCGTAAACAACAAGCTGGGTTCATCAAATAAATGTAAGCTTAGCTCTTTACCTAATACTTCATTATATAAGGGCAGCACTAACTCAACAGCTACCAAAGCAAACAGTAATGATAATAAAACCAAAGCAATAGCTTCGCCTAAAAATTGAATAGCGACTTGAGTTCTACTCGCGCCTAATACTTTACGCATGGCGACCTCACGCGCTCTTTTACTGGCTTTCGCGGTAGATAAGTTCATAAAATTAATACAAGCAATAAGCAAAACTAAACTCGCGACAATGATAAAGGTCGTGATCATTTTACTGTCGCCCATAGGGGTTAAGTCGCCCATATTGCCCGCTTGTTTTTTTGCATTTAAGTGCAAGTCAGCCACTGGCATAAGATGTAAACTAAGAAGGTCTGTAACTTTTTTACCCGTGCTCTTATCACCTAAAAGATTAGAAAACATTTCAATTAAGGGACTTTCATTATTCATCCATGAAGTGATGCGATCTTGTAATTGCTGAGGAATAATACCCGGATTCAATTTAAAATAAGTATAAACATTCAAACTTGTCCAAGTATTTAACATGCCATCATTTTCGCTGAATAAAGCAGGCTGTAAATAGATCACCATGTCAGTATTTAAATGCGTCGCATCAGGTAAGTCTTTCATAACCCCTGTGATAGTTAAATCTGTGGTATTTCCAGCCACACAACATACGGTAATAGTTTCACCAATCACATCACTTTTGCCAAAGTATTTGTAAGCGAGTTCTTCGGTGATTACCAAATCCATTGGCTTTTTAAAAGAAGACTCTTGAGTCCCGTGAATAAAGGGCAAATCAAAAATTTTAAAAAAACTACCGTCAACCATAGTAAACTCTTCTGGAAAGACATTTTCATTTTGTCTCACTGTCATACCAAATTGAATTAAGCGTACCCCGGTTTCAACTTCGTTTTTAGCATAGTCACGAATAGCCTCCATCATGCTGCCAGCCGATCGTACCGTTTCAAAGGGTTCTTGGTTCGGCATAGTATAGGCCGTATGCATACGTACAAGTTGATTATGATCTTTAAGCCAGGTATCGAAACCGGACTCTTGGCGAACAAATAACATAATTAAAATACAGCTCATCAAACCAATGGCTAGGCCGAAGATGTTAATAACCGAAAAAATACCGTTTTTAATGATATTGCGCCAAGCGGTAATAAGATAATTGCGAAACATAAACTTCTCCTAATTGACGATTAAGCCATTTTCTCAGCAACGCGGACACTTTCAGCCACGACATGACCATCAAATAAATTAATCGTTCGTCTCGCGTAGTCAGCATGTGCCGGGCTATGTGTCACCATCACAATCGTGGTGCCTTCATCGTTCAGTGCTTGTAACATTTCCATCACTTCTTGACCGTGTGCACTATCTAAATTACCCGTGGGTTCATCGGCTAAAATCATTTTTTGATCGCCAACAACGGCTCTAGCGACGGCAACACGTTGCTGCTGCCCGCCAGATAACTGACTCGGTAAATGTTTCGCGCGATGAGCAATACCGACTTTATCCATAACCTTTTCAACTTTAGCTTTGCGTTCTGCTGCGGGAATTTTGTGATAAATGAGTGCTAACTCAATGTTTTCAGCAACGGTTAACTCATCAATCAAATTAAAGTTTTGAAAGATAAAACCAATACTGTGTTTACGAATTACCGAGAGCTGCTTTTCTGAATAACCGGCAACATTTTCCCCATTAAAAATATAATCACCGCTTGTCGGTGAGTCCAACATACCTATGGTATTTAGCAAGGTTGATTTTCCACAACCCGAAGGCCCCATAATGGCAACAAACTCGCCTTGGGCAATTTCAATGTTTACATTGTTCAAAGCCGATGTTTCTACATCTTCTGTTTGATATACGCGGGTTAAATTATGTAGCTTTAGCATGGTAAGTTCCTTTGCTCTTGATGAGTTATTTAATGTTCTGTTCGATTATGTGTTTTTATCTATTTTCAATATCTGTTTCGATATATAAGTAGTTAATGATTAGTTTTCTTGATAACTAACCACCATTAATTAAAGTTCAGTCTTTGCATATCTTGGTAGCTGCTATAAGGGCTAGTGACAACTTTTTCGCCTAATTCAAGCCCTTCAATAACTTCAATAAATTGGTTGTTACGTCGACCTAGACGCACATTGCGTTTCACCGCTTCACTGCCATTAGGACTAACAACAAATAGCCACTTACCACCGGTATCTTGAAAAAATGCACCATTGGGGATTAACATTGCCTCACTGGCATCGCCCAGTGTCAGCTTAATTTGAATAGTTTGTCCGCGGCGAATACCCTTTGGTTGTTCACCGATAAATTTGAAATCCACTTCAAATTGACCGTTTTGCACTTGTGGATAAACTTTGGCAATCACTAAAGCGTAATTTTTATAACTTGCCGTTTGCCCTATATCGACGCGGCCTAGATAAAACTCATCGATGAAGGCAGTCAATTTATAATCGTTAGGGGTATCTATTTGGCCGAGACGTTCACCGCGAGCAATGCTTTGCCCTACTTCGACATTGAAGCCAGATAAAATGCCTGCTACAGGTGCTTTAACATTCATGTTATCTAAGTTTTGACGAGAAATAGCTAAGTTACTTTCTAGACGACTACTGGTGTCTTTTAAAAAGGCTAATTGCTCACCTTGCATACGAGCATCAGACTGCTGACTTTCAAGCGTTAACGCCAGACGATCTTTATACCAAATTAAGGTATCTTCGCTATCTTCTAGTTGTGTTTTGTTAATGGCGCCCGTTTCGATAAGCGATTGAGCACGGTTAACTTGCCGGGTTAACAACTTAATTTGATGCTTGATATCGACGATATTACGCTTATGTTGCAAGCGGTTTTGCTCTAAGCTCAACTCAATTGAACGCATATTATTTAGCTGCTCTGCGACACGAGTTTCATTACCTAAAGCACTAAGTTGCAGTGAGGTATTGGACAGTTCAACGATAAGATTGCCAGTCGTTAAACTAGTACCGTCTTCGACGAGAATTCTTTCTACACGCCCACCTTCAATAGCATCTAAATATACAGTTTTTGCTGGAGTGACTCTGCCACGAATAGGAATAAAATCTTCAAAAATACCCGAGGTCACTTTTGAAACCACTATTCGGCTATTGTCTACTGATAAAATTTTCCCGCTACTTTTATTTGCGATCATATAGACCGCAAGAACAACAATGATGATTATCAATGCAAAGCCTAGCCATTTTTTTATTGGGCTAACCTTAGTGCTAACTTTACGATCCATGCCTGAGCCTGAAACGCTCTTAGCTACAGAGGTGAGTGGTGCAGTGCTTTTTGTCATATTAACCTTTGTTATCATAAATTTTGTCGCAATAAGCATCTAATAAGGGAGCAGGCCATGACCAAACACTAATAGACTTATCTTTTATTTTCTTTTAACAATCCAATAATCGTTCCAACTTTTATTTATTTGTTTTTAAAGGACTTTATTGCAAAGGTTAAAATAACAATCAATAAAACTGTGCGTTAATGAACACTTTGCTGTACGTTAATGAACACTTTAAGTGTTAGATGCTCTGAAGTGTTATTCACAAAACAGCCGAACAGAAGTTAAGTGCTTCCACTGAATTGATATAATAAAAGAGGAATAAGCGTGAAAAAAGAAGGGAAAATTCTCATTGTTGATGACGATGAAGATATTTTAACTGCGGGTAAACTCCTGCTAAAGCGACATTTTTCACAGGTCAGCACCTGCAATGTGCCTGAACATATTCCTCGATTTATTACTGATCAGCACTTTGATGCCATTATTTTAGATATGAACTTTGGTCCCGGAGAGAGTTCAGGCGAACAAGGCTTTTATTGGTTGCAAAAAATTTTAGAAATTAAACCTGCAAGCGTCATTATCATGATCACCGCCCATGGTGGCGTCAATGTTGCGGTTGAAGCAATGAAATTAGGCGCTACCGACTATATTGCTAAACCTTGGCAAAATGAAAAAGTTATCGCGACTGTATCCACTGCAGTATTGCTGGGCCGAAGTCGCAGTGAAGCGCAAACATTACGTGAGACCAATAAAGTATTAGTGCAAGCGAGCAACTCGGCAAATAAACAACATATGCTCGGGCAATCTCAAGCCATGCAACACATACAATCGTTAATCGCCCGCTCTGCTCCTACCGAAGCTAATGTAATGATATTAGGTGAGAATGGCACAGGTAAAGAACTGGTTGCCCGAGAATTACATCAGCAAAGTACTCGTGCCCATCAGGTCTTTATGTCTGTTGATTTAGGTGCAATTAGCGAAACATTATTTGAAAGTGAATTATTTGGTCATAAAAAAGGGGCTTTTACTGGTGCGGAACACGACAGAGTGGGTCGTTTACAAGCAGCAGATGGTGGCACATTATTTTTGGATGAACTCGGTAACTTACCCCTGCATTTGCAAGCAAAATTACTGACGGTATTAGAACAACGAGAAGTAACTCCCCTTGGCGAGAATAAGTCCAAAGCATTTAATGTTAGAGTTGTGTCCGCCACCAACTTGTCCAAAGAAAACCTAAAAGATGAACGTAACTTTCGCCAAGATTTATTATTTAGGCTCAATACTGTTGAAATTAAATTGCCGCCGTTGCGTGAACGTAGAGAGGACATAACATTACTTGCCCGTCATTATGTCGACTTTTATGCTAAAAAATATCAACAACAAGGTAAGAG